>VTLG01014153.1_pt1 | contig 18398 bp, 25 predicted proteins | sample 4694571 | NCBI WGS metagenome assembly VTLG01 (sample SAMN12604809, study PRJNA352737) | marine metagenome | biome: ENVO:00000447; feature: ENVO:00000209|ENVO:00000569|ENVO:01000036; material: ENVO:00002151; isolation source: viral sequences binned using virsorter ... | reverse complement strand
GGACAACGTCCCAGGCCTCAAAGCGCTCAGCACCAATAATGGTATCGTATACAGACGCCGCGTATCCAGGCATTTTAGTTTTTTCGCCACTGAATCGATTCGCGATTTCTACTTCCTTGTCCAGGTAAACTGAACAATCGAAGGGCAGGACCACAGTCTGGCCATGCCATTCTATTTTTTTCTTTTTTGGTTTTTCAATCATAACTCATCCTATATTATCCCTAATCCCCTGTCAAGCTTGGAGCTTGGAGCTTGTAGCTTGCGCCTGGGCCCGGCTCCGGCAGTTTAGAATCATTCTAAAGTGGCCAAGTAATCTTTAGCCGGCTCAACATATTGTATAATTACTTGACCCCAGATTCCTGGCGCCCGCGCGAAGCTTATCTGGCACATACCAGGAATCAGGGCTCAAGGGCGACACTACAGGGAATACAATAAATTGTTTCCTAATCATGTCGCCAGATGGCCTTTGCTTACCATCATCCAGCCGAAGCCAGAATATCCTCAGCAAATTCTATAAACCTGTTCCTTTCATTCCAAAGTAAGATAATAATGGAATAAGTATTAAACCAGCTAGAACTATTACTCTTAATTCTATTGGTGCATTCCAAAATATCTCTAATATTTCTATCATCTATTATCCTATTTACTAATTGACAAGAGATATGTCAAGTGATAAAAATACTTAATGCAAACAATTAATAGAAAGGCAAAAATGAGTAGAATAAGACTAAATCAAGAGTATCGTAATAAGATAGCAAATCGTATGCGAGTACACTTGGAACAAGAGAACACGCAAGAGAAAGAGAAATATCTAAAAGCAAGGGAAGAAATGAAACCTTATCAAGATACTACTTGGAAACTTGCTAAAGAAATAGTAAGCCGACACTATACTCCCGAAGATGTCAGAATGGCAAAACATTTACAAAACAAGTTTGAAAATGTTGACACTATTGCGAAAGATAGTTGTTTCCATTTTGGTTATATGGGCGAGGTAGAGGATAGAGATGAAAATGACAAACCAATTATGAAAGATAAATATATTGAAAGTCATTTTGATTTTAAACTCAATGGAAATATTAATGGAAAGGAATACGACAATAATCAAGATTTTGGTTATGCTTATTTTAGAGATGAACTAAAAGGGCGAGAGGGTTGTAATCCCGATATTAATATTGAACAAAAAGACAATCAATCCAATCCACATTGGACGAAGATGAAAGACGCAAATGACAAGTATCTTGGAACTAATGGTGGTCGTGAAAATCAAACCTCTTATGCAAGAGAGTGGAACAATGATTATGTCCTAGAACTAATCGGTAGAGAATATTGCCGAGATAGGTCTATTGCTTGTACTAAAGATGAATATGCAATCTTGATGTCTTGGCAACAAAAGAAAGGTCAATTAATTACTGCCCACGAAAAATGGATAGAGAGTGTTTTAAATCAAATGAAAGAAATTAAACTTGGTTTAAAAGGTTATAAATATTTAGACGAGGCAATAGAACTTTGTACTGAACTCGGTTTAAGTGTTAATGACGCAGAAATAATTAGAACGAACTCAACGGGTTTAATTATTTACAATCCAAAAAATCTTGCTGAAAGAGTTAAGAGTATGAAGAATAAGAATATCAGTAGGGAACAGAAAATTGCTATGTGGAAAAAAGAGATGAAAGAGAGGGAACAAATATAGCATTGACAAACCTATCCTATTAATGATAGGATAGGTTAATTAACAGAAAGAGGAAAGATGGACACTAATAAAAAGTTTAAAATCAAATACATTAAAAATGATGGCGAAGAAGTAAGACGTTTCGGCATTATTACTGATACTTGTAGAGGTATTGGAAAGAGAAAAAAAGACAATAGACCATTTTTACATTATTGGGATATTGAAAAACAAGGATACAGATACGCAACCAATTGGGAGATACTATAATGGACAAAAAAGAAATAAGAAGAACGGTCGATGACCATTTACCAAAATGGCTGCACTCTAGATTTTTAAGTGCAGTTAATTATATTTGGCAATCAAGAGGGGATAATGAAGAAAGCATAAGACGAGTTGAGATTGTTGCCAATAGTGGCGACTTTACAGATGAAGAAATGTCTTGGATAATGTTGCTCTTAATTATGCCTAAAGTAAATAAGATGATTAAAGAAACACAAGAGTGGAAAGAGTTTAAGACAATGAAAGAGAGTATGCATTAATGAAATATTGCCAAGGACCAAAGTGTCATACTTATAGAACCAAGGATAGAATACGAGGACCGAAAGGCGCCAAGTATTATCAGACTAGAAGAAGAACAAGCTTCCATTATCTTGGTGGCAATGCGTGTTCAATGAATTGCCAAGATGATTGGTTTAGAAAGTTTGGTGAACTCGCTCTCAATCACTTCGGCAGAATACATGAGCCAATTAAACTAACAGAAGAAAATGCGTGGTATAAGGACTATGATTATGATTGGCAATCAAGAACGATATCTAATTGGTGTTTTAAAAATCAATTAAACAATCAACGCATACCAATCACAGAAGAACAATACAACAATCAAAGTTTAGTTCGTCCATAACTAAAGGTCGAGGCGCTAACGCGCCTCGGCTCTGTCTTCGCCCCGCTTCGCGGGGCGTTGCCCTCGCAACAGCGAGAACAATAGAGGTACCAAACCCAATTCCAATTAACTTTGAACAGGAAACATCGATCCCCTTTTTTTAAAAAGGGGTCCCACTACTTTAGGTTGAATTGCTTGATTTAGAGTGTCAGTCATGGTAAAAACATTTTGAACATCATACTATGATGCAAAAAATTTTATAAAAAATTTTATGAGCTTAAATGTAGATATTAGTAAGTTACCTGCCGACGTTCGAAAGACTTATAAACAACTTCAAGTCTTGCATGCTGAAAAAAAGATACAGAACAAAGCTAAGAGTGATTTTTTGTCTTTTGTTAAATGTGTATGGCCTGAATTTATAGAAGGGTCCCATCACAGACACATCGCAGAAAAATTTAATAAATTAGCGACGGGTGAGATAAACCGATTAATCGTGAACATGCCTCCTAGGCATACTAAATCAGAATTTGCGTCTTACCTTCTCCCTGCATGGATGGTAGGTAGAAATCCAAAATTAAAAATTATTCAAGCTACCCACACCGGGGAACTTGCAATTCGTTTCGGTCGTAAAGCAAAACATTTAATTGACTCAGAAGAATATGCAAAAATTTTTAAAACAACTTTACAAGAAGATTCAAAAGCTGCAGGTCGTTGGGAAACCGCGCAAGGTGGTGAATACTTCGCTGCTGGTGTTGGTGGAGCAATCACTGGTCGTGGTGCGGATTTATTAATTATTGATGATCCACATTCTGAACAAGATGCTATGTCTGAGTCTTCTTTAGAGAATGCCTATGAATGGTATACGTCAGGCCCTAGACAACGTCTTCAACCTGGAGCTAAAATTGTTTTAGTAATGACACGATGGTCTACAAAAGATTTAACTGCTCAATTACTCAAAGCTCAAAAAGAAGTAAAGGGTGATCAATGGGAAGTGGTCGAATTTCCAGCAATCTTGGATGACGGACCAAAGGACCAGGCTGTTTGGCCTGAGTATTGGAAACTGGATGAGCTAGAAAAAGTAAAAGCTACTCTTCCTGTTGCTAAATGGAATGCACAATGGATGCAAAGACCTACTTCAGAGGAAGGAGCCATTATCAAACGAGAATGGTGGAAAGCTTGGAAGCACGATTGGATTCCAAGCCTGCATTATGTTATTCAAAGTTATGATACAGCTTTTTTGAAGAAGGAGACCGCCGATTATTCGGCTATTACAACGTGGGGACTATTTTATCCTGGTCCTGATGAACCTTTGAATTTAATTTTGCTCGATGCGATCAAAGAACGATATGAATTCCCTGAATTAAGAAGAAAAGCTTTAGAGCAATATAAATATTGGGATCCTGAGATGGTTATCATTGAAGCGAAGGCCACAGGTCTTCCTCTAACGTACGAACTTCGTCAGATGGACATCCCAGTCGTTAATTTTACCCCTAGTAAAGGAAACGATAAACATGTAAGAGTTAATAGTTGCGCTCCGGTGTTTGAAAGTGGTATGGTATGGGCACCTGAGACAAAATTCGCTGAGGAAGTGATCGAAGAATGTGCAGCATTCCCTCATGGCGACAATGATGACTTAGTTGACTCGATGACTCAAGCGGTAATGCGTTTTAGACAGGGCGGTCTGATTGCGCACCCAGAAGACTACAAAGATGAGAAACAAGAGCCCAGAAAAACGGATTATTATTAATGGCAGGAATTGGCATAGCAAAAAAAGGTTTAGGACTTCTTGGTAAGAAGCGTAAGACGCTTACTGTTTCAGGATCTACTACTCCTAAAAAACGTACCGTTATAATTAAAAAACCTAGTAAGACTAAACTTGCGGACAACTGGAAAGATAGACGTATTGACGCTATGAACCGTAAGATTAAGAAAAGTAGAGGTAGAACTACCGAGGACTATGCTCAAGAAGCGTCTGATATTTATGGCTCTAAAGCTTTAACTAAAAAACAATATAAGAAAAATCAAAAGAAATTTTATTCGTTACCCGAAGCGGAACGAGATCAAATCTGGAAAATAAAAAATAGACGAAAATTTAGAGGAAAAGACTAATGGCAATATCAGCATTTCAAAAATTAGTAAACAAACTGTTTCAACAGTTTACTCTTCGTATGGGCCGTGAACCTCAAACACCTAAAGAATGGATGGATCTTCAAAATGAAGCTGTTCAATATTTTAACAAAACTAAAGGCGCTCCATCAAAACCTAAAGCACCTCCTTTTCAAGGATGGAATCCTAAAGTCATACAAGGTGGTAAAAAAGAAGGTATTGAAAGTTTACTTGAATCCGGAGCCGTGAAAAAAGGTGTGGCTCCTAAAACAAAACTATCAACATTAGAAGGTAAGAAACAAAAATTAGATAAAGCAATCAGTAAAGAAGAATGGATTGCTAAGAAACACAGAGAAAACAAAGAAGCCGTTGAACGATTTGAAAAGAAATTTGGTAAAAAGAAAACCGTAGAAGATTTTAGAGACGAAGGCGATTGGGATCCAAGTGGATTTGCTGGAGGCGGTCCCGTTAGTCTTCAACAATTAATTGATATGTATATGGAAGAAGGAATGAGTCATCAAGATGCTGTACAAGCAGCTGAAGCAGCTCAAAATTTACCTTGGGATACATTAACGAAAGCAAAAGGGGGAAGAGTTAATTTTATCTTTGGTGGATCAGCTGGATTAAAAGCTTTAATTAAACGAATTAAAGGGAGAAATAAAAGAATAATGCCATCTAAAATAGGGATAGATAAAAGAGATCTCGCTAAAAAAATAATGCCTAGAGAATTTGAGCAACTGGAAAATTTAAAAATTGAGCAACTAGAAAACTTATTAGAAGCCCTTAAGCTGGATAAACAGCAAATGGGGATGAGAGCTTCGCATAAAGCACTAAATGATCCTGGTTTAGACTTTTTAACGAAAAAATTAGATGAGATGCCACAATCAGGATTAACGCCTGAAGCTGATTTAGCTAAATATACTGATATTGATAAAGATATATTAGTATTAGAACAAATGATTAAAAATAAAAGCATGAAGGGTCGTAAACCTCATGAATCTGGTGGCCTTGCCTATATGTTAGGTGAACCGACTTATATGAAAGCGGGTGGTGGTTCAGTGGGCCATGGTCCATGGACCACGGGACAAACTCCACAAGGCCCTCAACCTCAACCCGAGATGCCCCAACCACAAGTAATGGGCACACCCGATCCGCTTAAAGCTCCAAGACTCCCGTCGGTAGCACCACGGAACATGGACCCGCAACACATGCAACAACAGATGATGCAACAGGCGATGGGACAACAAGGTATTCCGCAAGGTATTCCCAGAGTCGGTATGATGTACGGAGGAGACCCAGGATTTGCTTTCGAATACGGAGGCTCATGGGCGGACTGGCACGATCAGCATAGAAACGCCATGCCCATTGAAGATTATATTAAAACAAAATTACCCAAAGAACGATTACCCTTTAGAGCACCGATGGCAGGCGGAGGTATGGGCAGACGGGCTTTTATGAAATTGATGGCGGGTCTAACCGCTCTTCCGTTTATCGGAAAAGGATTAACTAAAAAAGCCGCAGCTCCGGTGGTTAAAGAAACCGCAGAAGTGATTACGAGAACCGCCGATGGCATGCCTAAATACATTTATGACTTAATCGAAGTGGTGAAGGCTAAAGGAACTAGAGATATTATCGAAGGATTTAAACGAAGTGATTACAGCACCGTGCACCGTTATAAAGGTGTCGAGGTTATCGAAGACGCGAACGGAGCAACGAGAATTATAAAACCTACAGAAGGAGTGGCCACAGACGCAAGAACAGGGAAAATGCATGAAGGAACCTCTCAAGAAGTCCATATAGAAATTACACCAGGTGAAGACATTGTTAAACAAGGCGGCGTAGGAGATGACGCGGGTAAAGTGATTAAAGCTCCTAATGAATATTTTGAAGGAACCGTGCGTCCTGATATGGATGGCAAAATGAAAGATATTGAGGAGTTTGTTGATGATGCGGATCACTTGGATCTTAAAAAGATTGCCGATGAGATTGATACGTTAGTTATTAAAAAAGCTTCAGGCGGTTTAGCTCATCTGTTAGGAGAATAATGAAAGTTAAAAATCATAGACAAATGATGCGATCTTTAACCGATTCATTAAACATTCCAAAATTAAGAGCTTTAATAGAAACTCATCCCGTTTTAACTCAAGAAGAATTTAGAACCAGACAAAATATGGCCAAAGGCGGCACTCCACAACTCGTGCAACCTGGACCAGGGAGACCGGGGTATCAAGGAAAACCTCACGGCAAAAAATTTACGAAGACGGAGCTTAATAAAGCTGCTCAGCACATGTATGGAAAAAATTATGATGAGCTGACTCTTAAAACGGGAAAGAAGCAAGTTTATGATAAAATCCATAGTCAGACAAGATGGGGTGAGAAAAAACCTAAGTTTAAAGCTAAAATTCAAACAAAAGCGTTTTCAGCAACGGATCAAGCAAAGATTTTAAAAGCTTTTCCTGACGCTAAGTTTACTCCAACGAATAAATATGGCTTTCCCCCTGATCATCCCAATTATCACAAAGCGTTTAGATTTGTAGACCGAGGTTTTAAACTATCGGGTCAAGTTCTTCCTAAATCTGTACAAAAAGAAATTATGGAAGCATTTCCAGAAGTTAAAAATTGGAACTGGGAGCGTGGAGCTAGTAAGTATGGCATCGACTCTAAAAACATGGCTCTCTATAAAAGAATTGAAGCTTTTGTTAAGGACCCTAAACCTTATCGTTATAAATTCAGATGGGGCCAAGCTGATGGTTTTATGTTGCAGTCTATGGATCGAGCTTTTTTACAAGGAAATGAAAATTACATACCTATAAAAGAAAAAGGAAAGATTGTTGGTTTCATAGATAATTCTGAAAGTGGCAAAGGTCTAAAATACTATCATAATGGCTATACAGCGGGCGGCAAGAAACTGCCTGAAGGTGCTTTGTTAGCTAAAAATCATGGTGATTATAAAGCACTCTCAAAGTATGTAGATGTTTCCAAACAATCGGGAGCGAGTCTTGATGAAACTTCAAAAGTTTTTAGAAACCTGTTTCCAGAAGGTATGGATACCAGTAAGATTAAATTTGATGATCTCGTTGGCTTTTTATCTAAAGAAAAAGGAGCGAAAAATGTTAGCAAAGGTATTGTCAGGCATCACGGAGCTCTTGTAAAATCTTCTCCAACTAAAGATCTTCAAATTTTAACAAGTCAACTTAACTATGAAGCCGAGAAAATTGCTAAGTTGATTAAAAATAAAGATTTTTCTCGTGTAGATGACTTAAAGGAATTAGGAATTCGATTAGTCGTTGATGGAAAAAGTTATGGCGTTCCTGCAGAAAGTGCAAAAAAAGGATATGAACGAATTGTAAAAAGTAGTGTATCTGATGTACAGAAATGGGGACCAAAAAACTTTAACAAGTTTAGAAAATTTATCAAAGAGAATCCTAAGTTAGCCACACAGGCGGGAATGAGATTAAACTCAGGACTTCCTATCGATGAGATTATGAAAATGCCAGGAATGAAAAAAGCATTACCTTGGATCAAGGGCGAAGGTTATTTTGCTTTCGCTGACATGTTGAACAATTGGACCAAGGGTCAATCCTTTTGGAAAGGAGCAGGGAAAGGAGTTGAGATGGCCACGTTTGGTCTTGTTGATTTTGATACGGATGAAAAAGCATTACTAATGCATGCTGTTAAAAAAGGTCTTCCTGATAACGAGATTAAAGCGATGCTGGATTATCTTAAATATAAAAAAGAAGAAAAGAGATTGATGGGGCTAGATACTCAATTAGCTTATTTGGAACATTATGAAGATATTGGGGGAGAGATAAGTCCCTCTAAACTAGGTTATGCAGGTCAAGAGGGATATAAATATGGAGAGAAGGAAAGAATTATGAAAGCTATTGAGGATAGCTCACAAAATTTAGAAAACTTGTATAATGAGTATTATTCCGGTGATAATCGAAGTGCTACCATTGGTCTGACTACTTTAGAAAATATGATGGAAAGTTTAACCGCTGAAGAATGGAACAAGACGGCAGGCATTCCTGGTATTGATAGAGGATATAGAGAAATGATTGGAGCCAAGGCAGATGAAGGTTTAGTTTGGGGACCTTTGTTTGGAGGAGGTATGAGAGAATTTTTTGAAGCTATTGGTGGAGAAAAAACAGATTCTTTAAAAGCATTTAAACCTCAAGAATTAATGAGTGCACATCCTGTTTATGGATATAAGGAACAAATTAAAGATATGGAATCCAGAGGCATTAGCCCTATGGAAGACATAAGATCACATTTTGACTATGCTCTTAGTAATTATTCAGGTGGTGGAAGAGCCTCGTACCTTGATGGTGGAATAGTGAGCTTATTAAAAAAATGAAAAACCCAACGTTAGTTAAAAATATGAAGCATGTTAAATGGAGTCAGATTCCTCCTTTAAGAGGACCGAATCCACAAGGCTTGCGAAAAGAAGTAAAACAAGATACAAAGAAACTGGAGAAGTTAAATGGCAGACAATCGAATAGATAAATCTCTCCCGAACACAAACTTGGATGAGAAACTTCCTTCACCGGATGTTTTAGAAGAAGTAGATGTTACGGAAGTAGAAGAAAAAACGGGTCCCGTGGAAGTGACACAGGATGAAGAAGGTGGAGCAACAATTGATTTTGATCCCACTAATAAACCTAAGATTCCAGGAACGGAAGAACATTTTGATAATTTAGCAGATATTTTACCTGATGATATTTTAGATCCAGTTGGTAATAAACTTACTGGCGATTATATGGATTATAAAATGTCCAGAAAAGATTGGGAGCAGTCCTATATTAATGGTATAGATCTTTTAGGATTTAAATATGTTAACAGGACTCAACCATTTCAGGGAGCAAGTGGTGCAACTCACCCGGTACTTGCAGAAGCGGTTACGCAGTTTCAAGCGCAAGCTTATAAAGAGCTACTACCAGCTGATGGACCAGTAAGAACTCAAATTATTGGAGCATCTAATCCACAAAGACAATCTCAATCAGAGAGAGTAAAAGACTTTATGAATTATCAAATTCTAGATGTCATGAAAGAATATGAACCTGAATTTGATGCAATGTTATTTCATTTACCTTTAGCAGGGTCTACTTTTAAAAAAATTTATTATGATGAACTTTTAGGTCGAGCGGTATCAAAATTTGTACCTGCTGATGATTTAGTAGTTCCTTATACAGCCAATTCACTTGATGACGCAGAAGCTGTGGTCCATGTTGTGAAGATGTCTGAAAATGATTTAAGAAAACAACAGGTGATTGGTTTCTATAGAGATATTGAATTAGCTGCACCGAGTTATCCTCCAGATGACAGATTAAAAGACGCAGAACGAAAATTAGAAGGCACAACACGAAGTGCACGAAACGAACAACTTTATACACTCTTAGAGTGTCATGTTAATTTAGATTTAGAAGGATTTGAAGATTTACATCCTGAAACGGGTGAACCGACAGGAGTAAAACTGCCATACGTCGTAACAATCGAATATGGTAGTCAAAAGGTTCTTTCCATACGAAGGAACTTTGCGCCCAATGATCCATTGAAGAAGAAAATCCAATATTTTGTCCACTTCAAATTTCTGCCAGGACTTGGATTTTACGGATTTGGACTCATACATATGATTGGCGGTTTGAGCAGAACTGCAACGGCTGCTCTCCGCCAATTGTTAGATGCAGGGACACTATCTAATTTACCCGCTGGATTTAAACAACGAGGTGTGCGTGTTAGAGATGATGCACAACCTATTCAGCCAGGTGAGTGGAGAGATGTAGATGCACCGGGTGGAAATTTAAAAGATTCATTTTATAATTTACCTTACAAAGAACCCTCGCAAACTTTATTACAACTGATGGGTATTGTAGTTCAAGCAGGTCAAAGATTCGCGGCTATTGCTGATATGCAAGTAGGTGAAGGAAATCAAAGCGCAGCCGTTGGAACAACGATTGCTCTTTTAGAAAGAGGCTCTCGTGTGATGAGTGCAATTCACAAAAGACTTTATGTGGGCATGAAACAAGAATTTAAATTATTAGCAAAAGTATTTTCAACGTTTTTACCTCCTGAATATCCCTACGATGTTGTTGGAGCTGCTAAAAATATTAAACAAGCCGACTTTGATGATAGAATAGATGTACTACCGGTAGCTGATCCAAATATCTTTTCTATGTCTCAACGAATAACTATGGCACAAACAGAATTACAACTTGCGATGTCGAATCCTCAAATGCATAATTTATATGTAGCGTATCGTAAGATGTATGAAGCAATCGGGGTCAAAAACATTGATCAGGTATTACCTCCACCGCCGCCTCCTTTACCCAAGGACCCGGCTTTGGAAAATATTGATGCTTTAGGTCAAAAGCCTTTTCAAGCATTTCCTGGTCAAGACCACCGAGCGCATATTACATCACACTTAAATTTCATGGCAACGAACATGGTGAGAAATAATCCACCGGTTATGGCTTCTTTACAGAAGAATTGTTTAGAGCATATTTCATTAATGGCTCAAGAACAGATTCAATTAGAGTTTAGAGACGAATTACGGATCTTGCCACAGCTACAACAGCAAGCAACAATGAATCCACAAGCTAAAATGCAACTTCAAGAGATATCTCAAAAGATAGAAGCAAGAAAAGCAATCTTAATTGCTGAAATGACTGAAGAATTTATGAAGGAAGAGAAAAGAATTACATCTCAATTTGACCATGACCCTCTATTAAAACTTAAATCAAGAGAAGTTGACTTGAAAGCAATGGAAAATCAGCGTAAAGAAGAAGAAACTAAAGCAAGAATCAACCTTGATCAGGCTAAATTAGTCCAAAATAGAGAAATCACGGATGATAAACTTGAACAAAACGAAGATTTAGCTCAATTAAGAGCTGATACGGCGATTGCGAAGTCAATCATGTCCGCGGAAACTAAACTAACGTCCGATCGTATGAAAGCGAAGGACGTAAAGACCTTGAAAGGTCCGAAAAGGTAGTCTATAACAACTAAGGAGAAAATATGACTAAATTAGAAAAAGCAAGCAAAGACAAAGTTGGTAGAAAAGGAAGCGTTTCCTTAAATAAAACTGATAATGTCGCTGTGCCTCCTCAAAACTTACATATAGATCCAAAAGGTCTATCAAGTTTCAGAGGAAAAGGTGTTTATATTGCTCAAGGCGATAAAAACGAAATTAAAGGCACTAAAAGAATGCTTAAGTCTAAAGACAAAACTGTAACTTGGTTCTAATATGGCCTGGTTTGGTTTAGCAAAATTAGCCCTACAAGCAGGCGGTAAAATTTACGCTAACAGACAGAGAGCAAAGATGGCTATGTCTGATGCACAGCTTTTACATGCCGAGCGACAAGCTCGTGGTGAGGAATCTTACCAGGGCAAACTTTTAGAAGCGCGGCAAAACGATTACAAGGACGAAATCGTTCTTGCGATACTTACGCTCCCGATAATTGTGCTCGCTTGGTCGGTGTGGACAGAGGATCCGGAAGCTATGAAGAAGATAGAAATCTTTTTTGAGTACTTTTCTAACCTTCCTAAATGGTTCACAAATTTATGGATTCTCGTCGTGGCGAGCGTTTTTGGCATTAAGGGTACACAAATATTTAGAAATGGCGGAAGCAAGAAATAGTATTGCTTTTTATAGTTAATTATAATAACAATCATACAAGGAGACACATATGAGAAACGATTTCGGAACAAGACCTTATAAATCCAGATTCGGTGCTAAAGCTGCTATGAAAAAAGGCGGTAAAGCTAAAAAACAAGGTTATAAAGCTAGAGAAGATGAATCTTTAGGAATGCGTACTGGAAAAGAATCCACTAAGAAACAATCTATGAAAGATCGTAGAGATGAATCTTATGGCAAATGGGGTAAACGTCCAAACCAAAAAATTAACAAGTAGGAATTATGGGTATATTTGGAATAGCAAAAAGAGGTTTTGGTAAAGCTCTTAGAGCTCACCGTATTAAACATGGTAAACGAGGAAAAACTATTTCCTCTGTTAAACCTCTGTCAGGTAAGATACCTCATTATATAGGTGCTGGTGGAAAAGATCCTGCACGAAGAAGAGAAATAGTTAAAACTCATTTTAGTCTCAAACGTTCAGACAAAATTAATAAATTAGAAAAACAAGTTAAAGAAGGTAAAGCAGGCCTTAAAAAAATGGTAGATACGGGTCAAGCAGAAGAATATAAAAATTTACCTGGTCAACATAAGAAAAAAGGATTTAAATAATGGGAGATATTTCCATAAAAGGTAAAAGTCCGATTTTAAGACAAGGCTTTGCTCAAGGGGGAAGAGCAAATACTCGAAGAGAAAACAGATTAGAAGAACTGGGAAGAGTAGATGCTGAAAAAGCATATACTAAAAAAGGCAAAAGAAATTTAAGAGATGAAAAACATAGAATTAGACATGAACTTAAAAAAGGTGGTAAAGCTGACAAGAAATGGATTCAAAAAGCAACAGCTTCAATTAAAAAAAGAGGAACTAAAGGAAAGTGTACACCCATCACTAAGCCAGGATGTACAGGTCGGGCTAAAGCATTAGCTAAGACTTTTAAAAAAATGGCTAAAAAAAGAAAGGCAGCATAATGGCTAAGAAAAAAACAAAGAAAAAAAACAAGAAAAAGAAAAAAGCTAAAACTAAAAAACGTAAAAAGTAATGGCTACAAGAAATAAAACCAAGTTTAAAAACAACTGGTTTACTAAACTTAAAAAACCTAAGGGTGTGGATGAACCATACAATGGTTCTTATACTTTTGGAAGTTTAGGTGGAGTAAAGGTAGGGAACCAAAGTTTAAAGAAATATTACGGCAAAGAATTTATGCCGCCAAAAATAAAAGAATAATGGATTTAGAAACTTTAGTTTACAAGTTACGTCGGGGTATCGAAAGACGGATTCAAGCTATGTCTTTGTCAATTACTTCCGGTGGGGTTGACAACATGGAAACTTATAAGTATATAATAGGACAGATAAACGCACTGGAATCAGTGAAACAGGAAATCTCTAACCTGCTAGATGAAAAGGAGCCATATGACAAAAGAAGAAACATCGTTGAAATCCCAAAAGGAAACTCAACAACCAAACCAACAAGCTGAACCTAAATACGCTTTAGAAGAAAAATACAAAGAACAATCAGAAAAATTACCCAAGCCTACGGGTTGGAGAATTATTGTTTTACCATTCAAAATGAATGATAAAACAAAAGGGGGAGTGCTAATGCCTGAAACTACATTAGAGCGCCAACAAATTGGCTCTCAATGTGGATTAGTTTTAGCAATGGGACCACAATGTTATCAGGATAAAGAAAGATATCCTACTGGTCCATGGTGCAAGGTCAACGATTGGGTTGTCTTTGCCAGATACGCGGGATCGCGTATACAAATTGAAGGTGGGGAAATTCGTCTTCTTAATGATGACGAAATTTTGGCAACCGTGCAGAATCCAGAGGATATACTGCATGCATTTTAACATAGGAGGAAACTATGCCAACAGAGAACGCTAATGATAAACCATTAGAAAAAGACCAAAAAACCGTTCCTCTAGATACAACTGGACCAGGAGCTGAAGTAACCGTTCCTGATGAGAAGGATGAATCAGAAGTAGATACTCAAGACAAAGAGCCTACTGTCGTAATGACGGAACCCGAAACAACGGAACCAGAGACCAAGCAAGAAGAACCAGAAACCGTTAAAGAAATAAAAAAAGAACAGAAACAAGAAGACTCTAAACTCGAAGAGTATAGCAAAGGAGTTCAATCAAGGATTTCTAAACTAACTCGAAAAATGCGTGAAGCAGAACGCCAAAGGGATTCTGCAACCGAATACGCAAGAGCTTTAGAAAACCAACGTCAAGAAGACCAGCGTAAGTTTAGTAAGCTGGATACTGATTATTGGAAAAGATTTGAGACCAATGTTAAAACTGGAATGGAAGCGGCGCAACGAGAATTGGCCGGTGCTATTGAAAGTGGAGATGCGAAAGCTCAAGTTGAGGCAAACAAAAGGATTGCTACATTAGCGTTTGAGAATGCGAAAGTGGAGCAAGCCAAAGAAGGTAGAGAAGAAAACGTCAAACTATCTGACGGTGGTAAATTACCAACACAAACTCCAAGAGATTTACCTTATCAACAACCCACAGATCCTAAAGCGGAAGGATGGGCAGGGAAGAATAGATGGTTCGGTCAAGACCGAGCTATGACCTTTACTGCTTTTGAAATCCATAAGGATTTGGTTGAGAAGGAAGGGTATGACCCTAAATCTGACGAGTATTATGAAGAAGTTGATAAAAGAATGCGTGTTGACTTTCCTCATAAATTTGGTAAAAGTGATAATATACAAACGACTAGACCCGTTCAGTCGGTGGCTTCGGCAAATCGAAGCGTTAAACCTGGTCGCAAAACTGTGAAACTCACGCCTTCACAAGTCGCTATCGCGAAAAAATTAGGTGTGCCACTCGAAGACTACGCAAAACAATTAAAACTCACGAAGGAGGTATAGCGTATGAACAAAGAAACTAAGACAACTTCTCGTGCGAACCAAACACGGTCAAAAACTGAAAGACCAAAAGTGTGGGTTCCTCCATCTTCTCTAGATGCACCCCCTGCGCCTGATGGATTCAGGTACAGATGGATTAGAGCAGAATCTCTAGGATTCGACGATTCTAAGAATATTCAAGGCAGATTAAGATCTGGTTATGAATTAGTTAGAGCCGAAGAAGTAGAGAATGCTTCTGATTACCCAGTGTTAGACACTGGAAAATACAAGGGGGTAATTGGGGTTGGTGGCCTTTTGCTTGCAAAGGTACCTGACGAGATCGCAGCTCAACGTACCGCGTACATTAAAAGACGTACGGATGGTATGAACGAAGCAGTAGACAACGATCTAATGAGGGAGCAGCATAAGAGTATGCCGATCAATATTGATCGACAATCTCGTGTAACCTTCGGTGGTACAAAGAAAAGTTAATTTTCTCGGGATAACAACCAATTCCCTATCACTGAATTTTTAATAAACCGTTCACAAGTAAAACTGTGAACATTTAGGAGACGACAAACTATGGCTAATACAAGCACAACTGGATACGGCTTTAGAGCAATTGAAGTTCTTGGTAATACACCGGCAACTCAAGGGCAATCTAAATACGCTATCAAGTCAGGTTTGGGCGTGCGAATTCTTAAGAATGAACCAATTGGACCACAAGACGGATCTGGTGACGATGGCTATATGCAAAGTATAGCTCCCGCTACTATGGACGATACTGGTACAGGTGGAGCTTCTTGGGATGCTGATACAACTACTCCAGAAGTATGTGTAGGAGTTTCTAACGGCGTATTTTACGTTGATGGAACTAGTAAAAAACCTACATGGGCAAATTCTGTAGCAGCGAGTCAGACATTCGCAACTAACCCAAATACAGGTAACAGCGATGGTGTAGTATTCGTTAATGATTATCCGTTCCAAGAGTACATGGTAAGAATGGATGCTGCTATAGGCGCAAGCGTAGACGCAGCACAAGCCGCTTATTTGGTTAAATATATGAACCAAAATAACGGTGGTTCTGGCTATGAAGGCCAATCACAGGCTACTCTTGATTATCAAGCAACTACAAACAACGGTCGAATGTGGAAAATCGTAAGATCCGGAGAAGTTCCGAATCAAGAAGATGTAACCGCAGCAGGCTGTGACGTAGTAGTGGCTTTTAATACGAGCGCTAATCAATTCCTAAGAGATGATGCAGCATAAGGAGAATAGAACATGGCAATATCACGAGCGCAGTTAGTTAAAGAGCTTGAACCAGGTTTGAATGCATTATTTGGACTGGAATACAAGCGATACGAAAACCAACACGCTGAAATCTACAACGTAGAATCTTCTGACAGAGCTTTCGAAGAGGAAGTTATGTTATCAGGATTCGGAAACGCACAAGTAAAAGGTGAAGGCCAAGGCATTGCATTTGACGATGCACAAGAAACCTTCACAGCTCGTTACACTCATGAGACAGTAGCTCTAGCATTTGCTATCACTGAAGAAGCTATCGAAGATAACCTCTACGACAGACTTGCTTCTAGATACACAAAAGCTTTAGCGAGATCCATGGCGAACGCTAAACAAGTGAAAGCAGCTTCACCTTTAATCAACGGACTTCCTTCAACGGATACTTTTGATTCTGGTGATGGTGTTTCTTTGTTTAACACGTCGCACACTACATTAGCTGGTACATTTGCGAACACATTAGCAACGCAAGCTGATATAAATGAAACTTCATTAGAACAAGCTCTAATCGACATTGGAGAAATGACTGATGAACGTGGACTTTTAATTGCAGCAAAAGGCGTTAAGATGATTGTTCCACCTGAAAACCAATTTAATGCAGAGAGATTGATGAAATCTCAAGGTAGAACTGGAACAGCTGACAATGATATCAATGCAGTAAACAGCATGGGAATGATTCCTCAAGGATACAGAGTGAATAATTACCTAACTGATGCTGATTCTTGGTACATTATTACTGACGTTCCTAACGGCATGAAAATGTTCGTTAGAACTCCATTGAATACAGCAATGGAAGGCGATTTCGATACTGGAAACGTTAGATACAAAGCTAGAGAAAGATACTCATTTGGAGTATCTGACCCTAGAGGTATCTTTGGCGTTGAAGGTGCGTAATTAAGTAATTAAGATTTGAGGCGGACACAATTCCGCCTCATTTCGACTATAAAGTAAGAAATTAGACTTATGAAAAACTTCAGAGTACAAATACGATACAATGGTTATTATGCCGACTTTAAAGTCGATGCTAATGATGATCCTCAAAGTATTGAACAATCTATCCTTGACAAATTGGGAAAAAATGAGGTAATATTTGAATCTGATGGATTTACCAATAAAAAAGGTAAATGGATAACCTATGAGGAGGTTAATCATGATCGAGGACCTATACAAACAAAAGAAGTCCTTGGAGTTAAGTTGGGAGCAGGAGCATCTTAAAGAGGGTAGATATACTCTCGAAATGACTAAGATTGATCATGCGATTAAAGAAATTATTACGCAGATTAAGTTAGAAGAAGCTCGTATAGAAGATCTTAAAATTAAGATCGCTGCTACAAGGCCTGAAGTGTCAGTAGCCACTTAAATAAAACGCTACATTCCGAAATAATTTTTCGACGACAGTATCGCTTGCACTATGCGTAAATCTACGCTATATCTAAATCACTATACAATTATTAACAGAATCTAGACGAGTATAGTCGACGGCCTAGAGACTAGATTCGCAAACTAGGAGGATTAATTATGGCATCAACTCTATTTAGAGGACCCGTTTTAGTTGGTAAGAAAAACGAAGCAGGCGTAACTGGATATAATATTACACCAAAAGAATCTGCTTACACTGTCGTTATTACTACTGATTCCGGGCAAACCTTTACATCAAAAACTGATGGTACTGTGTTCACTCTTCCAGCAATTGCAATTGGAAATGTATTTACATTTGTCAATACTGCAGCTGATGGAGCTAACACTTTGACTATTAGTCCTAATGCTAATGATGGTATTTTGTATGCAGGATCTTTAACAGACAATAAAGATTTAATTAATACAAAAGCAACATCAAAAGTTGGGGATTTTGTAAAAATAGCATCTATGAATTCTACTGCCCATTGGACAGTAGTTGAAGCTCAAGGTACTTGGGCTAAAGAATCGTAAGATTCATAATTGTGAGCTCCTTCGGGAGCTCACAGA
>VTLG01013305.1_pt1 | contig 18401 bp, 32 predicted proteins | sample 4694571 | NCBI WGS metagenome assembly VTLG01 (sample SAMN12604809, study PRJNA352737) | marine metagenome | biome: ENVO:00000447; feature: ENVO:00000209|ENVO:00000569|ENVO:01000036; material: ENVO:00002151; isolation source: viral sequences binned using virsorter ... | reverse complement strand
TGCAAAAGCGTGCATATACGCCGTTTGCTTTTCTTCTAGAAGCTTTTTAGCTTCGTCAAGTTGTTCTTGAATGTTAGTAGTGTCTTTGATGTTCATTGTTTTAAGGGGTTTAAAAAATAGCGGTCATGATAGTTTGTGTAGCTTCCTCGATTTGCTCGGGAGCGATACGGCAGTCAAAACCGAACTTGTCGTAAATAGCAACACCGCCGGCTATGCGTTGTGCGGGTGTAAGTTTGTCGCCTAACTCGAACTCGATCTCTTTAAGAAGGTCGCGGGCTGTAAATAAAACGGTCATTTAAGTAAGGGGGTTGTGCCTCTCGGCTTACCCAAATCATAACAACTAATTAGCCTATTTACTACCCCTATGTTACGAGTCCGTAATATTAAAAAGGAAGCGTTTTTTGCTTGAAAGTTTCCGGTTCTTCCGGTAAGCTCCAAAGATGCTCAAGTTTGCCGTATAAGCCTTTTATTTTTTCATCGGTTTTAACAAGCTTACCTTCATTACTTAGGTTAGTCATAGCTCGTCTAATAGACGTTATAGGACATTTAAGTCCCGACATCTTTAAAACCATAGAAGGGCTAAAACGAAGGCGGGGATATTTACCTTCGTAATATTTAAAGCACCTCATAATTTTGGCTTCTTGGCTTTTAGCTTGAGCGATAGACTTAGATAACTCGTCTTGGTTTTCGCCAATAGTATTAAAAAAAGTCACTAATCGATTCCCTTTTTAATTTTTTCTAAAAGCTCTTTTTCCTTAATAGTTTCGAAACAAATGTCTCTTTCTACCGGTAAGCCAAAAGGTCCTTTTAGTTCTTTTATTTCTTTCATATCGAAAGAGCCAAACTCTTGTTCGTGACCTTTTACTAAACCCCAAGCTATTTCAGTTTCGGGGTCGTACTCGGCCATAAACCAAGTCCAATTACTATCGGGTGTAAAAAGCTTAACGTAAAACACCATTTCTTCTTCGGGGTTTTCGTGAGCGGGTTGGCTATAAAGCTTTGGAAGTTTCTTTAATAATTCTTTAGTTAGTAGTTTCATTTTGGGGGTTGTAAATTGATTTTAAATAAATAGTTTCGATGTGTTTTTTTTGAAGGAGGTACTCGGCGTTGGTCATAGTTTGGTCGAACATATACTGGTCGCTTAACTTACCTAACGCCTCGTGGTACTCCTTTTGATTCATAATTATTTACCCTCCCTTTTTATAGCTTCGGTAAGTTGAAGTGCGTTTATCTCCTTACCTAAGTCTAGGCTACATAAATCTCTAATCTGCCAGTTAATACTGTCAATTTTAGAAACTATTTCGTTAGTTTCGCTTCTAAGAAGTTTGCCTTCTCGATGTAAAGCTAACTGTAAAGTTGCCATAACTTCCGGTGCGAGTATTTCACTCGCCTTACCGGTTGTAGCGTGGTGTAGGCCGTTTATCCTTTCGGTTTGGGCTTGTAGGAACTTGTTGAGGTTCTCGGTTTCCCTTTTTAGGTCCCCGAGAAGTGTTTGTAGTGTTGCGGTCATTAGTTTGCCTCCTCTAGTTTGTCAAAAATTGCTGTGTTGCTGTAATCGCCTAAAACTCTAGTTTTGTATTTTTCTCCGTTTATAAGAACTATCTCGCCGTTTCTTACAGGCTCGTTGTTGTAAATCCTGTCGATCTCGGCTCTTTCGGCTTCGCTATAGTGGCTACTTACGCAAACGGTTTTGCTCATTGCCCAGTAAATACCGTCGTCGTCTTTTTGGTAACCCTGCATAAGGTAAACGCCTTTAACGTCTAAGTCGCCTCTCCAGTTTTTGTATTCGATTCCGAAAGTATGTTCTTTATCGAAGCTGTCGGTTCTTTGAACAAGTGTTTTCATTTTTTAAGGGGGGTGGCGGGCATCTCTGCCTCGTATGTTCACACTGTATATTAGCCTAATTACTATGGCCAGTACCCAATGTGCCTGTTTATAAAGAGGTCCATAGGGGGTAGTATTAGGGCTAAAGTATGTTATCATACTCAATGAAGCGAGAGCTTCCCCACGCAACTTGACAACTACATACTATGGAAAAAGCTTTATTAGAGCTTGGAGAGTGCAAAACTCTCAAAGAGGTTGATGCCTTCATTGATAAACACTTTCCGAAGGGTTTACATGAAGAACTTCATAAACCTAAAGATGAAAAATCTATGTTTTATCCCTCAGGGGCATACATAGGTTTCAATCTTCATCGCTACATTTATAACAATAAATTAGCGGCGTTTTGCCACGCGGTTAGAGATAACTTTTGTGGTTATGGAGGTTCCTCTTATTGGACAAGTTTCGACCCTCATGTAAAAGACCCAGACCCCGAAGCAACTAAATACTTCGGACAAGAAGTTTGGGAAGTTTACACGGGAACCGGAAACTAAACTTACGCCCCCTTCGGGGGGCCTTACTTTATCCCCCTTAACAATGATTGAATTTAATTTTAATGACGGTGGCCGCGAAGCCGCAGGCAAAAAAGGTCGCACGGGAGACTGTGTTACTAGAGCCGTTGCTATAGCCTCCGGACTTCCTTACTTAGAAGTTTACAACCGACTCGCTGAAGGTAATGCAAAACAACGTATTACTAAGCGAAGCAATAAACGCAAAGCCGGTGTGAAAACAGCTAGTAAAGGAATTAGCGTTCGCCGTAAATGGTATAAGGACTACATGAAAGAGCTTGGCTTTGAATGGGTCCCAACTATGCTTATCGGTTCCGGCTGTAAAGTACATCTAGATGAAGATGAACTTCCTAAAGGTAGATTAATTTGCCACGTTAGCCGGCATAGTTGTGCCGTTATAGACGGTGTTTTAAACGATACCTACGATTGCTCCCGTATGGGTACGCGATGTGTTTATGGGTATTGGATAAAGCGATAAAGGTATTACTGCTCCTACGGGGGCAGTTTTTTTTGTACTATAAGTTATAATTTAAGTAGTCAGGGAGCCTGACGCCCGTTGATACCTGAGGGCTGAAAGTCGAAAGACAGGGCGGCAAAAGCGAAGTCATTATCGCGGGGGGCCGATCCATACCCTGATTAAATATCTAAAGCGTGTATAAATATTTCCGCTCCCTCATCTTCAAAGTCGGCATATCGTTTTGACGCTAATATTCGTATTACTTGACAATCATCTTTATATGCTACACCCGTTAAACCGTCTAAAGTAGACCGTACTAATTTATCTAAATCGTTTTTTTTAATAACGTAATGTTGCGGAGCTTTCTTTTTTACCTCTCCTTTACTGTTAAAATCCGATTTACGACGTTTAAGTTTAAATACTAACTTTACCTCGCACGGACCCTCGATAGGTGTTTTAATAAATTTCCCCGCAACTTTATATACTAGACTTCGCCATGTTTTCACACGTTTGCAAGATTCGATTAAACGACCCCCGCCCAAATAAGTTTTACTACCCTGCGGAGCAGGCTCTATTCCGTTTACGTTAAAGTTATAAAATGTCATTTAATCCACAGGGTTATCCCTTTACTGCTTTACCTACAAATCTTAGAGGAAAAATACAACCTAATCAATTAGCCGTTTTATGGGTTATTCAAAGTTACGCAAGTAAAGACGACCAAGAATGTTATCCCTCTTTAAATACGATTGCTAAGTCGGCTTGTATGTCTAAAAGGACCGCTCAAAAAATAGTAAACCAGTTAGTTTCGTTAGGTTTATTAGAAAGAAAACATCAGCACGGAAAGAATGGGGAACAGGGTAGTAATTTATATAAAGTTACTATTTGGCACTTAGCAAATGTCCCAGAACCCTCTATCCATAGGCGTGGCAAATCCTGCACCCCTGCAAAATCTGCTATGACCCCTACGCAAAATCTGCACCCCCCCATAGCAAATATTGCCACCAAACAAGATGTATATAAACTAGATACAAAAGAACTAAATAAAAATACTAAAAAAGAATATTCCGAAGAGTTTAGTTTGTTTTGGCTAACTTATCAAACTATAAGTAAAAAAGCTTCGGGGCAAAATAAACCTAAAGCATGGGCTGAATATAAAAAAGCATTAAAACACCGTAATAGCGATTATTTATTAAAAGCATTAAAAAAAGCAAAGATAGACCAAAATAAAACTGAACAGCAGGGAGGTTTCGCGGCTTGTTTTCCTAACGCGTTTAGATGGTTACGAGATCAAAGTTATGAAGGCTTAATAAATGAGGTGGCAACAAATAAACAAAACGCTACACTTAGTAAACCTTCGGAAGAGATTCCGAGCGGTTGTCCTTTTTAACTCCCCGCTATGACTTTTAGTTACCGTAGAAAATCACCCGACCGCGATACTACTTTTTATATACCTAAAGTAGAGTGTTTTGCTTGTAACGACTCCGGTATAGTTACCAACGGCGATAATTTTATTAATAAATTTATACCGGACTACGATAGAGGGCCTAACGGCCAATTAAGGGGCGGGCAAGATTTAGCTATTATTTGTCATTGTAAAGCCGCTTATGGCACCGATGAAAAAACCGGTTTTAGAGAAAATAACGGCCAAATTAGGGAAGTTCAAAATATTTATGGAGTTTATCAAGCTTTAGGTTGTTCTCTAGAAAAAGATAAAGTCCGTACTATACATCTAGAAAGAAAAAAAGGTTGGGAAAAAACAGCTAAAGATATAAACGAAATAAGAAATAAAAGAGCTAAAGGGGAAAAAGTTGATACTCCTTATTACATTCAAGTCGTAAAAGAAGAATTAGGTAATATAAGTAATATGTTTAATTTTCCTAAATGACCAAACTAAACGATTTAAAAAGCGATCACAAAAATGCTAGAAAAAGAACTGACAGGTCCGCTACTTTAATAAAAAATTCTTTAGAAAAGTTTGGGGCCGCACGTTCTATAGTTATAGACGAGGAAAATAGAATATTAGCCGGTAACGGTACGGTAGAAGGGGCTAAAAAGGCCGGACTTAATAACGTTAGGGTTATAGAAACCGATGGTAATGAAATTATTGCCGTAAAAAGGACTGGTCTCTCAGAGGATGAAAAAGTTGGTTTAGCTTTAGCTGATAACCGCTCTAGCGATTTATCCGAATGGGATAACGATATGTTGCAACAACTATCCGAAGAACACGATATAAGCGATTGGTTTAATATAAAAGAGCTAAACGACTTAGTAGAGGTAGAAGAAAAACCTAAACAAAGTGGTATTTTAGCCGAGCGTTTTGGTATTCCTCCCTTTAGTGTTTTAAATGCTCGTGAGGGTTGGTGGCAAAAACGTAAAAAGTCTTGGTTAGAGCTTGGAATACAATCTGAAATAGGTCGCGATGATGAACTTACTTACACTATAAGTAAGGGCGATGTCGGTAAAAGAATAGTAAAAGCCGGTGGTGCTACTTCTATATTTGACCCCGTATTAGCCGAGTTAGTTTATAAATGGTTTAGTAATGAAGATTCTTTAATATTAGACCCGTTTGCGGGCGGTAGTGTAAGAGGTGTAGTAGCCGGTTTATTAGATAGAAAATACTTTGGAATAGACCTAAGAAAAGAACAAATAGACGCTAATTACCTACAAAAAACATCATTATGCCCCGAAAAAGACGTAAATTGGGTCGTAGATGATGCTTTAAATGTTTCTAATTACTTTGATGACGAGGTAAAAGCAGACCTTATTTTTAGTTGTCCTCCTTACGCTGACTTAGAAAAATATAGTAACGACCCTAGAGATTTAAGTGCTATGACTTACGAAAACTTTAAAGAAACCTATAGAACTATTATTGCTAACGCCTATAAAAACCTAAACGATAATCGCTTTGCTAGTTTTTTAGTAGGGGAAGTAAGGGATAAACACGGCCACTATTATAATTTTGTAGCCGATACGATTAACGCCTTTATAAATGCAGGGTTTACTTACTACAACGAAATAATATTAGTAACGTGCGTAGGAAGTTTGCCTTTACGTTGCGGTAACGGTTTTAAAAAGTCTCGTAAATTAGGAAAAACTCATCAAAATTTATTAGTTTTTGTAAAAGGCGACCCCGTTAAAGCAACTGAATACTGTGGCACCTGTGAGTTTGCAGACCCCGAAGAGTTCTACGACGATTTAGGCGAAGTTTTAAAATGATAGCTGACCCCGTAGTAGAAAAAATAGACGGTATTTTTGTAGTAAGAGATGATTTTATAAAAGGTGGTACTAAACGTTGCTTTGCTGATAAATTAATTTACGGTTTTGACGAGGTAGTTTATGCGTCGCCGGTTTACGGTGGTGCACAAATAGCTTTGGCTTACGCAGCTAAAGAATTAAATATAAACTGCACTATTTTTTGTGCTAAAAGAAAAGACCCGCACCCCCGTACTTTAGAAGCTCATAACGCCGGAGCTAAAATAGTACAAGTTCCCGCCGGATATTTATCTAACGTAAAAGCTAAAGCTAAAACTTATTGCGAAAGAACCGGTGCTTATTTATTACCTTTTGGGTTAGAAACTCAATTAGCTAACAAAGCTATAGAAACTAGAGCAAAAATAGTACAAAATTTTATAGGCGAAGAGCTAGATCAAGTTTGGAGCGTAGCCGGTTCCGGTGTATTAATAAGAGGTTTAAATAAAGGTCTGCAAAGTAAATCTTTTAACGTTGTTCAAATAGGCCGTAAATTATCTAAAAGTGACGTAGCTAGTTCTAATATTTTTATACACCCGCTCGACTTTAGCCAAGATTCTAAAGTAAACCCTCCTTTTCCTAGTTGTAGTAATTACGACGCAAAAGCTTGGGAGTATGTAAAGAAATACGGCAACTCTAAAACTTTATTTTGGAATGTAATGAAATAAATACGCTACCCTATTAATAAATATAATTTTTATTTTGTCCGCTAATAGAATTACACAGGCAGAAACAGAGTTAAGAGTAGCGAGGTGTGCAAGGATTATTGCCAACGGTGGAAGGCGTTCCGATTGTATTCGATTTGGGGCGGAGAACTGGGGGGTTGGAGAAAGAACAATTGATCGCTATCTAATGAAGGCTAGAGAGCAAATAAAGGCAGACTGGGATATAGAACGACCCCAGATGGTTGCCGATCTTTTGGCCCAATGTAGCACCTTACAAATGGAAGCTAGAAGAAGCGGTCAGTATCACATCGCTTTAGGTGCTATAAATACGGCGGCTAAATTAGCCTCTCTTTGCTCATGAGTATTTTAGAAACCGTAAAGCAAGGGCATATATTACACGGCGAAGGATTATTCGAATTACCAAGCGTAAAAGAGGTGCAAGCAAAAGTAAATAAGGACCTTTTACCGCACCAAGAAAAGTTTTGCTCCGACACTAAACACCGTAAATTAGCTTTAGTATGCGGTTTTGGTGCCGGTAAAACTTACGCCTTAGTTAGTAAAAGTATAATATTAGCTACGATGAATGTCGGCTGTATTAGTGCAATATTTGAGCCTACGGCCCCTATGCTACGTGACATTCTCATGCGTACTATGAATGAATTATTAGAAGAGTGGGAAATACCTTTTACTTTTAGAGCTAGTCCACTTCCGGAGTACCAACTTCAATTTAAAGAAGGTATTCATACGATTCTACTGCGTACTATTTTGACGTATCAACGTTTGCGAGGGCAAAACTTATGTGCAGTCGGATTTGACGAGGCTGACACCGTTAATAAACGTGACGCGGAGCAAGCAATGAATATGGCGTTAGCTAGACTTAGATCAGGTAAGGTTCAACAATTTTACGCTACTACTACTCCCGAAGGTCATTCGTGGGCGTTCGACACTTTTGAAAAAAATGCTAAAGCCGATACGCGGCTAATAAAAGCTAAGTCGACCGATAATCCATTTTTGCCCGAAGGATTTGTTGATTCTTTACTTGAAAATTATCCGCCCCAACTAATACAGGCCTACCTAAACGGAAACTTCTGCAACTTAACCTCCGGTCAGGTCTACGATAAATTTAATCGAAGCGAACACGTTTTAGCTAACGAGCCTTTTGTAGATGACAACGAGCCTTTACGAATAGGAATCGACTTTAATATTGGAAATATGAACGCTGTTATCGGCGTAGCGGTTGGGAATAAATTTATGGTTATAGATGAAATCGCTAAAAGTCACGACACAGATTCGATCGCTAAAGAAATTAGAGGGCGTTACCCCTTTAACAAAATCTATATATATCCAGACGCTTCGGGCGGAAACCGAAGTACAAATGCTTCTAAGACCGATATCCAAATTTTAGAAAGTTACGGTTTTATGAATCAAAGTGCTTTATCTAACCCGCCCGTTAGGGACAGGGTAAATAGCGTTCAAGGAATGTTTCTAAATGCTAAAGGCGAAAATAGATTAATGATTTCTAAAAAAGCCGTAAAACTTATTGAATGTTTAGAATTGCAAAGTTATAACGAAAGGGGAGAACCCGATAAAGATGCGGGTTATGATCACATGAACGACGCTCTAGGATATATAACTTGGCGGTTGTTCAATCCCTTACACATGGGTGCGGGTCGTCGAACCGGAATTAGGCTTTATTAAGATTATTGTCTAAAATAAAAACAAACTAAGAGGTCAAAGTGTACTCAGGTTACAACCACTATAATAGGCAAACTAATAGGCAAGGTAATGATATAGACGACCCTAATAATACTTGGTTTGCTCAAGAACCTCATTGGACATTAATAGAAGATTTACTAGGCGGTACATATCAAATGCGTAGTAAGCATAGAAAGTATTTGATGCAAGAACCTAGAGAGCTAGACGAAAGTTACGATAATAGACTCGCCCGTAGTGTTTGCCCTCCTTATTACATCAGATTAGAACGTATGCTCGCCGGTATGCTAACCCGTAAACCTGTAAGGCTAAACGATACCGCCGATAATATTCGTGAGCAACTTTTCGATATTGATTTACAAGGTAATGATTTAAACGTTTGGACCTACGAAACTACTCGTAAAATGATACGTTACGGGCATATAGGAGTTTTAGTAGATGCCCCCGCTTCGGGTGCCGGCGGTAGACCCTATTGGGTAACTTACACGCCGCGTGACATTTTAGGATATAGAACCGATATGATCGACGGTCAAGTCGAACTAACGCAACTACGTCTTAAAGAAAAGGTTGCCGAGCCGGAGGGACTTTACGGTGAAAAAATAGTAGAGCAAGTTAGGTTACTTACCCCTGATAGTTTTGAAATACACCGTAAAAATAGTAAAGGCGTATATATAAAACATGATGAAGGCCGTATGTCTTTAGGCCGCATACCTTTTTCCGTTGCTTATAGTAACCGTCTTAACTTATTAGAAAGTAGACCGCCGATGTCGGATATAGCCGAACTAAATTTAAAAGCTTACCAAATACAAAGCGATCTCGATAATCAACTACATATAAGTGCCGTTCCTATGTTGGCTTTTTATGGCTTTCCCCAAAACGCGGAGGAAGTTTCGGCGGGCGTAGGCGAAGCGATTGCTTTTCCTCCCGAAGGTAGAGCGGAATATATTGAACCCGATGGCAAAAGTTACGAGGCCCAGTTTAAAAGGTTAGAAAAATTAGAGGGCCAAATAAATGAATTAGGACTAGCGGCGGTATTAGGTCAAAAGCTTTCGGCTGAAACGGCAGAGGCAAAACGTATAGACCGCTCGCAAGGCGACTCGACAATGATGGTCGTGGCTCAACAAGTACAAGATATGATTGATAACTGCCTTAAGTTTCACGGTCAATATTTAAACTCTGAAGCCGGTACTTGCTTTGTTAATAGAGACTTCTTATCGCAACGTTTAGAGCCACAAGAAATACAAGCTTACTTACAGCTATATACTTCGGGTTCTATTACGCAAAAGACATTATTAGACCAACTTACCGAAGGGGAAGTATTAGGCGATGAATTTGATGTAGAGGAAGAAGTTGAGGCTACCCAAAGTGGTGGTTTAGTAGAAATGGCTAGACCTACGCCGCAAGCCGAACCCGACGAGCCTACCGAAGAAGATGACGCGGCTTAAAAAATGTCTATTCCGGAAAGTTTTTATAGAGAGGCTATTGACTTAAATAGATATAGCAACCGGATAGCACGCCGTATTGTAACGAATTACAACGATATAATTTTAGACCTTACTTTTAAATTAGCGACTATAGACGAGGTAACTTCGCCGGCTACCGTAGCTCGAATAAGAAGTATGCTTTTACAAATGAAAGAAAGTTTAGAGGGTTGGTCAGTAGAAAATACTGCTTATGTAGCAGACCAACTTCAAAGCCTTTCTTTATTTCAAAGCGATTTTGTTCGAAATGAATTACAAAAAGCTTTACCGGTAGGTGCCGCAAACGTAAATAGCGTACAAATATCCGGCGACTTTGCCCGCAGTATTGTTTATACAGACCCTACAGAAATAAATGTTTTAACTTTACCTACTTTAGAAAGTCAAGTAAGACGTACTTTTAATTTAACTGCCGCAAAAGGTTCGGCGATAACTTTACCAAACGGCGAGGTAGTAGAAAAAGCTTTTCGAGGTATAGCAGCTTCGCAAGCCGAGTTTATATCTAGAGAAATTAGAGTTGGTATTACCGAAGGAGAATCTATACCGCAGATTGCTAAACGTTTAAGGGGTCGTTTGCAGTTTGGAAAAAACCAAGAGATGACGGCAAAAGCTCAAGCTTTAGCGGGTGGAACGGGAATAAGGTTAGCTAATAATCAAGTTAGAACTATCGTAAGAACTTCCGTAAACCAAGTACAAAATATGGCTAGTCAAGCCGTTTATATGGCTAATCAAGATGTCACTAAAAAATACGAATACGTCGCGATATTAGATGCGAGGACTACGGCCTTATGTGGAAGTTTAGACGGTAAGCATTTCGAATACGGTAAAGGACCTATGCCGCCACAACATTTTAACTGCCGTTCGAGTACCGTACCGGTAATAGATGATGAAGATTTACGGCGTAGATTTCCCGATACTAGACCAAGCGAAATAGGTAGGGTGCCGCAAGATGTTAGTTATCCTAACTGGTTAAAAGATAACCCCGATATGCAAAGTAAAGCTTTAGGAAATAAAAAAAAGTTTTTTAATTATTTAATTAATACAAAAAAAGAAAGTCCCCGAAACGCCTTACGTAAAATAATAAGTGAAGACGGAACCGAGCTAAGTTTAAGAGAATTAATAGTAAAATATCCAAAAGTCGGATAAACTAAACTTAGTTGCTTTACTAACTATGCCTTCACACTACGGAAAAATGGGAACGACTAAGAAAAAAAAGAAAATAAAAAAAGGTGGTAAAAAGTAATGGCCTCAAAGTTATTTGAAAAGCTCTCAAAAGGCAAGCAAAAACCTAAAGTAAAAAAAGATGAGCCGAAAACTAAGAAGAGTAGCAAGGGATAAAAAAACCGGTGTCCCTAAAAAATATCTAAGTGGCTCTAAAAATAGGGCCGCTAAAGCGGCGGAAATAAAAAAAACCGCCGAACTTTATAAAAAAGGTTTATTTATAGATATAAAAGCCGTACAAAAATCAAGGGTTGAACAAAATGTCAACAAGACCAAAAGCAAAACCACTAAACGCAAGCGTCGTAAAAGCACTTAAAAAAAAGGCCGAAGGCACTAAATTTAAGTATGGCGAGTTAGCGGCCGTATATAGAAAAGGTCAAGGTGCATATTTAGGAGGTGGGTCTAGAAATGTAAGTATGGCGGCGTGGGCTATGGGTCGTGTTAATAGTTATATGCGAGGGGATAAAGCAAGGACCGTTGATATGGCTATTTATAAAAGGTATAGAAAGTGAGTATAAAAAGAGGTGGACATACTTTTGAAGGAGTCGATAAACCTATAAGAACTCCTAATCATTCGAGTGGTAAGTCCCACGCGGTAGTAATAAAGCAGGGCGACGGTTTTAAATTAATTAGATTTGGAATGCAAGGAGCAAAAACTAAACCGCCCCGTAAAGGAGAGTCAGATGCCGACAAAGCAAAACGTAAATCTTTTAAAGCTAGACACGCTAAAAATATTGCAAAAGGAAAAACGAGTGCGGCATATTGGGCCAATCGTGTAAAGTGGAGTTAGTATTTAATTAAATTAGTTTACGACTTTTTTATGTCTGAAGAAAACAAAGAGGTGGCTACGCCCCCAACTAATAACAACGAGATCGAACTTCTTAAAGAATCCGTTAAAAAATTAGAAGCTAAAAATTACGAGCTTATAGGTAAATTAAAAAACCAAAAAGAAGAAAAAGCAGTCCCCGACGACTACGAAAGTTTGTTAGCGTTTAAACAAAAAAGGGAACAAGAAGATTTAGAAAAAGCCGGTAAATATGAAGAATCAAAACAGGCGTTAGAACAACAATATCGAGATCGGTCCGCTGAGGATAAAAGGCGTATCGAAGTTTTGGAGGCTAGAAATAAAGAATTAGAATTAATTACTCCCGCTTTACAAGCTTTAACCGAAATAACCCATGACCCCGAACTTGTTTTAAATAATTTAGTCCCTAAAGAAAAAATACAAATAAAAGACGGGGTGCCGGTAGTAGTTGACGGTTATGAACAGTTGCCGGTTCAAGAGTTTGTAAAAAATAAATTAGAAAAAGAAAAACCTTATTTACTTAAAAATAAAACTATTAGCGGTGGCGGTGCACCCGTAGCTAGACCCACTAATGATAATTTTAGCGAAGAGATGCTTAAACCATTTTTAAAAGAAACCGAAAGCTTAGTTGAACAACGCCAAATTTACCTAAAGGATAAAGAACTTTGGCAAAAGTTGAGAGATGTTGCAAAATCACGCTAGTATATATATCAAATGGTAGAGCTACGCCGAGCCTAATAGGGTTACGCCCACACCGTAAATTTATTTCTTAAAAACATGGGAGTTTTGAGGAGCGATTTAATCATTCCAGAGATTTTTACTCCGTATGTCATAGAGCAAACAACTGCACGAGATTCATTTCTTGCAAGTGGTGTGGTTGCACCTATGGCCGAGTTAAATGCTACCGAGGGTGGTGATTTCGTTAATGTACCTTTTTTCTCTGCGAACCTAACCGGAGACTTTGAGGTTTTATCTGATTCTAGTTCTTTAACACCTAGTAAAATTTCTACCGACAAACAAGTTGGTGTTATTTTGCATCGTGGTCGAGCTTTTGAATCTCGTGACTTAGCTGCTTTAGCATCGGGTGCTGACCCTATGGCTGCTATCGGTCAAAAAATAGGTGCTTATATAGCTAACCAAAGACAAAAAGATTTACTCGCTTGCCTTGATGGAGTATTTGGCTCTATTAACGCTAACGACAGTAACTCGGCTTTCTTTGGTTTAACTATTGACTCCGAATCAGGAGATACACCTACTGGCTTAAGTCCTAAACACGTTGCTAAAGCACGTTCTATTTTAGGCGATCAAGGGGATAAGCTTACAGCCGTTTGTATGCACAGTAAAGTATATTACGACTTGGTTGAGCGTAAAATGGTTGATTACGTTTTAGCTTCCGACGGCAACGGCGGTTCAGCTACAGCGAGTGGTGGAACTATCGCACCGGCATACGGTGGCGACGGTACTGTACCTACTTATTGCGGACTAAGAGTTATTGTTTCCGACGACGTTTCTACTACGGGTAGTGGAGCTTCTACGGAATACAGCACTTATTTCTTTACGCAAGGTGCAGTTGCTAGTGGAGAACAGGCCGGCCTAACTACTGAAACAGACAGAGATATTCTGGCTAAATCAGACGCTATGGCGGTTGATCTTCATTATTGTTATCACCCCGTAGGTTCTAAATGGGCTGTTACCACAGTTAACCCCACTAGAACTCAATTAGGAACCGTAGCTAACTGGTCGAAAGTTTACGAGACAAAGAACATTGGTATCGTTAGGGCGACTAACGTTTCCACACAAGATTGAGGTAATTTATTATGCCTTCTATTTTTGAAGCCACAGCCGGTAAGCTTATCGGTCCTACTAACGGTGGGTCCGTAACTCAAGCTACAAATAAATCTACGGCTGTCACTCTAAACACAGAGTCCGGTGTTATTACTACTAATAACGCGGCTTTAGCTGACGCAGCGGAAGTTACTTTTCAAGTTAATAACGATAAGGTAACCGCAACCGACGTTCCTCAGATTGCTATTGCATCAGGCGGAACTGCGGGAGCTTATTTAGCTACGGTTAGTGCTGTAGCGGCGGGTTCTTTTAAGGTTTCCATTTCAAACGTATCTGGTGGAGCTTTATCTGAAGCTATCGTAATTAATTTTGTTGTATCTAAAGCATCATCAAGTTAATGGGTATGTTCGCCTTTAGGCGTATGAGGGAACAAGAAGCTGCCAAAACGGTGGCTTCTAAACCTCCTATAAAAAAAGTAAAAACTAAACCTAAAGTAAAAAATGGCAATCTCGATAAACGCGACGATAGGCAACGCGTCAGCAAATAGTTACGTTACGTTATCTGAAGCCAACGCTATTGTCGAAGGTCTTATATTAGATGATGATGTTTCGGCTTGGGACGGGTCAAACGACGATAATAAAAATAGAGCTTTATATACTTCGACGATAAGAATCGACCGTGAAAGATTTATCGGTGCGAGGGTTACAAACACACAAGCATTACAATGGCCTCGTCAAGGGGTAAGAAAACCTGATACTTATATTAATACTTATTCGGTCGGCTTCCCTTTTCGTATTTCTACAGATTATTTTGCGGAAGATGAAATACCGGAACAAGTTAAAAAAGCTCAAGTTATATTAGCGGTTTATTTAAACAACAATAGAGATGGGTTAGGATTATCGGGTCTAGAGGATTACAAAAAAGTAAAACTTGGTAATCTAGACGTAGAGCCTAATTTTTATGGTGCGGTAGGTGCCGATAGAGTGCCGCCGTTATTCGAAAGGTATTTTACCGGATTAAGAATTAGCGGTCCAAGTAACATAGCTATTAAAAGGAGTTAATTATGAGCTACTATCCCGCCGCAAAGATTATTAACGATACAGCCGCCCATACGGGTCGTTTTGGTTGTATTAAAGCTTTGCAAGATTCTGTTATTAATACTTTAGTAGCGGAAAATATATCGGGCGACCTTACCGATTTACAGTTTAAAAGTAATACAGCTATAGAAGGAGTTATTACTAGCGTTAAATTAGATAGCGGAACCGTAATCGCATATTTAGTCTAATGGGTCTTACTTCGGGACTAAGAAAAGTTACTTCGAGGGTAGTTAACAAACTTACCGGCGATGTTACTATACGTCAAATAACAAACGGTGCTTATAATACGACTACCGGTGCAGTAAGCGAAAGTAATACCGATGTTACTATTAAAGGTTTAGTTCAAAACGTAAATAATAACGAGGTAAATGATTTAATCCAAGCGGAAGATAAAAAAGTTACCGTAGCCGCTAAAGATTTAACTTTTACGCCTACTCCTAAAGATAAAGTTGTAATTAGTTCCGTTGTATATCAAATAGTAAGAGTAGTAACCGAAGAGCAAGAAAATACCGCTGTTTATTTTGATTTATTTTTGAGGTCCTAATGGCTAGACAAATAAGGTTAGACCAAATAGATGATGTAATGAGTGAAGCGGTACAAAAACTTGTAGCTAAAGTTACTTTGGATTGGACTAGAAGAGCTAAAAAAGCAACGCCGCAAGATACCGGTAATTTATTTAGAGGTTGGCAAACCGATATACAAAAATTTAAAGGGACTATTATAAACCCCGTAGTTTATGCCGAGCCCGTTATTTACGGGACTAATTTACCTCCTAGTTGGAAAGGTATATATAGAACAAGACGCGGAACTATAAAAGGTTTTCCAGAATTACAAGCTAAACAACTTACGCAACAATATGTACCACAACAACTTAGAAAAATTATTAGGGAGAGTTAGATGGCCGCTACAGATTTAAATACCGTAAGAGCGACAATAGAAAGTAGGTTAGCTACCGAGTTAGCAAGTAGTCCGGCTATACCCGTTGTTTTTGCTAATATGCCGTTTGATTCTAAAAGCCAAGATAGTTTTGTTCAATGTGAAGTAAGTTTTGGAAGCGGCTCTACTATTTCTATGGGAGATCAAACAAATGCTTTTAATTCTATAGTAGGTTTACTTGTTTTAAATATATTTACTGAAGATGGGATAGGGTCCGGAGCAAATTTTACTATTTGCAAACGTTTAAGGGACCTATACAATAGAATTACAGTTTCCGATGTTATTTTTGACGCTGTAGTAGGACCCGAAATACTTACGGCAGCACCCGAAGGTAAATTTGTAACCCAACTACGAATAACTTTTGAAACATTTGAATCACTTTAATTATGGCTAAATTAGAAATTACCGAAGAGATGCTTGACGCTATCGAACACGTTAAAGGTAGAAGAGAGGCTGCTTATTGGGACCCCGAATGTAGAAAATATTTTGAGTCGCAACAAAATTCTAAAAAAGATGCAGAAAAAGCTAAAAAAGGATAATATTAATATAAATATTATTTTTTAAATCATGGCTACCGCTATTAGAGGAGATGTAGGCAAGATTATGTTTCATAACGCTGCCGGTACTGAAGCCGATGTAGCGGGAACGAGATCATGGTCTTTAACCGTAACTAAAGATACTCACGAAACAACCGCTCAAGGCGATACATCTAAAAGTTTTATCGGTGGTCTTATTTCGGGAGAGGGTTCTGTCGAGCTTCTTTATGATACTGCCGGTAACAGCGACTATCAAGCACTTATAGATGACGTATTAGTGACCGGAGATGCCGCCGATGCTTTGTTTGAATTATTTCCAGATTCCGGCACCGCTGCTAAAAAAATAGGTTTTTCCGGTATTATTACGGGTGCCGAGTTTGGTGCCACTCTTGGAGAAACTCAAATAATCAATGTTTCGTTTATTACATCAGGTGCCATAACTTCAGCTATATAGTAGATTAGGGTAATTAAAAAAATAATTTATGACTAAAAGAGGCATAGACCTACTTACGGAAGCCTACGGCGACGTAATGTCTATAAGACGTAAGTACGAATTAGACCTACCAAACGGGCAAAAAATAGATTTATATTTTCCGCCGCTTACTAGATACGACAGGCAAAAGGCACAAAAAGCCGCCGGAACTGATGACGCTCTTATTGTATCGACTCAACTTCTTTGCCAAATGGCAGAAAAAGAAGATGGGAGTAAATTTTTTGCTATGGCCGACGCTCCTGATTTACAAAGACTTTTGCCTGAGAAGGTTTTAAATGATGTCGAGCTTTTTTTATTTGAAGTTAAATTAGACTTAGATACAGCAAAAAAAGTATAAGGAGGAATAACTGGCTTAACTTTGAGTTTTTCCTCGCAACTGAACTAGGTAAGACCGTAGAAGAACTTCGGAAAAATTTATCTGAAGAAGAATTTATTTATTGGGCGGCTTATTACGAAAACAAACACGAAAAAGAAAAACTTATACTGCAAAGAGCAAAAAACCGGTAATATATAATTAATAATTATTTTAATTAGTGGCCGAAAGTATAGTAACCCTAAGAGTTGACACGAGTCAGGCGACTAGAGCGTTAAAAGGTGTACAAAATCAAACTAATACTTTAAGTAGAGCCGTAGGCGGTTTAAAAACAGCTTTTGCGGGCGTTGGTTTTACTCTTTTAGCAAAACAAGCTATAAATGCGTCAGCTAATTTTAATAAATTAAATTTACGTTTAAGTCTTTTAACCAAAGCTACGGGTCAATTTGCTGAGGCTCAAGCTATAGCTACCGAAGGACAAAAACTTTTCGGAATGAGTGCAACCGAAGCTTTAGAGGGAGTAACTAATATAACAGCTAGATTAGCTCCTTTAGGCGTTAGTTTAGAAGATATAAGACAAACATTTTTAGGCTTTAATACTGCCGCTAAATTAGGTGGTGCATCTACTATGGAAGCTACCGCCGCTTTCAGGCAATTAGCTCAAGCTTTAGGTTCCGGAAGATTAGCCGGCGATGAATTTAGATCAGTTTCAGAACAAGTTCCCTTAATATTAAAACCTTTATCTGAGGAACTTGGTGTAACTACCGGCGAGCTTAAAAAGTTAGCGGCGGAAGGAAAGCTTACTAGCGACGTTGTTATTAGAGCTTTAAGTAAATTATCGGAGGAAGGGCAAGCCGATTTAAAAGCTATTTTAGAAGCTGACCCGACTCAAGTATTTAAAAATTTAAGAAACGCGGGAGAAGCTTTAAGTATTACTATTGGTAATATGTTAAGTCCGGCCGTATTAGGAGCAACTAAAGCATTGACGGCCCTAGTAAAAACTATAAGCGATTTTTTAAATACCGAAGCCGGACAAGTAACGGCTATTTTTACGGGAACTGCTTTAGCGGTAAAAGCTTTAACCGTCGTCGTTCCGTTAGTAACGGGCAAACTTGTAAGTTTAGCGGCATCTTTTCAAATAGCGGCGGCAAATTCTTTTTTAGCGAGCACCGGTTTAAAAGGAGTCGCGGCTTCTAGCTTTATAGCGGCGGGGGGTTTAAGTAGTGCGGCTATAGCGGCTCACGCTTTAAAAATTGCTTTAGC
>VTLG01008054.1_pt1 | contig 18403 bp, 21 predicted proteins | sample 4694571 | NCBI WGS metagenome assembly VTLG01 (sample SAMN12604809, study PRJNA352737) | marine metagenome | biome: ENVO:00000447; feature: ENVO:00000209|ENVO:00000569|ENVO:01000036; material: ENVO:00002151; isolation source: viral sequences binned using virsorter ... | reverse complement strand
TTCTTCCATTTGTGCTCTTTCTTTTTCTTCTTCAATCATGTGCTTACTTACAAGCTCTTCAATGCTGGTAGTAGCAAGTTCCATTCCTCGCTCAAGTTCTGCAATTCTGTTCGTAATCTGTAGGTATCCATAAATAGCCGCAGAGATTGCCATGCACAGCTGCATAAGCCACTTAATGTTAATATGGAGGGAAAAATTATCGTCAATAATTCCCGTACGGTAACTTCGTGCCGTCTTTGGTTTATCACTCAAATCACCATCCACCATGCCATAGCAGTTTCTACAAAGAGATCTGAGGCTGTATTAACTGCCCACTTCTTTTTAGAGCCATATGGTCGCCAGTTTTCAACGATCCATTCAAATATTTCCCAAAGTACTCCAATAATAAATACTCCCATTACACACCAATAATCTGACCAGTTCATCCATTGGAATATCTTACATAGAAACGCACCTGCTGCTATATGATAACTGGTCCAGCCATCTAATGCACCAGAACTAACTTGCCATGAATAAAATGTTGCTAAAGGATTCTTCATATTATACCTGTACTTTCTTAGCTAACTCTATTCCTTCACCATCTTTTAGGGAAATAATTCTAGATAGTAATTCACTCTTTGTTTCACTAGAACTATAAGAGATACCACGTTTATCATAAAAATCTTTTATTTCTGCTTTTGTATTAGAAGAACTAGGGAGATCATCTTGGCTAGTAGCGACACCATTAACTAATTGATGTTTACCTATAATAATTCTACCGTGTCCGTCATCGTGTTTCTCTGCACATTTGGACACAAAGTACGCTTCTATAGTATTAAAGTTATCTGAACGCTTTACAACTGATCCATCTACTTCTACAAAGTAATCATAACCTGATGAAGGATAAGTCAAGGTTTCGACAGTTCCGTCTGCATATGTCTTTTGACGAACAGCATTCGGAGTAGTGTTGCGATGCAACCTAACTCGATGACCTTGACTACACCTTCTGATAATCATACTTAGGCTTCAGCCTCTACTTCTTCTTCAGAATCTAAAGAACTTTTCAATTCCTTTAATCCTTTCTGAAACTTTTCCACAAATACCTTTTCAGATTCAACTAACTGTTGACCAATGAAATTATTGGTACTGAGTTTGTTCTGAATATCCCTCACGTGGTTTTGGTATAAACTAACCTCACCTGCAAGTTCTTTTTGTGAATCAGTCATATCGTCAATTTCGTATTTTACGCCATCGAGGTCTAAGACTGGCTTTTGTTCTTTTTCTTTTTTAGCCATTTTTAGCTCCTTTTGTTGTTGTTATTTAGAAAGTTTTGCTTCTAATTCTTCTACCTTAGCTGATAGTTCTTGAACCGATTTAACAAGAGAAGTAATCATTCTCGTTTTGGAAACTCTTTGTCTCCCGTCAGGGTCAACTGACCATACTTTATAATCAGGAACATCATATTTATCAACTACTTCTTTTACTTCTTGAGCTATAAATCCATAATGATATTCATTACTTCCACCCATTGGCTCTTTATCATCAGCATCATAAGCTTCCCATTCTTCAGGAAATTCACTTGGAGACTTATATCTATATTTAGAAGGATTTAAATCATTGATAAAAGCTAATCCAATATCAACAGGTTCTATATCTTTTTTATGCCTTATATCTGAAGAAGCATCCCAATCTTCATCAGTATTAAAATCACACCTAATATGACTTGTATCATTACCAATATGAACTGCATTATCTGCTGTTCCCGTAATATTATTACCTATAACAATTTGATTAGTGGCAGTTGCATCTTGTATGTCAGCCATATAGCCAAGACAAGTATTCTCAACTGCCGTTGTTCCAACATCACCAGCCTGAGAACCTACATAAGTATTTGAATGTCCTGCTCCTTGTATTGCCTCACCAGCACCATATCCAATAGATGTATTATTATTTCCAGTTGAATTAGCACCTGAACCATTAACACCACCTGATGTACTACCAAGAGCGGTATTATAACTTCCTGTAGTTACACCATAAGCATCCTGCCTACCACCAGCCCTCTTACCAATAAATGTATTATGTATTCCTGTTGTAACAGTACACCCAGCCTGCCAACCTACAGCGGTGTTTGAAACTTCTCCATCAACTCCATTTTGAACTTGTAACGCTGCAACTCCTATAGCTGTACAATAATCTCCATTGACATCAGTTGACAAGGCATTATAACCAAGTGCAGTATTTCCTATACCAGTTACCAATGCATCAGCAGCAGCATATCCAATAACAGTATTTTTAACCCCTGTTGTGAGTGCAGTAAGAGCATTGTGTCCTATAGCAATTTGTCCTGTAGTAGCATTAGTAGTTGTACCATCGAGAGCTGAATATCCGATTGCTATATTTCCAACATTATCAGCATTTCCTGCGATAAAAGCATTTGCTCCAATAGCTATATTATAGGTTGCATCATCTAATAAATTTACTCCAGCCTCATTACCAATCATTACATTGCCAGTATTTCCTGTTGTAGCACTCACCATTGCTTGATACCCAATTACTATATTGCTCCCTGACGTTGATAAAGCCAAACCTGCATTTGAACCTAGGCAAACATTTTTGTCTCCAGTTGTATTTGCTTTCAATGCTTGATATCCAAGAGCTACATTATCAGTAGCAGCGTGGTCTGCTCCAGTCATCATAGTTAGAAAACCGACTGCTGTATTTCTTAAAACTCCATCATTAGAATAAGCAGTCATTGATTTGTGACCGATAGCAATATTACCACTACCATTTGCTGGAGTACCATCGTGACCAGTTGAAATATCCATAACCTTATAAGCATCTGAACCAATAGCGACAACTTTATTATCAGTCGTAATCGAACTACCAGCAGTATGTCCAATCGCTATATTGTCTCCACCAGTTGTAACTGCTTTTAGAGCCTGATATCCAACCGCTACAGAATTAGTTGGAGCTGTACTAGAGTGATTAGCTCCTCTTAATGCTTGTTTACCAACAGCTACATTTTGAGTAGTATCGGTATGTTCTAAATATTGTCCAGCTTCTCTTCCTATTAAAACAGATGCATCAATATCTCCTGCTTCTTCTCCAGCATTAGTTCCTATTATGACAACGCCTTCCATCGTAGAGCCTGTCTTTCCTGCATCCTTACCAATTATAACATTAGAAGTTGCAGCAGCCAACGCAAGACCAGCATTAGAACCAATAAGAGTATTATGTGTACCAGAAGTGAGAGCTTTTCCAGCTCGAAATCCTAAAGCAGTATTATCAGTAGCAACGTGGTTAGCTCCAGTCTTCATAGTTTCAAAACCGACTGCTGTATTTCTTAATACTCCAGTATTGGCATAAGCAGTCATTGAATCATAACCGATGGCTGTATTACCACTACCTTCAGTTACATCTGAACCTGAGATACAACCAACCGAAGTCAACATAGCTAAATATGCACTATGACCAATAGCAACAACTTTAGAATCTGTTGTAATATTTCCACCAGCAGCTTTACCAATTAACGTATTATCACTAGCAGCTCCACTTAAATCAAATCCAGCATAATCACCAATTACTACATTGTCATTTCCAGTTAAAGCACTACCACCAGAATTACCAGCAGTCCTTGACCCAATAAATGTATTCCACCTTCCTGTGGTTAGCATATATCCAGACTGATAACCGAGAGCAGTATTAAAAGTATCGACAGCAGAATTGCTACCATCATAGTCTGAATAAAATAATGATTGATAACCTACAGCTACATTACCAGTACCTTCTTCAGCTTTTTCAAATGCTTCATATCCTAACGCAACATTCTTTTGACCTTCCACTAATCCTAATCCTGCCTGATACCCAATAGCAATATTTCCAGCCCCAGTCGTCAATGCATTAAGAGCAGAATCTCCAATCGCAACTGTTCCACCAATTCCACTCTCTGTTCCACCTTGTGTACCAGCGGCACCTTTTAATGCTTCAAATCCAATAGCCACAACTCCATCAACTGCTTGTCCAGCAGGAACTGCATTCATTGCACCGTGTCCGATAGATACATTATTAATAGCTGTTGTCATTAATACAGCATTATGTGCCCCTATAATTACATTGCTATCGCCTGTCGTAATATCCGTTCCAGATTTATGACCTAATAGTGTATTAAAAATTCCACCTGAAGCAATAGCCTCACCTGCTAAATGTCCAAATGTGGTATTCCCTGAAGTACTTGTTCCGTCTCCACTATCACCACCACTATCATTATTACTCAGACTGATGCGAGAGTTGTCATCAATTAAAAATCTTGTAGTCACACCTGCTTTAAATTGTAATCCATCTCCTGAAGCCAAGACATTTATGCTTCCCTTTGTAGATGCACCAACTTTACAAACTAGTCCACTACTAAATTGAATACTGCCTATAACGTCTAATGCTTCTTCAGGTTCATCTTCGTTTATTCCAACCTTACCATCTGAACGCAAAGTCATAACATTAACATCTGCATCTGTGCCATCAGCTATTGCACCATTAGCCAAAGCAATTTGTAAAGATGACCTAGAATGTCCCCCAACAGCATTTTCCCATCTACCAACCTTTAATTGTGCCTTTTGAGCCCAATAAGTATCACCATCAATCATCATTGTTATAGCTTTAAATTGGTCTACATCAACAGCACCATTATAAACCGCACCCGTAATTTGAACTTGACCAGTGCTTGCGGCACTTCCAATTTGTACTTGCGAATTTGTACTATCTACTATAAATACATCTCCACCATCAGAGTCCTTGCGGACAAGGAATGCTTCTGTATTAGTTACATCTAATATTGATGTACCTTGAATGACCTCATTTGTTGTTATCGCAGAACTTCCAGTTACAGTTAAATCTCCCGATATAGTTAAGTCACCACCGATTGTTCCACCTGAGCTTAGAAACCCAGCTGAACCTATTAGTTTACTAATCATCTTAAACCTCCACTATTCTAACTATATGAGCTGTTGTTGACGTAGAATTAAAATTAAATCTAATTGTATCGCTCCTAGTACTTCTCATCCCAACTGGAACTGCAATACTTGTTAAGCTACCACCCGGAAGAACTAAATCTATATCAGCGTCAATATCTAAATCTGAAGTTGCAAAATTAAAATAAATATCACCAGCTGCATATACTAATAACTGGTGGGTATCTGATGCCAAATCCATATGCTTAGTATTTGTTACGTCTGCACTTGAACCTGCTTGAACTGAAGCTCCAGATGAACCACCTAAACCACCTGATGATGCATCTGCAACTGAATATTTTCCAGCTGCGGTTGTATTTAAAGCCTCGTGACTTCTGAATTTTTGTAAGTCTGCCATTGTTTTCTCCTATTTTTTAACTTAGCCTGCGGGGCGAGAATATTCCCTATCTAAGTCTATCTAAAGTTTGAAGGTACTATTGCCCTAGTTCCTCCAGTTTTGTTTCGTTTTTTCATTCCATATCTCGCTACGGAATCTTTGAAATTCTTTTCATGCATAGCTGACATCTGCATAGCTGTTTGAACAATACCCGGCTCTAATACAGAACCAGCTTTATCCATATATAAACACTTTTTAACATAATCAACTATTGATTTATGTAAACTATTATCTAAATCTATATCATCATTAATGGTTCTAACTTTATTAGGGTCACCATAAAAGTGTAGTAAAAGACCATCTGAAACAGCTTCAGCTATCGCTTTCCATTGTTTTCTAGCAGTAGTTCTTTGACTACCAGTACTATCTAAATTTGTAATTAAGGCAATTTTATCACCTTCTATAAACCACATGGCTGATGCGTTTGGATATTTTATGTTACTTGCCATTACTTACTATCTGGTACTGTTAATGCCGATTCACTAGAATCTGCATCCATTAATAAAATATTTCTATCTAATAATCTGGGGATTTGTATATAATCACCCTCATCATCCATTAAATCTACTCTAAAAATCTTATTAGCTTCAAGCTTATTTCCACTAGAATCCTCAGCATCATCACCAATCTTATACCACATCTGGTCTGCTACTGTACTCATCTTAGCTTGAATCTGTTTTGTACTGTAAACACCAATCTCAACTAAAGCATCATTAATAAGACTTATTAAATAAGTTTCGGGTACATTAGGAAAGACCTGACGAATCCGACTTAAAACATTTTTTACATTTAGTTTATGTACAGACATTATGAAACTTCTCCTATTAATATATCTACTTTAGCCAATGTAGCAGAACTTGTTGAAATTAATTCTACCGTACTATCATCTTTACCTAACCCTCTCATTGGCATTATTGTAAAGTCACCTACTCCTATAAGCCATACCCAAAATACTTCAGTTAATCCTTGTAATTTTATTTTACAATCAGGAGTTCCTGAACCTGCTGCTTCTGTAATTGAAACCATCATCCAATCTATATTCAAATCTTTATTAAATATAGTAGAATGACCAAGTTCAACTTCAGCTGCTGTTGTGGTATAACTTTTATATTCAAGAAAATGGTCAGTACCACCTAACTCATATTCCATTGAACCACCAATAACTTTATCAATATTACTATGAATTATTCTAGTCTTACTACCATCTGCTGCCTCAACTTTTTCTATTGGGGTTGCCTTACCAGAGTATTGAATTGCAAATGTATCAGCCACCGATTAACCTCTGTAAACCTGCTGCATAATCTTCTTTTAATTGTTTATATTGACCAGCTAACCATTGATAATCTGTATTATGTTTTTGAATCTTAGCAGAATAATTTTGAATTTTTGTACTAGCATCAGCTTGATATACCTGAACTTCTGTACTATAAGCACCCAACTCATTAGAATATTTTTGTAAAATTTGGGCATCATCTTGTGATGATAGCCTAGCGTTCTCTGTGACTCTTTTTAATTCTGCCTGATACTCTACATTAGCGTCATTAAACACATTCATTTGATTTTGCATTGCTTGAGCATAAGCATTTAAATATGTACTAATTTTTTGTATTTGTGCTTGAGCTAATTCTATATCTTCAGAATCTTCTATATAATCAGCAGCTAAATCAAACCATCTACTAAAATCATATTTATCAGTAGCTTCACCAGCAGTAGCAGCATCGATTGTAGCAGTCAATTCTTCAGTTGCACCGCCAACTGTAGGAGCTGTATATACAGGTGCTGTTCCTAATGAACCTATTGAATTTGATGATAAAGTAGGAACTACTGGTGGAATTGGTAATGCTAATAATGTTACATCACTAGGTAAATCTGAAAATTTACTACCCATTTTGTTTTGCAAAGCCTTTATAGCTCCAAATAAAACAACAAGGTGTTCAGCTTCGTCTGGAAATGCTGATATATTACTAGCACTATAAACTACAGCTGGATACTGAACCTCTGAATAAGTAACAGAGCCACCACCCGGCAATACATCAACAGCATTATTTTCTATATAATAAACAGGGTCTGTAACTGTAGCATAATCCATATCATCAGAATCTAAAACCCTGCCTTTATAAGAACTATCTATTTGTCTACAAGGTTGTTTAATATCACCATCACTTCTAAACACGCTTAATACCTTGCCAGTACTTAAAGTATCTGCTGAACCAGATGTAAAAGATTGTTCAGCTGAACACAATGGTAATAAATGTTTAGGAAGATGATTAATAATTTCTTTTGCACCATCAGTTAAGAATTGCGTTAACTCATCTTGAGTTGGTGCACTACTACCATCAATAGATAAACTTGTTAAACCCTCTACTTGTACTTCAAATGTTGCCATTATGTACTCGCTACAAAGACCTCAACATCACAAGCAGCTGTATCAGCAGTACAAGTTATATCAACTAAATCACCAAATGAATTAGGAGTTATACCAGCAGCATCAGCAGAATCCATAGTATCAACAACTCCACCCGCTAAATCAGCACAATATAAAAAGGAACATCCTTTATCAACTTTTACACCAAATTCATCATTATTTTCATTTTTTAAAACTAATGCTATATGATTAGTGCCATCTAAATTTGTAATTCTTATATATCTAACATTATCTTCATCAAATTGACCTGCTAAATACGATTTAGATAATTCAGTATTATAAGCTGCTCCAAATCCAAGTAATCCAATTTCATTAGTACCTATATTAACAACTCTTTTTACTATGGAAGCAATACTTGCAACTTCTAATACTCGTTTAGAACCATAGTCTTGATTATCAAGTATAATATCTTCTTGTATTTTAACTTTTAATGTTCCTGCCATTATTTCTTCCTCTTACGAGATTTCTTTTTTTTACTATAAGAAACCTTTTTACCAGTTTTCTTAGCATACTTCTTTGCAGCTTTTTTACCAGCTTTTGTATACTTAAATTTTTTCTTGCCAACTTTAGGCATATCTTTTTTTACCTTCTTTTACTGCATTGCTCCAAAATTGAGTATTCTTTTCTTTTCTTTCTTTTATATCTTTTTCTATAACATTATCTAAAGTGGTTGTAGAAAACTCAATATCAGACCTTTTTCCAATTTCACTCATCATATACATATTAGTAGTAAATTTCGATTCAGAAGATTTATTACCACAATTTTTGCAGTAAAACCAACCCTCTGGATTGGGAGATTTACAATGTACACAACTATTCATAATTCTTTAATATTTCGGGGGCTACTCTTTATCAGTAACCCCCACAGTTAAATACTGTTGTCCTTATTTATTCAGACTTAACTAAAAGTGATATGTGCCTTATCAGCTGCCAAGCTAAAGACATAATAACTGTCACCATCGCAAACGATAGATGCTCTGTCACCTTTGGTAGCACCGCTAGCAAAGGTTAAAACATCAAATCCTGTGCCTTCAGAAACAGTTTGAGCAGCACCATCTTCACCATCAATACCGTGACCGTGCATATTATCACCATCATCTGCAGTTACTGCAACAGTAACAGCATTTGTATCCACAGTATGAAGAATGAAGTCAGCATACCAACCCATTAATTCATTATCTTTAGTTGCACACTCAGGAAGTGTGACAGCATAAGCTGCACTTTGGTCAATCAAAAATAAAGTTCCAGAATCTTCTACTGTAGCAGTATATGCTTCTGTTACCCATTTGATTTTTCTCCGATTATCAGCTCTACCACTATTCTTTTCTAGTATATCAGCTCTCATAATTTACTCCTCAATTAATTTAAGTCAGTAAATGAATACAACATATGAGTTTCAGGAATATTTACCTCAAGACCTGCTTCTGTAAGAATCATATCTTTCCGTAAATCTTCATCACCCTGTTGTACATTAGTGATTACATGAGTATCTCTGTTAATACCATTACCGACCAATGGTCTGTAAGATAGCTGACCCATATCCGCAAGAAGCATCATTCCACCAGACATACTTCTAAACAATGGCTCACGAATGATAGACATATCACCGTGTACTGTGTTTAGTTGCATAATACTGTGTCCAAATGCACCCTCACGTTGAGTAGCTTGGAAATTATAGCGATTACCTGTATCATCTGGGTCTCCCAGAGAAACATCAATAAAGCTATTGTTTCCAACCTTGTTTAGGTAAGAGATAACAGGTAAACCAGCTAAAGCTAACTTACTATTACTCCCTCCACGAGCAGGGTCAAATAGCACTTCAAAATCAGAAAGAAAAGTATCATATGTTATGTCAGTCGAAGCTGCTGCCGCAAAATACGGAGCACCAGAACTATAAGAAATAGAACCCGGTGTTTGAGCTTGACGATTAACAATAATATGTCCTAAAAGACCTTCTGTAGTTTGAACACCACCTGAACGACCACGCTGACCAAAGAGCATAGCTCTTTCAATGTCAACCTTATGTTCACGGAGTTTTAAATTCCAGAGCCTCTGCCATTCGTTTGCATATCCTCTGTAATTAGTAGCAATAGACGTATTAGTCATTTCTGCGGCTGTTTTAAAGATTTGAGTATACCCATAATCATCTTCTAATGCTTTAGACCAGACATCTGGAGCACCAGAACCTTCAGCATAGGCAGAACCAATAACTTGTGCTCTATCACCATCAGCTACTGCATTATAACCAGACTCACTTGAGTTACCAACACTCATACAAGTCACGTCACAACGAGTTTCTGTAGTTCCAACACTTACACTATCAATCCTGAATACTGCATGGGACTTACCATCTACAACATCCACAGCAACAACCATACCCGGAATAAGCCAATCTATTTGGTCTCCCGCACCATCGTCAAAATCAATTTGACCACTAACACCAGCTGCTAAAGAGCCTAATGCACTATCTGCATAAATTTCTCTATTAGTCCAATCAACTTTAGAGCGATTCTCTAAAAATCGAAATACTGGGTCAGAAGTAGGTACTTTTGCTACTTTACTAAGATAAACAAAAAATGGAGATTCTTCTGGCTGTAATTCAGCGACTCTATCGCTGAAATCGTACAGTCGTCGGTTATCCGGGGTAGCTCCATGAGCCGAAGCGTGTGAGTTACCAGCCGTAGTCGCAACGTCTGAACTTTTTAGACCACCTCTAACGTAGCCTGCTGCACTAGTAGCCATAATATTCTCCTATTATGTTTATTAAGGTAATTTCCCTCCATAACCAGTGGCATTTACAATTCCGTTCCACATCTCATCAGCCTCATTAACCTTTGCGGGTGGCTGTCCTTGTAGAACACCAGCGGTTCTTGGAGCATTTTTTGCGGCTTTTACCGCATCCAATGTATCAGTATTATTTTTACTAACCCCACTGACATCACGCCATAACTTTACAAGATTATTTAAACCAACTTGCTCTTTTGGCTGAGTTGAAAACTCAAGAAACCCTTTAATATCATCATCTGACATTTTATAGTTATTCCTAAGTTCATTAACAGTATTGTTCAAATGCATTTTAGTCTGCATCTGAGCCTGTTGCTCTGCCATAGCTTTGCTGATTGCTTGTCCGGCTATGTTTTGCATTTCTGTTTTAACAAGCCTGCGAGAAGCAGTATCTTTTTTTGGGTCAAAGGCGTCCCAAGGGTTGAAATCGTCAACTTCAACAGCTGGTGATGATTGTTCTTGGCTCGAAGGAGTAGAGATATTATCTTGTAACACCTTAACTAAATCAGGTCTCGACTCCAGTAAATCAACTAAAGGTTCATATTTTTTCAATTCCTGAAGTTCCGCTTGAGAGCGGTCATACATTGATTGAAATTTACGAGCTTCAGCATCTTCATCTAAAATCGGGTCTTCATTAGTTTCAGCGACAACCTCCTCTGGAGATTGTCCCAAGATAGTCCCATCCTCAAACCGACTTTCATCGCCCTGAGCTTGTTGTTCGACATTAGCCTCAATTTGTTCTAAAGTTTCCATTATAATTCCTTCCTAAGATGTCTCTAGGTTTTCTGAGCTGAACTAGCTTTATCTGCCTCACGATTAAGACGATTAGCTAATTTCTCAACTTCGAGCTTCACCTCATTTTCAAGTTTACTACGTTGTACTCTTCTATCTGCCTTAGAATCTGATGAAACTTCACCGAGTCTAGTTTTGAATTTCTCCACTTCAACTCGTTTTCTGTCTTGTACAGATTCTCTTTGGGCTGTTTGCAAGTCACCCTGCAAATTCTTAACCTGTCCCTGTAAGGACTGGATTTGTTGCATCATTTGTTCTTTTTCATCTGTTCTTCGCATGATGCCTTCTTTATCAAATATTTCTGGATTTTTCTTTAACACTTCTATTTTATCAATAATTCCCATCTGGAACGCCTCTAAATATACACTAAGTTCTGCGTATTTGTTTGTAGGCATTGTAGAACCGGGTTCAATTCTTATATCATGCTGCTCAATATTGTATTGTTCTTTCTTAATATCAATAATAGAATTTGAAACATCATCATAAACATTTACCATTACCTCAGTCAAATCATTGTTTGGCTGGGCAAGTCGAAACATTTTCTTAAAACTATAATGACCTTTAGATAAATTATATAAAACTTTACCAAGCCTGTTTATAGAAAACTCAATATCTCTTAACTTAGATTTTGGTCTTTCACTACCAAGTGCTATCATTCTTTCTGTACCACGAACAGTATCTGGTGCTTTATCCGCAACACCATGCATCATCTCAGGAAGTCCAAATATAAAATCTATATAGAACTCTGATTGCTGAATAAGTTTATAAAATTCTCCAGCTAATGGGGATGGCTGTGGATAATGTGGCTCTCCTTGAGAAGAATCAATCTCAATTACAGCATTTGGGTTCGCCCAATCCTGTTCTAACTGTGAAACATCATCAACACTACCAAGTGGTACTAAAAGTTTTAATCCAGCAGACGCTTGAGCATGAGATAATGCTAGAGACCAAAGTTTGTTTAAAAGTCTCTGCATTGGTTTTGCTCTTGATATATCTGATTTTGGATATGGTGTACCAGTCCAAACATTTGGTAATGGCACTATTGGATAAATATCCGTATTTAAGATTTGTTCATATAAAACAATTTCACCAACTGATGCACAAACTTTTATTCTTGTTTGCTCTACAGGAGCAACTGTTAAAACACCAGTTTCTATTAAATCAAGATTTTCCTGTGAAAAACCAACAAATTCTTCTTCAGACATAATCATCTCTGATGAATCCTGATTATTTATTACATAATAAAAATTAACTTTAACCTTATAGAATCTTTCTAATATCTGAAATTTTCTAACATCCATGTAATCCTTATCTTTTACATCTGCCGGAGTAAAAGCAACTACAGAATTTTTATTTTGAGAAGATGGATAGTCACTTCCTTCAATATCATGATATTCAGAAATCTCATTAATTAATCCGGGGATAGTTTCACCTGTTTCAGGGTCTACACTATCCCCTAATTCAGGGTAGAGGTTAATGAGTTGTTCTTGGGTTAATACGGTAGACAGTATAATACCGTCAGCATCATCGCACCAACGGTTTCTTGCAGAAGGAGAGACGTATACTCTAAAGGGGTCTAGGTATGTGAACTTCACGTCACCTCTACCAAAATCTGATTCTGAATCAACATAAGCATATAAATAACCAAGACCAGTAGTAGCGTAATCATGAATTGCCTGTTTCATTTGAGAATCACCATCGGATATTTGCCAAACATATCCTAATATAGTTCTCCAAACAGAAGCAACCTTAACATCGGAGTCTTCTCTGGGGGTTATTGTAAATGCTGGGGGTCTTGCTGTTAAAACAGCTTTAAATTTTTCTATTGCAGCAGAAGTTCTATCCATTGGGACATCTGCTTGATTCCTTGCAGATAATTCTGAAGACTCATCCTCGGTAAAATGATTACCTAAATAGAAATCAATATCTTCCCTAGCTTCAGTATCCCAATCTGAACGAGCATCTCTCCATTGCCTGAAAAGTTGTTCGTTATATTCCGCTCTTTGGTCTTTTTCCATTAAATAATAACACCTTGCTTTAACAATTCTTCTAAAAATTGATTTTTTGTAGGTCTTTGAGGAGATTCTATTAAGCCCGGAGAATCAGGCAATGTTTTTAACATTTCATTTATTGAAGGTGCTCTATTTATTAAAGAATCTAATAAATAATTTTTATCCATTTCATTTTGTACAGAATCTTTGTATGCTTCTTCAGCTATTAATTCATCCAGTAAAGCCTGTATAATGCCTGCTTGTTCTGCTACCCCAGCTGAATCAGGTTGACCTAAAGCTTTATTATATTCACCAAACTCACCCCACTTACCACTAGCATGACTACCTTTTGGAACTTTACCACCAGTTTTATAACCACCAATGTTTTGAGAACCACCTTTAGACATTTTTAATAATTTTGCTATTTCACTTTCTCTATATTGCTTAGGAATTATATTACTTATTCTTTTTAATTCATCAACATTTAAAAATCCACGAGGATAAACAGCATCTACTACATCACCAACTCTAACATCTTTACCACCAATTTGTTTTAGATGTAGCTTATCTCTTGCCTTTACTAATTTATTTGTATATCTTTGCATATAACCCGGATTTATTAAATCCATAGAACTAAAGGATTCAGGTCTTTTTTCTAAAACTTTATAACCCTTCCAATTTAATTTTTTTGAAGCAGGGGAAAGTAACCAATCTCTTGGAGTTTGTTCTATTTTTCTACCGGGAGCAACTTTCATTGTACCTGCTATTTTATCTAAAACTTTTTGTTTGCCTTTAGCTGGTATCATTTTAATAATCTCTGAAGCAAGCTTAGGAATCTTTCCTGTTACAGCTTTTGCAGTACCAGCTACACCAGCACCCGGAATAGCCATACTCATTATCATATTCATCATTTCATTTTCTTCTGCACCAATTCTATCTGCATCTACCATTGAATACTGACTCTGACCTTTAGCAGATTCTTCTAACATAGCTTGAGCGAGAAGTTCATCCATAGCAGAAGTAGCAGTAGCGTCACTAACAGAACCACCATTTTCATAACCCGGAACTTTTCCACCATTTTGATAGCCGCTCATCTTATCTGGATAAAAACCGGGTAACGCATTTCTAAAAGCACTCTTTAATCTTCTTTTATAATTGTGAGTAAGAGGTAATTGTTTATCATATAATTGAGCTTCCCAATCACCTTTTTTCCTAGTTGTACCTTTAGGAGGAGATTTGAATATATCAGGATTCTCTGAATATAATCTTGCAATCGCTGGTGTTAAAGCACTTAATACTGAGTCAGTCTCTGCTCTTTCAGCATCCGTCATTTCTCTCGGTCTTTTAGCTGCCATATCCTGTAAAAACCACCTAGCATCATCATAATCCCATTCGCTCATACCTCCCATAGCTTTACTATACTCATCCCACCATTTATCTGAAGTCGAACCCAAATCATCAAGCCCTGCTTCCTCAAGAGAATCTTGAACAGCGTAAGACCTGTCTAAAATAGAAGACTCTAGTTCAGTTGGAAATATCCCTTGATTCTTTTCTCTAAATAACTTTAAAAGTTGCTGAGGGCGTATTTTACTCCAATCTGGGAGAACTTGGTCTTTTGGGACATCACCGCCATCTTGATAACCAGCGATATTTTCATTACCAACAGAGCCGCCACCTACCATAGGTTGCATTTGAGATAGTGTTGCTTGTGCTATTACAGCATCAATACTATCATGAGCTGCACCATCTGATACAGCGTTTAATTGTTCTAATAGTGGTAATCCCAACATTTCTGCGGATTCCCTTTTAATTACAAATTCACCGGGGGTTAATCTTGCTGGAACAGTATCGGTAGAACCAGCCATTAGTCACGAACCTCAAAATGGGGAAAATCATCGAAGCGGTTGTCCATGACCTGAAAATCCATATCCCAATCTCCGCCCCACCTTAAACGAATACCCATGTTCCTAGCAAGCCCAAGGACAAAACCAGCGAATAATGTCTGTCTTTCACGGTCTTCCCAATCAACAGGATAAGGGGTAACGTCAACGGCTTTAGAAGGACTAGAATTGTGCCTACCGTTAGGATACTTAACTTTTGTACGATTTTCATCATATAATTTATTTTGCCTTTCTTTACTACGATGACCCTCTAAAATAGAACAGTCAACGTACTTAATTACTTCATTAAAAACATCTTGAAGCCGCTCATCACAGCTTGCAAGACGCTCTTTTGATTTATTAGAGTATCTAGGCATTCATTGTATTATACGAATAAAGTGAAATCAAAAACAAATATTATTTAAACTTTTGAACCAGTCATCCAGTTGTAGGCTTTTTTGATTTTATAGTAATCAAATTTATCTTGTACAACTTTCAATTCACTTTTTTTCATTTTCTCTGTTTTAGGGGGGCGAGCAAAATAGTCAGCATAATAAAGACCATCCATTAAATCATCATTTCGTGGTTTAGGGTGTTCAAAGAATTCATCAACTAATTCGGTCATATGTCTATAAACATATAATTTTTTAGAATTCACTATCTGACCAAGTGCTGTTTCAAGTCTATCTTCTTTTTTAACCCTAGCTGGTGGTTTAACACCTTTAAACAGTCCCGGCATCAGTCTTCTTTCTGTAGCAGACATTCTGGTTACCATATCTCGAACCATTTCCTGAGCAGCAACTGTTTCAATGGTAACTCTCCTAACAGGGGAATATTTCTTAGCATATTCTATAATTTTAGCGGGGACATCAAAGGTTGGTATTCTTTCCCTGAAGTAATCTAAAATATATCTATTCTTATTAGAATCAATACCCATAACCATAATTACCTGAAAGTCAGATGTTTCAGTAGCGGTGGCAGCAAGGTCTACGCCAATATAGACATTAATGGGGATAGCTTCATCTCCTTCAATAATGTAAGGCATATTATTCTCTTTTTTAAATGTACCGTTGTAGTATTGAATTCTATCTATTTTAAAAGCAGCATTGGTAATATCACGAGCATCATTCATGTATTCCTGAGCAAACTTATTCACCAGACCCGCTTCAATAAATTCCCGCTTTTTAGCCTGTAATTTTTTATCTGAGAACTGTGATTCCCATAATGGTTTACCATCTTCGATTGCTCTATAGAAGTTTACTGTCCAAGGATATTCTCGACCATCTTCATTTGCTTTCTTCCAACCATCATAAGTCATTTGCAAATAAGAGTCATAATGAACAATCGTACCGCAAAGCCATATCCAACCTTCATTACCGGGGGTCTCCTCTAATGCTGGATATACTGTAGATACAATCCATTTTTTAATTTCAGACCTGCGTTCTGGTGTCTTGGTATTCAATTCCGATTCAAAGTCGTCTAATACAATACCAGTATAACGAACATCTACCTCCGCACGACCTCTTAATCTCTGAGAAGTACCTTTTGCAATCATTCTATCGCCTTTGGCAGTAACAATATCTTTTTCTGTCCATCTTTTTCCAAGAGAACCGCCATCCATTGTACCAAAATAATATTTTATCATTTTATTATTCTCAAAATGACTCCGCAGGTATTTAAGGTGGTCTATTGCCTGACCTTGTTCTTCTGATACCCAAGCGATAAAATGCTGTTCATCTGTCTTAGAGAAACATAGTTTGTGCATAATAGCAGCTTTTGCCATAACAGATTTACCGTGACCCCTTGGAATAATATTACATATCCTAGCTCCCGGCTTGGTAGTTATCAATTCTTTGGCAATTTGGTAATGGAAAGGTGCTGATTCAGACTTCTTTAAAAAATCATTGGGCAGGAACGCTCTGCCAAAGTAAATCAGGTTATTATATGAGTTCTGGAGAATTTCATCCCTTTCCTTCATTTCTGAAGGGCTGGGGTTTATATTGAAATTATCGAGAGACATTAAGCTTCGTAAATGTCACTACCGTCAAAACTGCCGAATTGAACTAGATTGTCTTTTAAATCAAAGACACTTTCACAAATATCACATATCCAGCCGCTCAATTTATTCATAGAGTCTAAATATGGTAATTTACTCATAACGGTACTCCCTATAACTTCACAATCACAGGCGGGGCAGTAGTTTGTCCCATAAATTAATTCTTTTAATTCAGTTTTAGAGGCTAATCGAACCGGGAAATAGATACTAGGTTTTTTTTCCATTTAATTTCATTGGCTTAGGTTCTGCCAATACTCCCGATTTAAATGCTTCTAACTTTTCCTGACTGAATCCTGTGAATTCCTGTATCAATGAAACAGAGTCTACTTTCTTTTCCGAATTTAACATACCTGAAATCTTCATTAATGTTTCAATGGCTCTCATTTTATCTGAATCTCTTGAACCAGAGGCTTCTACAATATCTTTTGTCTTTTCTAATAAATAAGATTTTGTAATCCCAGTTTCATTTAATAACAATTCTATTTCTTTATCTATCAACTGTCTAACCTTTTTGCTTTTTAATAAGACCTTGGTCTTTTGTTTTGCATAATCTAAACTTTTAGTATTCTCATGAGCTTTCATAAAAGCATCAATCGGCTTCATACCACTAGCTATATACTTTGCAAATATACGCTTAGATATGGATAAGTTGCCGTCTTTTATTTTAGCATACCAGTTCTTCTTCCCAAACCGCCATATATCATGAACTGGCTCTCCCTCAATATGTATTGTCCTTTTAATATTAGCCATCCCCAGTAAAGTCCTGATATATTCATCATTTCTATCTTTTTTTCTATCTCTGGTTTTTATTTTACCCCTTTTAATAACTACGGTTACCTGTCCATCATCCGTTTTAATCCAGTCGCCCGTATTTGCCTCTCTCCAGTCGGATTGTATGGTTTGCTTAGGGTTATGTCGCCTAAACTCTTTTTCATCCTTATAGAGCGTATATTCAACGCCTTTTATCTTTCTGGTGTAAGCCATACTTAATTAGGATGGTTTATAAATAGACTTTCTCCGTCTGAGAGCAGTTCGAATTCCTTGAGTGCTTTTACTCTGGATAACAGCTCGGCAATCTTTCCGTATGTGGAAGAAG
>VTLG01006266.1_pt1 | contig 18403 bp, 27 predicted proteins | sample 4694571 | NCBI WGS metagenome assembly VTLG01 (sample SAMN12604809, study PRJNA352737) | marine metagenome | biome: ENVO:00000447; feature: ENVO:00000209|ENVO:00000569|ENVO:01000036; material: ENVO:00002151; isolation source: viral sequences binned using virsorter ... | reverse complement strand
CTTGGTCCAGTAGGTCCTGTAGGTCCTGTTGAACCTGTTGGTCCTGTAGCTCCTTGGTCTCCTTCTTCACCTTTTTGTCCTTTAGCACCAGTAGGTCCTGTAGGTCCTGTTGAACCTGTTGGTCCAGTAGGTCCTGTAGGTCCAGTAGGTCCAGTTGAGCCTACTTCACCTTTTTGTCCTTTAGAGCCTTGTAAAGCTAAATTAGTTACTGTAGATTTTTCCCATGCTCCTGCAGTTACATCATAATATGGGACTAAATCTGAACTTGCAGCATCTGTTCCTGTAGGAAATGCTGTTAATGAACTTCCAACATTTGTAGCATCTGTAACATCGGCACTAGCTTCTATTCCATCTAATTTTGTGTGGTCTGCATCTGTAAATACATTTGAATCACTAGCACTATCTACTAATGTTCTAATCTCTGCTGCTGTTTGGTCGGCTGTTGCATTACTTTCAACTGAATCAAGTTTTGTTTCTTGAGCATCAGTCATTAACCTTTTATCTGTTGCATCAGTAAAGTTAGTAGTTGTAAATGTAGGTGTTGCTCCACTTACTACTGATTGGTTTAATGCTTTTACATCTGCAATACTTGTAAGTTCACTATCCATTAATGCACCTGCAGCAGTAACATTTGTTGTATCTGTTACATCTGCACTTGCTTCTATACCATCTAATTTACTATGGTCTGCAGATTCAAAAGGAACTGAAGCTGTACCATTAATAGTTAAAGCATCTGTTTCTAATGTTCCATCGACATCTACATTACCTGATATATCTAAACTTGGAGCAACTACTTCATGTGAAAAAACAAAGTTATCATTAGCTGCACTCCAGGCTATACTTGCATCTGTTGAAGAATTTACTGCATCTTGAATTGTAATACCAGCACCATCTGCTGAACCTGATGTATCTCCTGAACCTTTGTTAAGTGTTATGTTTTGGTCTTCAACATCTAAAGTTGCAGTATTAAGAGTAGTTGTATTTCCACTTACAGTTAAATCTCCACCAACAATTACATTACCTGTAGTAGTAACTGTAGCAAAATCAACATCTGCATTTGTTGCAACTGATTGTCCAATCGCAACTGTAGGTGTAGCACCTTCACCTGAGTTATTACTTAAAGTAACACCAGTTCCTGCTACTAAACTATCAACATAATCTCCTGTTGTATCTGTGCTTAAAGCAACTGAGTTTGCTGCAACTGTTAAAGCAATAGAAGTATTGCCTAAATTGGTCATAGTTCCTGAACCAGTTACATCTCCTGTAAATGTTAAAGTAGGGTCATTGACATTAAAATCTAAAGTTCCATCGCCATCTTCATAAGTTACACTAATACCACTTTCAGTATTAGAAGAAACCATTGCACCTACCGTATCTTGTACAACTTCTGTTAGGTCTATGTTTGCTGTACCGTCAAAAGATACACCATGTATTGTTCTTGCTGTTTCAAGAGCTGTAGCTGTAGCTGCATTTCCTGTTGTGTCTTGGTTTAGTGTTCCAATAGTAAAGTCTAAAGTACCATCGCCATCTTGATATGTTACAGTAATACCACTCTCAGTATTACTAGATACCATAGCACCTACTATGTCTTGAACTTGTTCTGAAGTAAGAGTTGCTTCAATCTTAGCATCTAATTGTGTTTGTATATTTGATGTAACACCATCAAGATAATCAAATTCAGTAGATGTAACTCCTGTAGCATGTAAAGTATCTAAATAATTTAATTCTGTTACACTACCAGTATAGCCATCTAAAACGTTTATTTCTGCAGTAGTAGCTGTAACTCCATCAAGAATGTTTAACTCTGCTGTTGTGCTTGTAACTCCATCTAGTATATTTAACTCTGATGCTGTACTTGTTACACCATCAAGAATGTTTAACTCTGCTGTAGTTGATGTAACACCATCAAGAAGATTAAGTTCTGTAGCAGTTGCTGTAACACCGTCAAGTATGTTTAGTTCTGCAGTAGTTGAAGTAACTCCATCAAGAAGATTAAGCTCTGCAGCAGTTGCTGTAACTCCATCTAATATATTTAATTCAGCAGCAGTTGCTGTAATTGCAGTATCACCTAAAGTAATACCATCTAAATATGCAATGCCATCAACATATAAATTTCTCCACTCTTGGGTTGTTGAACCTAAGTCATAAGTATTGTCGTCATCTGGTATAATGTGTGAGTCTACGTCTGCTCCAAAAACTACATTATCTGAGGCAGAATCACCTAATGTTAATGTACCTCCATTAAAAGTTGAAGTACCTGTAACAGTTAAATTACCTCCTACTGCTACATTTCCTGTAGTTGTAATTGCATCTATGTAAGCATTTTTAAAATATAAAGAACTAGTACCTATATCAATGTCGCTATCTGTGACAGGTGCGATAACTCCATTTCCTATATATAATTGTTGTACTGAGCTACTTGAATCATCTATCCAAAATTCAATGTGGTCATTTGATGTATCTATTAATACTTTATTTAAAGGTGTAACTAACCCTGCGTCTCCAACAACACCAATAACAGGCCCTTCGGCTGCTGTTCCATCGTGTTTGTGTCCTGTTTCATTGTGAAAAGTGTTTGCTATTGCATTATATTCATTATTAAATATAGCTGCTGTAATGGTATCTCCATCTGCAAACGAACTTTGTCGTGTATATCCTGCCATTTTTTATCTCCTACCTGAAGGTACATAATCTACAAAGAAACCATTTATAGTGTATGGGCTTCTTGTGTCATCACTTCTAAATCTAAACATATTACTGTGTCCACTTCCTTGTAATTGTTGTCTTACTAAAGGTTTTTCTGTAGCTCCAAAAACTGCTGTACCAAAAGTTGCTGTAGCTAATCCAAATATTGAAGGTGGTGGTATTCTATCTAATGTAATGTCTGATGGTTGAGGATGGTTTACATCATCATAATTATATCTAACTCTTAAAATAGGTATTACTTCTCCTTCTGGTCCAAAAGAAATCTTCATAAAATGAAGAGTCTTTAATGTTCCTAAATCTCCGTAATCTATATCTGGAGTTTGATAAACAGCCGTTACATTTGAGCCATCAAAACTATTGCCTTCATCGTGTTTAAATACTTTTCCTGATAAATCTCCGTGAAAGTATTGTTCTAAGCCGTCAGAATTAAAACCTGCTGTAATAGAAGGAGCTTGTATTCCTAATGTTTCTGACCATTGAAAGCCTGCATTAGGATTAGCTGTTGAACCTGGTCTTAATGTTCCTATGATTCCTCTTGAGTTTGCAACTGTATCTGCTCCTTCATTTACATAGAATAATCTATATTGAGACCTATCTCCTATTACTACACTTGATATAGTGTAAGTATTAATTTTTCTAGCTATATCTTGTACTAATGGTTGTATTTGTTTACTAATACTACTTAATTCAATATCGCCAATTCTTGATGTACCAGCAACTGTTCTAAAACCATCTGGTGCTAAAAATATCAAGTCACCAGCAATCTCTTGGATGCTTTGTCCATCTAAACACCCTACATTATCTGTTACTGGAACTACTGCAATATTACTAGAATCATTTATATTTATTAATTTTTGAATACTATTTTTACCAAATATAAATAATTCATTACGGAAACTTTTAATTCCAACTACAGCATCTTCAAGTGTTATATTACCTGCTGTAGCTGCAGAAAAATTATTTACTTCGTTAGTCCCACTATAGTAAATAGTATTTTTATTTGTACTATCTCCTGCAACTACGAAATGTTTATCATGTATAGTTCCTAACTTAGGTGCTACAGTTCCTGTAACTGTAATTTCTTCTGCTTGGAAAGTTCTACTTGTTAAAGTTCCTGTTCCTTCCATTCTAAATCTGAATGGTTTATTAGCTCCGTCAGTTATTAACAAATCACCATAATCACTAGAACCTTCATAAATATCAAAACTACATTGAGTTTGACCTGTTCTAGCACTTATACTTCTACCTGTAAAGGTTGAATAATTATCTCCACTTGAAGATACACTTGCTCTATTTATTTGTAACCAACTTGTTCCATCTTGACTAAAAAATATTCCAGTTCCTGAACAAGCTACTACACCATCTGCATAAACTTGTAATCCTAATATTTTATTTGTGCCGTTAGGATTAGTAGCACTATCTCCCCCAAATCTAGTATATCCACTTATTCTTCTGTAGCCTCCTTCTGTGCCTACCTCAAAATTTCTAAGAGTTGTAGCAAAGCCTGGAGTTTTTAGTAAGCCTAATGAGTTAGTAGATTTAATTAATCCACCTTCACAAGCTACTGTATAAGGCTGGGAGTTTGCCATTAGAAATAAAGCCTATCATCAGTTATAGCTTTAGGTTGAGGATTTAAAAGATTTGACTTCATATGTTTCATACCTTTTTTAAAATCTTCTAAAGCAAAAGCTGCTTGTTGAGGGCTATCTTTAAATTGCCATACATAGTATCTAGTTCTAGCTGTAATTACATTTGAGTATTGTTCTGGAAAAGCTATAGTATCTCCGTGTGCTGATAAAGCTGTTGGTTTATTAAATGCATAAAAATGAACATTATAAACTTTATCAGGTATAGGACTTAATCCAAACTTTCTATTATCAGGACTTCTATATACTCTAACAGGTTCTCCAAAACTTTGTGAATCAGCATCATCTAAATTTTCTTGGTCTCTATAGTATCTAGTCCATTCATCTAGTGTTACAAACTTTAAACCTTTAGATACGTATGGAGCAGATTCTCCTGATACATTTACTGTTGTAATAAAAAAATCATCCCAGTCTATTGAAGAATAATCTGTAGTTATACTTGAACTACCTGCTTTTAATGTGTACCACCTTGTTCCTGCTACAGTTGCTACTGTTACATTACCATAAAAAGGGTCTGTACCCCCACTAACTCCAGCACTAAAAAAAGGTAACTGTGGTTCTTCATTAGCAATGTCAAATATAGATTTATTAATAGAATCTTTTACAAATTGTTGAAGACCCACAGCATCTCCAAAATTTGCAGCAGTTAAAGGAATTTCATTAAGTTCTCTTAATGCTTGATTCGTTAATTCTAAATATGTTGTAGCCATTATTTTTTATGTGCCTTTTGTATTGCAAAGTTTGCAGTTAAACTAGCACCTTTATGTTTTACAAACTTTCCTTTATGTTTCATTAATTTAAAACCACCTTTGGATTGTTTCATCCAATGATAGCCTTTTGGTGCTTTAACCTTCATGTTAGCAAGGTTTTGCTTTAGGCATTGCGTTTACCATGCCACCATGTCCATAAGCTTTTCTAACTGAGCCACCTTTTTTTAATTTCATTTTAGGTTGTGTAAATGATGCTTTTCTTTGTCCTGCAGACATATAACCACCACCAGCTTTACCTAATCTTTTTTTGATAGCTCCACTAATTTCACTTTTACCACCTGTTGCTACAGCTTGTACTGCTCTCATAACTTTTGCAGTAGTTTCAGGACTACCTTTTGGCATGTTTTTACTTTTAGTCCCACCTGATTTGTTTCTTAATTTTGGATTTTTACTTCCCATTTTTTTCCCCTTAAATTTAAAAAGTCGGAGGAGTCCGAAGACTCCCCCTAGTTGTTATTAATCAATAACGTAAAAAGCACTTACTAATGCTTCTGGTCTAAGAACTTTTGCTCCATAGACGTGAAGACCTCTAACGATGTCACCAAAAGAACTTGGGTCTCTGATAACTTCTGTTGAAAGGATTGTGTTAGCAGTTGCTGTTGAACTCATATGTCCAGCCATAACTTTACCACTTGCACTTGATGTAGCAGCGATGTTGTTAGATTTGTACATATCGAATCCTCTTAGTTTTCCACTTGATACTAAGCCATTTCTAATAGAACCTTGACCTGCGTTAAAATCAACAGATAATAGCTTTGAACCAGATTTACCTAGTTCTTCATAGAATTGTGGGCCAGCGACAAACCATCTACCTTCTTCAGGTACATTTTGGTCGTCTAATTTTCTAGCCATTCTAGCCATTAAATCTAATGCATCAACACCAGTTCCGTCAGAACCTAATAGGTCGACTGAATTAGTTGCATGAGACATTGTTGCATCAGCAGTTCCACTATCTGAACCAATTATATGGTCAGGTGAACTTGCAGATACACCAGAAAACATAGTAGCTAATACTGCAGCATCATATGAATCTTTCAATGCATATGCAGCAGAACTTGAAGCTACTTCTTTGAAGTTGACGTGTGACATGTTAGTTTCAATATCATCTACGATGAATTTGAAAGCTTTAGCACTATCAACAACTAAGTTGATTTCTTGGTCTGTTAATTTTGTTGCAGAAGTGTCAGAACCTCTAGTATAATCTGATACTGAGATTACTGGTTCTTTGATAATTTTTACTGAGTCTCCATAAGCAGATATTTCACCAGCATAGTCGGTGTTAGTTATTCCTTCTATCACACTCGCTTTTCTGAAAAAGTTTAAAACCTTTCTAGAGTAAACGGAAGGTAAGAAATAACTATTAGTTTGTCCACTTACGGAGTTAGCAAAGTTAGCATTAGTATCTGTACTTGGTTCAAAATATTGAGCCATGATACTTCTCCTGTAATTAAATTAAGTTAATCTCTGATAATCCTGCCTTGTTGCATGGCCTCTGATATTTCACTTTCGTATTTATCAAACTCATCCATACTAAGACTGGCTATCTCCTTTTCTGTCCATACTTTCTCTTGCTTTGGCTCAACAGTTGTTGTTTTAGTTGATACCATATCTGCAGCAGAACCTATGGACGGTGAATTAGCCTTTGAAGCTGTTGGAGCTTCTATGCCTAAATCTTTTTTAAATAAATCTAAAGCACGTGATGCTAAATCAGCATCTTCAGCATTGTTATAAATCCAATCCTGGATAGACTGAGGTTGTTCTTTAGCCCAACTATGAAAATCATCACTATTGCGAATATCATCAAAGTCAGGATGTCTTTCTCTCAATCTTCTTTCTGCCTCACCTTTACGTAGCTTTACTTCATTTCCTTGTAATTCTGCTATCTTATCTTCTAAGACTTTAGTTTTTTCATCACTTTGTAAATGAGCTACCGTTTCTGCGACTGCATAGAAATCAGGATGCTCTTGTTTAAACTTTTCAAGTTCTTCTACAGACTTGGGAGGTACGTAGTTAGCTTGTGCTTGGCTTCGTAGCTCTTGCTCTTTAGTTTTAAACTCTTCAAGTTTAGCATCATAATGTCTTTTTAAGTCATCATAACGTTTTTTATAGTCAGGCTTCTTATAAGGAGAATCATTTGATAACTCCTCCTTTTTAGATTCTAACTCTTCAGTATTAACATTCTCAGCTTGAGTTATGTCATTACTATCGAATAATTTATTCTGAGGTTGCTCAAAGAATAAAGTATCATTTGCTGCCACAAAAGGTTTATCCTCTTGTGTGTGCCAAGATTTTTTTTGATTATAAGGATTTGGCTGCTCCTCTTTTTGTCTAACTTCTTCAGACATAATTCTCTCCTTACTCAGGGCTTTTGTTCACAAGGTAGCTCTTTGTCGACAAGAGGGCTTGTATTGTAAAGGTAGCCTTTCTGGTGTTATGTAGGGGCTATATAATATAGGTAGCCTACGGTTAATTATCTGATAGGTATGCCACCTGAAATCATAGCATCAGCGATTCTCTTTTCAGTATCTTCAACTTCTGCTTTATTCAGGTCATAAGTTTTTTCAGGGTCATTAGAAAGAATTGTTTCCTCTCTAACATCATCCATCATATACCCACCAGCTCTTCTTGCTTGTCTCTCCAACGGAGCATCAGCTTCCATTTCGGCTTCTTCCATCATTCTTTGCAGAACTTCAGGGCCAATTTGTTGCGTTGCTTTTGCTGTAAAAACAAACTCTCCGTCAGATAACCTTGCTGGTATGCTGTCGGAGACTCCTGAACCTGGACCTTCTACAGGACCAGACCCAGCAAATTCTGTTGCGACATCCATAACTTTATCAAATATTTCGCTAAGTCTGTCGTCTTCTTCTAGTTTTTGTAATAAGTATTTTTCTTCGCTTTCAGATAAAGATTCTTCTACAACAAAGTCTAAATAATTATTTTCCATTTGTTCGTCAGATGTCATAGGTTCTGCTTCTGGCATTTCTTCTTCCATGCCTTCTTGAGGTGCAATCATTATTGCAACTCCACCATCTTTGAATCCCATTTTCTTCACTACCTCTGGTGCTTCTTCAGCAAGTTTTTTCAAACCTTCATTAGGTAGTTTATCTTTATCTAAAATTCCAGGCATACTATTTCTCCTTTGCTCTTCCTATGTTTAAAGCAAACCAATCAATAACTTTATAAGCTTTGCTTACTAAATTATCATCATGTGGTGTAGGTGTTAATGCAGCAATCATTGAACAGATTGAAACTATCCAAGGCACTACACCTACTATTTTTAAAATTGTGTCTAATATATCTAACATTACTCTTCTCCTCTCGTTAATGCTTCTTTAATTTTTTCTGGTAAACTTTCTAAGTTATCCAGCAAATTCATTTTCCCCTGGCATCGGTACATTACCTGTTCCGATTGTGCCACCACCAGTTCCTTGATTATCAAGTCCCTCTGGCTCTGTAGGTATTCCTTCAGGTCCTCCCATTGGGGATGGTTGACTAGGGGATTCAGCTTCTTCGCTAACGTTTTGTCCAGCATTTTGCATTCCTATAATTTGTGCCATCATTGCAGCCTCTTCAGGGTCATTGAGTATTTCATCAGGGTCTAAATCTAAGCTGTAGGCAAGTTCACTAATTAATTTAGAAACTTTAACAAATGGTGCTATAGCTGGATTTTGTGCAGTTTGTAAGAACATAGTAAGTCTTTGACTTCTAACTTCTTTCTGCATCAAACTATTAGTACCTGTTGCTTTAACTTCTAAATCACCTTCAATATTTAAGTCACCTTCATGGAATTGCATATTCCATTGATAGTAAGATTCTCCTAAAGGTTTTAATAAAAAGTCATCAAGATTTTTGATAACAGTTTTAACATTTAAACTTGATGCTCCTAGCAACATAGACATACCTGAAGCAGTCCTTGTCATGCTCTGAACACCTGTATGGCCGTGTGAATAACTAGGTATTCCTGTTTGTTCGTCAGCTAACTGCCTAAACCTATCAAACATCATCATGTTTTCAGGGGCAGTATTTGGAAACTTTAATCCATAAATTGATTGACCAGGCATTCCAGCTTGTCTTCTGAATACTTTACCTGGATAAACTTCCATGTTTTGTCCACCGACAAGAGCAGACTCATCAACATCAAATACTAATGAACCTGCTAAAGCTAAATTATCAATAGCCATTCTTGCATGACCATTCATAATTTGCTGTGAATCATCCATATTTTCTGCTACTCCTATACCAAAGAAATTATATGGATTTCTTTCGTATGGAAATGCATTATATGGTAATCTAAATGGTGTAAATGGATTTATTACTGCTCTTAGTAATTTATCTCCACATACCCATGCATTTATTTGAACTTCATCTAGTTCATCTATATCATCTGGTAATTCAATGCCTGCTTCTTTAGCATATTCAGCATCCATGATGCCCCAATATTCTAATACTTCAAATGTTGTTTCAGTATCGTAAGCATTGTTATCGTCTCTTAAATGAGACTCGTAACCTCTGTCTACATAGTTTGGACCTAGCTGTAAACATTCTCTAATAGCATCGTCATCAAAATGAGGCATATTTTTTAATGCTCTTAGTTGACTTCTATTCATACGATGTCTATGAATTACATATTCACATTCATCCATGTCTGTAGCTGAAGGGTCAGGATAAAAGTCCCAACAACTTACAAATTCTATGCGAGGTACTCTCACATCTACAGGACTATACTCTCTTCCTTGAGGAGTATTAGTCCATTTATTTAATCTTTTGTTAAAGTTAAAAGGGCCTTTAACAATACCAGTACCTAATAAAGCTGCTTCTAGTAAAGCATTCCTAATTTCAGAAGAGCCATTTGATTCTTCTATTTGGTCATGTACTAGTTTTTCCATTCTCCTAGCAGCTTCTTGAGCTGGGTTAGATTCAGGAATTTGAGGTATTGGATTTGCTCCTTCTATAAGATTTACTTTATCTTCAATAGGTTTAGATACCTCTCCTTTCATAAAGGTAGAACCAGGTCCTAGTATTCTTCCATCACCTTCATAACCAACATCATAAGGGTCATCTATACGATTACCTATATCGTCAGGAATTTCTAGTTCACTTGTTTCAATACCAGGAATAGGATTACTAACATCAAGATGTGCTTGACTTAGTTCACCTTCAGGAATTTTTGTTTCCGATATACCAATAGGAAACTTACCTGTGCCAAATATAACATCAACTAATTGTCCAAAGGCAGCAAGGACTTTAGTTTTAGTTATTTTAACAAAGATACGAGATTTTTCAGATTCTCTAAATTTTTGACTCTTTTTGTAAAGACCTCTGTAATTTTCAAATGCTGTTATCCAACGTTTTTCGTCAGAGTTTCTAGCAGTTTCAGCAGACTCAAATCTTGAATTGACTATACCTACGAGATTTAACTTTTGGTCTTCTTCTAAACTCAGTTCTTTACCAGACTCACCTTCTACATCTACATAGATTTCGTCTGCATTTAAAAATGTATTATCTTGTTCTGCCATTTAGTAACCAAAAGTAGAATCAAAAGGTTGGTATATATCCCTTTTAATTCCTTTTATTCTATCTAATGAGCTTTGCATGCGAGGTCTACTCATTATCATATATCTTAATGCATCATACGCATGGTCAGATGCATGAGTATCAACATCTTCTGGATTAGTTTTTGACAACGGTATAGACTGTAACTCTCTTATTAAGTTAGGACAAGTATTAAATATTTGTAATTTTGGTCTACCGTTTTCTCTTATCTTAAGATATTCGTGTATTTGAATTTTACCCTGTACTCTATTTTTGTCAGCTCTTCTTAATTTATGTCCACCCTTGACTAGAGCTTCTCCTACTGTTGGTCCTGTTGTTCCAGTTTTAGCCCAAGCAGCAGTATCTAATACACCTGATACAGAAAATGGGTCTTCCATTTCCATATCTGTTATTATACTTGCTAGTTCTTGTCCTGTCAAGCCTTTTCTGTATAATTCACGATAAATTATTAATGTGCCATCGTTTATATCTATAGTTCCCCACAGACAACAAGACTCTGAAGCATATCCATAGTCAATTCCTTTTACTCTTTCCCAGGGTACTGGTATTTCAAAAGGAGTTATAATATGTACATCTGGTTGAAATTCTACAAATGCTGCACCTTCTGCTACATCCCAGTTACCTTCTAATAGCTGTCGTCTTTGTATAGGTGGTAAAGATTCTAACATCTTTTCGTAAACACCATCTTTAGCTAGGTAAGGGTTGTCTGCTAACTTTGCAGGAATAAACTTTCTAGTTAATCCGTCTTTACCTTCAAAACTTTGGTTAGGTTCATTTGGTTCTATATATCTTTGTTTTACCCAATGTGAGCCAACACCACCAGGGTTTGCTGTACATCTAAGATATGTTTCTATTCCAGAGTCTGTGGTTCTCAAACGAGATGCGAGGTAGTTCCAACTAAACTCTGTTGGGAGATGTGTGATTTCATCAAAGCCAATCCAAGAATAAGCTTGGCCTTGGTATCGGTAAACATCGGCATCTCGTTCAAGGAAACCAAATTCTATCTTAGCACCACTTGGAAAATTCCACAACTTTTCTACTTCTCTAAATTTAGCACCAGGGAAAGCCTGAGGATATAGTTCCCTGGACTTATCTATAAGTTCTCTTAATTCTGGCATAGACCTTCTAAGTATCAAAGCTCTATGTGCTTTTTTATGTGCATATCTTAGAGGGTCAACAAGCATAGCATATGATTTACCACCACCTGCAGCTCCACCATATAACACATCTTTTTCTCCTGCTGCTAAAAAATCTGTTTGTGGTCCTTCATTAGGATGAAAAATAACTTTACTATCTTTTATTGTGTCTCTAATTGTGTCTGTGGTTTCTTCAAGTTGGTCTTCTGTGACCAATTTAGATGACGTGTCCTCCGTAACCTTTGTGATAACTTCTTCTTCCGTCTTGAGTCTCTTTTCCTGTTTGGCAAGTTTCTTTTTCTCCTTTTGTAGCTTAGCTTTTTGTTGTCGTAGTTTTATTTTTCTTTTTTGTTCTGCTGAATAGTTGTATTGAGAGGTAACTCCCTTAGGTCTTCCTGTCTTTTTCTTTGGTTTACCTGACTCAGTTAGAACAAATGAGCCATCTTCGTTAGTTTCGTAGTCTTCTGGAAATATTTCCCACAAATTTTTTTCTAAATGCTTCTTTAATGCTACATGGCTAATCTTTCTACCAGTTTCAGTAGATAAAAGAGTAGCTGCTTCACGTAATGAATAAGCTTTAGTGTAAATACCTTTAAGATACTTGTTTAAAGCTTCTAATTGTTTTGGAATTGGCTTGAGATAGCCTTTGATTTCGCTAATTTCATACCCAAAAGGTATAGTAGCACTTTTTTTCTTGATATAATTTAGAGGAATCTTGGACATACTTTAAAAGCTGGGCTTTCTGAAAACATTACCTAGATGAAATAATGTATTTTCATTCAGAAAACCTCTTACGCATAACTCAGGACTGCTCCTTGGTTTGACTCTTTTTTTTATTACCGAAAATCTTTTCCCAGTTGTCTTTATAAGTCTTTCCACCCACATAGACCCCAACTCTACGACCTTTATTCTTTTTATTTGTCATTAAGACAGGTCTTTCTTCACTTCCTAGCTGTGGCATTTTACCATTTTACCTTATGAGACCAATATCTAGCACTTAATTTACTAGGTTTGGCATCTTGTGCGTTATGTCTTGCGTAATAAGATTTTTTTCTAGCTTTATCTTTAGCAGATTTTGGATTTTTACCAGCACCACGAACACCTTGCTGTCCAAATCTAATAGTTTTTATTTTATCGCCAACTTTTGCGACAACTACATGTGATTTAGTTTTATGGTTAGGGGTACGTTTTGGTTTATTATATCCTGCTACACCTGCTTTCTTTAGTCTTGGGTCTTTTTTCTTAGCCATTATTTCCTGTATGCTCTGGTTTTTCTTGCAATTTTCTTAGGTTGTTTTACAAACTGCTTACCTTTTTTATTGCCTGCTGCTTTTGCTCTATTAGTTGCTCTTTTTTCAGCAGCACTTAAAGCTTTCCAAGCTGCATCAGGTAAATATCTTTTTTTACCTTTGCTTGGTTTACCATCTGAGGTTCTCCACTTTTGTCTACCCCACTTCTTTAAAGATAGTTGAGACTTCTTCATTGTTATTTATAGCCTCCACCTGCTTTTTTATAAGCTTTAGCTAACATCTGAGCTTTACGAGCTGACCATTGACCAGCTTTACCACCTTTAGTTCCAGCTTTTATTCGCTGAAATATTCTTTTTCTTAGGCTTGGCTTAGTATAGTTTCCTGCTTCGTTTACTCTTGATTTCTTTTTTGACATTAGTGTAGTATTATTTCCTCTTTAGGCACAAAGTCTGTAACTTCTCCAACAATTACAAGACCATAATGTTCTGCTACAGTCTGTGCTTCTTTGTAAGTTTTAGTTTGAATGAAAGGTCCTAGTACAACTCTTGGGTCATCGTCCAGGAATTGCGTTGCGTAAACTCTATCTTCCATTATATTGTAAATAAATATTTAATTGTAGACCCAATAAACCATCCACACAGGAAAAAAGCCAAAGCCCATCCTGGATAAGCTTTACAAAATTCCCATATTTCAGTCAGATAAGTCTTCATACTCAACGTCTTCTGCCGACAAATTTATAGTTTCTTTCTTAGGAAGAATAAAAATCCCTCCTGTAACATTGTGATTAACGTCAAGTTTTTCTTTTTTAATAACACCTACTCTATCTAGTAGAGTTTGTGCAGCCTGTAATTTTACATTGGCTTGAGGCACGGCTTCATCGCTGTGCATAATCTCGACAAGCTTAAAAGCTGCCGAAGGTGCTTCCCTTGCAAGTACGTTAGAGGCTAAATCAATTATTTCCTCTTTAAGACTTTGTATTACTTGATAGTGATTTCCTCGATACCCTGCAAGTTCGGCTGAAAGCTTTAAATTACCTTTTGTGTCCACTAGATGTTCCAGGAATTTTTCCTGTTTGTCTGTAAGTTTTCTTGTAGTTAAAGCAGTCATGTGTTATATTATAGATGCCCCTGTGAAATCTGTCAAGTTTTTTAAAATATCTGTTGACAAAACACAATCTCAACTGTATAATGAGGTTGTGTCCGATGGGGGTCTATATAGTCTACCAGGACATCCAAACCAACACTCACCTCATGCACGGTTGGGGGCGATTTTTTTAGTCCTACTTAACACCGAAAAGTTGCTAAAAATATTTGACCACTATAATATATACACGGCACTACCCCTGGCCACCTGCCCACCCTACCAGCCTATAAAAACCATCAAGACTTTTTATGCTCTGAAGTCTCTCAAGTCTTCCTGGTGTCTCTCTCAAGGTTAACAAGCCTGCAAGATACTTAATGAGCCAAGACGTAAACCCTCAAGACCTCCTGAAGCTTCTCAGAGCTTCCCAGTCTTCCAGGGCTTACATAGTTATTAATAGCTAACCAGCCTAAGTTAACACCATAAGAAAACACCTCATGGCCTGGGGGCTGTTAAGTTGGCGAATTTTTTTTAATTAATTTGTAACATCTTTCTAGCTGGTACGTTGTAGGGCTATGGATAATAAATATAAACTCCTGGAACAGAGTATAAAAGAACCCATCAGAACTATTTCTGGTGAAGATGTATTGTTAAACCCAGGGCATTTTAAAAAGCTCTACCAATATAAAGGATTTATCTTTTATATGTGTCCTATCTTTAATGAGTATTGTAGCTATGAAGGTCAGGCCATTGGAGATGTTTGGGCGAAGAATAGAGAGACCCTAAAAATAAAGGTAGACATGAGAATAAACATGGCTTTAGAAGAAGCTGGATATTCTGAAAGAACTAAACCTTTATAAACTACAACTAACCAAGAAGCCCCAGTTTACCTGGGGTTTTTTTTGGCCTGTTAGATCGTACAGACTTTTAGATCGTGTAGACTAAAAAAAAGCCCCAGCATTTAGCCAGGGCTTCCAGGGGGATTATATGGCTTAACTGTGATGCCACATATCGTATTTATGAGTAATAGCTCTGAGTTTTTCCAAGCCTGGTTTATGTTCCATTCTTGCCACTTCGTAGAAAATATCTTGCTTAGCTTTATATTGATATATTGAATATGTACCAGCTCTTTTATTCTCATCGACTTTAGTAGCTACAAAGTTACACCAAGCCCCAAATTCATATTTAAGCTCGTCTATATCTCTATATATACTATCGCCAATAAATCGCTTCATAGTTACAGCTTCTTCAAATAGGTTTTCAAAGTCGTCAACCATTCTAATAAAACTGTCCTTTCTTTCTTCTTTACCAGCTAGCATGTCTGCTTTATGCTGTGCATTCCAGGAGCAATGCTCCAGGCTTTTGTTATCGTTCTCAGTTAATATATTATCTTTCATAGTGTATGAGCCTCCAAGCTCTTTTAGTTAATATATGACCATTATAACCTGATTTTCATTTTACTTGCAACTAAAAAGAAAAAGCCCCAGCAATTAGCCAGGGCTTAAGGGGGATTTTAGGACAGCTTTAGTTAATAGCCATACCCTGCGTAATGGTTTTCAGGGTTTAACTTTGTTAGCTTTATGTCCCCTGCTTTTATTCTCTTCTTAGTCTCTGGAGTATCTAAGCCAGTAAAGTTATTTCTATGCCTGCTGGTAGTCCTGGAGTAATTCCAGTAATCAGCATCAAAAACCAGGCCGTCCTTTGTGTAGCCTGCTATTATTGTGCCGTAGCTCTGGAAAAATTCGCCTTTGTCAGTCTTTATTATAAACTGATTGGCTACCTTGTTGCCGTTGCTGTTGGTTAAATTGTTAACCTTTACGTTTAATATATTATCTTTCATAGTGTATGAGCCTCCAAGCTCTTTAGTTAATATGTAGTTATTATAACCTAAATTATTTTTTACTTGCAACTAAATAATAAAATTATTTTTTAGCAACTCTTCCATAATTATTAGGCTCAAGACTATTAGCATAATTAAGAATAGCCAGGACATCGGAAACACCGTTATAGTTTTGGAAATAACGATGCTTGCCACCTTTGGTACATGGCTCAAGCCATTTTCCGTTGGGCTTTTGTATTAATACTTCTGCATCAATGGAGTATGTAAGTCTTTCATCTTCTGTACTGTCTTCATGTCTTTTAACAACATAATCAAAAGGAACTTCATGGCCTTTATATATTGATGAATAATTATGACAGTAATTATTTTTACCAAATTGAATAGAAACTCTGTAACCGTTTTCTAAATTCCACCAAATACCTTTACCATATATTCCATAGTCTTTAGGTTTATCATCTAGCATTCTTTCTAATGCATCTTCATTATCTTTATCTCTAGGATTGCTTCTTTCATGGACTATCATAAAACCAGTTTTAGAAACAAAAAAATCTCTTTCAGTTGTAACATCTTTATTTCTTTTACCGTCTTTATTCCAGACATGTGGAACATTTCCTATATAAGTTTTTAGTACATCGTAAGCTGTATGCAAAGCTGTATTTTTATTTTTCATAGTGTATGAGCCTCCAAGCTCTTTTAGTTTATGCTTTTACTTTGAACTAAAGAAAAATAAATGTCAAGTATATTTGATAAAAAAATTACATCTGATTTTTAGATGTTAAAAATTACATCTGATTTTTAAATCTAATTTTTAGATGTTGAAATTTAGATTATTTATTTAATAATCTTTTAAGTTCTTTTTTAAGATTAGCAATTTCAGTTGCAGGATATACAGAACTTCCAAATTTTTTATTTAGCTGTTCTCTATTTTTAATCTTATTTTTTATTTGTGTTATTTGTTTTATTTTTTCCATAAATTAATTATAGCAGAAAGGATTATTGTTTACAAATCTATACAGTACCTGGAGAGTATCGAATTTAATAGTTAAGTTTACCAGGCACTATATAGATTATATAGATATTAAAGATTATAAATACTATGTCAAGGTTTAATAGATACTAATAAATTTATTTTAATTATTTTTTAAAATACTATTGACAAATATAAAAACTATGTACTATATTTAGACTATACAAATTATATAGAGGTAAAAAACACTATGAATACATTTAGAAAATTTGAACAATGGGTAGAAAATAACCCTGTAAAATATCATCTCTACACAAAGACACCAGCATTAGTTTTAGTGTTGGTGTTTTTATATATGGTGGATTAAAAGATGGCAGATACACATAACAAATATGCAATATATTTAACAACAAATTGTGCATACGAATATAAAGTAAAAGCTAAAGATAGGAACGAAGCTATAGCTAAAGCTAAAGAAGATTTAATATCTGATTTACAAAATAAAACCAATGATATTGTAAAACATCAATGGTATGTATGCGATATTGATACTAATTTAGATGATAACAATAGGAAAAGATATGTCAGAGGCTAGCAAAGAAACAATCCTACCAGAATTTCACAAGACGGTAGACGTAACAAATATCAAAGAGTTTACACTCAAACAGCTCCAGGCACTAGACAAAGTGTTAGACGGAAAAGCAACAGAAAAAGACTATGAAACATTAAAGGAAATGACCTTAAGGGATTTAGGGGATTTGTTGAGATGACTGATAAAGAAAAAGCACAAATAAAAAATATTATTAAACATTCAAAAAGAAAAGCGAATGATACACCATTAACTTTTCATAATATTTTTACAGAAAAACAAATTCAATACATAAAAAAAATTGATAAAGAATTTTATTATTGTAATAAATTTATAGTAGGAGATAACGTATGAGAGCTTTTATAGAACAGATAGGCGATAAACAAATAATGACTGACCAATGGCCAAATTTGGACGGAGTGAGAAATCACTTTTACGTAGTTGAAGACGGAGTGAGTATTAGAATTTTTAATAAAGAATGGTACACACTTGACCAGGTAAAAAAATTATGTCAATGTGTAAAAAGACTTAAGGAAAATTAGATGAGTAGAGCTATAACAGTAGAAGCTGAATATATACAGGCATATAGGCTTGATTTAAGCCACCTTGATATTGATTATGATGATATTGAATATCATTGGTGCAAGTGGGGAACACTTTATCTACAGATGAAAGACGGCACGACACATGAGATTGACAACGGAGACCATGTAGAAGTAGATTGGAAGTGGCCTGAAGAACTTAGGTTTTTTGACAAAGACATGAATGATTTAACAGAAGACCAGGACGGTAACGGATAATGAGCCACGAAGGACATACAAGATTTTTAGAAGACAGGCTTGAGCTAGTGCAAGAAAGCCTTAGAC
>VTLG01001114.1_pt1 | contig 18405 bp, 10 predicted proteins | sample 4694571 | NCBI WGS metagenome assembly VTLG01 (sample SAMN12604809, study PRJNA352737) | marine metagenome | biome: ENVO:00000447; feature: ENVO:00000209|ENVO:00000569|ENVO:01000036; material: ENVO:00002151; isolation source: viral sequences binned using virsorter ... | reverse complement strand
AGGGGTCATTAGACCCCTTTTTTTATTGTCTTATATAAATACCTCGGAAGCACTAGGTAAATAATAGGATGTCTCGAGCTCGTGTCGATCAGATAGTTAATCAACAAGGTACAGGTGGTGTAGAATTTCCGTACGGTCTTGAAATTAACGCTGATCAAACATTAAAAATTGGAGGACCTGTAGAATTACACGGAGGTTCTGCGTCAACAGTAGCAAACCAAATACCTAAAACAGGAAGCAACGGAGAACTGGTATGGGGAACACTCCCTAATTTTCAAGTCAATGCTGTTGATTCTGGTAGTAATTTTGGGGTGCAAATTAGTGATCCCTCAGGACAGTTCCCTTCATCTCAAGTTGATTTTATTGGTGGTTCAAATGTAACTCTAACTAGAGCAGGTGATCAAATCACAATCAGTTCTAGTTTTGTTAATACTAACACAGTTACTACTCTAGAAACATCTGGTAATAGTCCTGTATCTGGTACATTGATCCTCGCAGGTGCAGGTGGTACCACAATTACACAAAACTCAAGCACTTTTAACATCAGTTCTGTTGATACAACATACACTGCTGGAACTGGTATTGATCTAGTAGGAACAGAGTTCAGTCTTCCTCAAGCATTAGACACATCAGATTCTCCTACGTTTGATGCCCTTACTGTTACAAATGCACTCGCAGCAGGATCTATCGCATGTAGTGGTAACGTAACTGGTACATGGAATGGTAATGTAATCGGAATTGATAAAGGTGGTACAGGAACAACCACTGCGTCTGCTGCGTTCTTAGCACTCGCACCTAGCGTTGCTGCGGCATCTGCTAAGTTCTTGACTACAGATGGAAGTAGTATTTACTGGGATAATTTACCGTCTACTAGTGGATTTACACCAGTCACATATCAGATGACTGCACTGGATGGTGCAACTACTAATAATGTTAAGACTAGAATCACTGATAACGGTGGTAACTACTCAGAAGTTGTCTTTACAACAAGTGATGATATTACTTTGAGTAGATCTGGTAATACTATTACTATCGGATCTACAAATGCAAGCGACACTGTACTAACCTCAGAACAGGTAGAAGATATCGTCGGTGGAATGATCGACAATAGTGCTAACACTGGTATCACAGTCGCATATAATGATGTGACTGGTAACATGGAATACTCTGTTAGTTCTACAGCAGTTACAGATGCTGATACAACATATGATTTAACGAGTGCTCAAATCACAGGTGGTATCGGTCTTCAGTTAGTTCCAGGTGGTACAGGACAAGGTAGTGCTACCGATCAGGTCAATATTATCGGTGGTAATAACGTCACAGTTCAGAAAGATACTGGCAATGGAAATATTACTATCGCTGCTACTGATACAAACACTGATACTGTTACACAACTACAAGTTACTGGACCTAACACTTCAGGAGGTTCATATGCTTCAGGAAGTATTTCTTTCCAAGCATCTGGATCTATTAATATGGTTCAGGCAGGACAAGTTATTGCTATTAGTGCAAGTGATACAAACTCTTACGTAAATGATGCAAGTTACAGTCAAATTACTGGTGCTCTAACTCTTGAGAGAACAGGTGGTTTAACAGATGTTGTTCTACCTATTACTGATCTTCAAACATATCTGGATGCTAGGTATGTTACAGTTGCTGGTGCAAGTGATGCAAAGATTACATCAGCAAATTGGAACACTGCAAACGGTGATTTAACTTTAACTGCTAACGATGGTAGTGCTCCTCTCGTTGTTAATCTTGATGGTAGATATACTACAGACACTGGTCCTAACTGGTATATTAAGTCTGGAGCATTTGCAGCTGCAGGTAATAACCCAGCTGGATACCACACAAACAGATTTATTCTTAATCTTGTTAGAGAAGAAGGAGCGGGTGATACAACATTTGCTATTGAGACAGAACCTCTATACGATTATCTTGATACATTGTATGCTCCTATCACCACTGTTGATACTGCAGTAAGTTCCTTTACATTCAGTAATGGAACTATGAACATGACTGTTAGCAACGGTGATTCTTATAGTTTTGATCTAGATGCTAGGTATGTTAAACAAGATACTTATATTGGTAGTGCTACTTTTGATGTTACGAATGGTGTTCTAACCATTGATAATACTGTAAATATCCCATCGGGTCAGTCATCTAACGTTCCTTCTAGTGTTACTGTAGATTTAGATGGTAGATACAAACTAGATTCGGCACTAGATATTGCAATAAACCAGTTGCATTTTAATCCAGCTAACGGTCAACTATATGCTGAAAAGAATGATGGTAGTAATACTACAACAGAAAGTTTAGATGGTAGATATATTGATGATGTTTCGATAAATGGAAGTACGCTTACATTTAATAGAACTAATGGAAATAGTACTACTATTGCTCTCGCACCCCAGAGAACTGATGTTCCTAATGGAGCAAGGATAGTTTTTTATATGGCTTCTGCTCCTACTGGATACCAACAAGTTTCAGGATCTTTTAACAACGGAGCGTTGAGAGTTGTTACTGGAACTGGAGGTGGAACTGGCGGTAGCATGTCTTTTACCAGTGCATTTGCTATGGGTAGAACTGATAATGCTAGTGTTACTCAAGGAAATTTAGGAGTTTCTGGTAATGTTTCTGCAAATTTTGGATCTGGATTCTCTGTTAACAAAGGAAACCTTGCTTTAAATGGTAATCCAAATGCTTCTCTTGGATCTGGATTTTCTTTTACTGTTAATGGTTCTCCAGGAAAAGGAAACTTATTTACAGGACATCATGGATTGACTGAGGGTGAGTTGGCGAGTCATGCACATCAATATCAAAGAGCTAATTTTAATGGTAGAGCAGACTGGGATGATGGATCATGTTCTAGAAGTCATAGTTATATTGCTACAGGTAACACTGGTGGTAACCAAGGTCATACACATTTTGTAAATGGTGAACCATCTGTAGGAAACTTAGGAGTTAGTGCAGTTGATCCAACTGATATCAGTGCTTCTAGAGGAGATATGGAAATTAATGGTAACCCACAAGTTAGTGGTGGTATTACTACATCAACCTCCCTAAATATTACAGGAGCTCCAACATTATCTGCTGGTAGTATCAACATGAACGTGAAGTATATTGACGTTATAATATGCGAAAGGAATGTCTCTTTAGACCCATAGAATTATAAAATGAAATTAGAAACTGGTGATTTTTGTCCGTTAGTAAATGGACCATGTAAAAAGTTTGAATGTAAATGGTGGATTCAAATCAGAGGTAATAATCCTCAGACTGGACAAGAGATTGATGAGTGGGATTGTACAGTAGCACTTCTACCCATGTTAATTATTGAATCGTCACAACAATCTAGATCTACTGCAGCTGCTGTAGAGAATTTTAGAAATATTTCTACTGAACAAAATAAAAAATTACATGATAATTTGTTAGAAGCACAGAAGATTGTCCCTGCTATTGTCTCTGCTGCTCTAAATAATAAAGGCGCAATAGAAGGAAGCAAATGAAATTTTTTCTCATGAGAGGTAGGACGGATTATGATGGTCAGGTTGCATTTAATTCTGATATGTATTATACACATCAAAACTACTTAGAAGAAATTGACGAGAAGTATTGGTGTATTCGTTATAACGATGAAATTGCTCCTGCTGAATCTGATACAGAACTAAGCACTGGAGAACATAGATCTCTCACTCAGGATGAGATAAATACTTTCAGTGCCTTAGCGGAAAGACTTCAGAACGAGGCAAAAGTCGCTATGGATGCGGCAATTGCGGCAGAACAGAAACAAGATGATGAAGAATACATGCGCAATTACATTACTTGGAGTGTAAGAGCTAAGAAATCTAGAGATGAGATGTTAGCATCATCTGATCCTTACATTCTATTGAGTCACTTAGATGATACTGGTTGGGAAGCGTGGAGACAATGGGTTAGGGATCTTCCACAACAACATGATGCTCCCATGAATATAGATTCATGGTCTGAACCACCAACAAATGCAAATGATATGGTTGCTGATATTTTTAATAAATTTAAACGCAACTGTGAAACTACAAAGAGATTGTACGATCATTATTATCCCTAACTGATAAATACTTTTATTACAGGGGAAGTAGTGTCTAATGTCTAAAATTAGAGTAGATGAACTCATCAATCAAAGCAATAGTGGACCTACTTTAGCAGTAGAAGGTCTTCGAGTTCCCTCTACTAAATCTTTGGTAGTTGAGGGTATCATCTCTCTAAATGGTGACACTGGATTGACTGGACAAGTTCTTTCTAGGACTACTACTGGAGTGGGTTGGAGCAATGTACCCCTCACAGATAACAATACTACTTACACACTCAGCACTGATGATGGTGCTAACCCTGCTACTGATAAAGTAATTAGATTGACTGCTGGTGGATCTGGATCTGGATCAACCGATGTTGTTCTTGTAGCAGGCAATAATGTTTCTCTTACAAGAAGTGGTGGAAGAATTACTATAGATTCTTCATTCACTGATACAAATACTGTTACACGATTAGGTGTTAACGGGCAGAATTATACTGATGGTGATCTTAATCTTATTGGAACTGGTGCAGCGACAATCACCCAGTCTGGTAGAACATTTACCATCAATGTTAACGACGACAATACAACATACACTGGAGAGAGTGGTGTTACAATCACTGGTGATAACAAGATTAAAATTGGACAACCTGTAGGTCCAAATGATCCTGTTACATTCCAGCAAGTAACTATTAGTGGAAATTTAATTGTACAAGGTACAACCACTACAAGTAATACAGTTACTGTATCTACTCAAGATAAATTTATTGACTTAAATGATGTTGTAATACCTACAGATGCTGTAGCAGATGGTGGTGGAATTAGACTTAAAGGTGATTCTCCACATACTATTCTGTGGAGTAATACTAATAACTCATGGACTTCTTCTGAGCATTTTGATCTTGCTAGTGGAAGAACTTATAAAATCAATGGTGATGAAGTCATTACCAGTACAGGACTTGGAAATATTATCAGAGCATCAAGTTTAGAATCTGTTGGTGTTCTATCTGCTGGTAGATGGGAAGCACAAACTATCGGTATTGCATATGGTGGTACAGGTCAAACCAATGCTAATGATGCTTTAAATGCATTCTTACCATCACAAGCAGCAAACTCTAGTAAGTATCTAACAACCGATGGGCAAAATACATCTTGGGCTGCTATACCTCCAACATATAATGGATGGAGTATTGGAGATAACAGTGTTACCGCATCTGTAGACTCTAATGATATTGTTAGATTTATTGGTACTGGTAGTGCTTTAGTTAGTTTAGATAATGTCCAGAAAAGATTAACTATCAATGCTGATAACACAACATACAATCTATCTGTAGAAAATCAACAGCAACCAAATAGAAAAAGTATTCGTTTAACAGATAATCTTGGAAATTCTGAAGAGGTAGTTTTATCTGCTGGTACTGGTGTTACTCTAACAAGAACTGGAACAAGACTAGAGTTTTCTGTTGCTCAAGACCTTAGTGCAAGTGCGATACCTACTTTTACTGGTGTTGACGTTACTGGTACTGTTAACGCCACAACATACACTGGTTCTGCAGCACAACTATCAAACTTAACTGGAGTTCCTAACGGAGTTTATGGTAGTTCTGGAGTCATTCCTGTTATATCTGTTGACCCTACTGGTAGAATTACAAATATTTCTACAGCACCAAACACAGGTGCAGCAGGTTCTGGTGGTATTGTTGCTGGTGGTAGTGACTACTCAATACAATACAATAACAATGGAGGACTTGCTGGTTCAGATAAAATTAAATTTGAACCTATTCAAGGTGAGTTAACACTTAAAGGATATCTTGTATCAGATAATATTGTATCTACTGGTGCAACAATTACAGAACTACAAGCACTAGATTACATCAAGTTCCCAAGTAAAACTATTAGTGAACGTGATTATCTAAATGTTCTAAACGGATCTGTAATTTATAATAATGTTTATAACCGACTTGAAATGTATCAAGACGGTGAGTGGATTCCTATAGGTGGTATCACACAACTCGGAGATCTATTAGATGTTCAAGCAGGACACCCTGGTGATGGACAAGTTCTAAGTTTTAGTTCTAATGGTAATAGATGGGTTCCTACTACTGTTACAGCTGGTGGTGGTATACAACAGAACAGTTCGATGGTTGTTAACAACAACTCTATCCCCTCTGGTTCTGGTAGTTTAACATTTAACTCTGCACAAAACCTACTTACATATACTCCACCCGATATCAGTTCATTTATTTCAAGTGAAACAGATCCAATATTTTCTGCATCACCCGCAGCAAATATTACTAGTGCAAATATTTCTAATTGGAATACAGCATATAGTTGGGGTGATCATTCTATTGTTGGATATCTACAAGCAACAAACACAGATAAAGCAAATTGGAATTTAGCGTATAGTTGGGGTGATCATTCTTCTGCAGGATACTTAACATCTGAAACAGATACTCTTGATAGTGTAACAACTAGAGGTAATACCACTATCAACAATATCTCAGTTGGACAATTAACTGCTGGAGGTTTAACCTATCCAAATACCAACGGGACATCAGGTCAAGTTTTAACAAGTGATGGCACAGGAAATATTGTATGGTCAGCAGGTAATAGTGGTGGATCAACTGTAACTGCTATAGATCATCTTACTGATGTTACTATTTCATCTCCAAGTTCAGGTCAGGTTCTTTATTACAATGGAAGTAACTGGACTAATGGTGTTACCTCATCTTATGGTGACTCTGATGTAAGCACACACCTCAATACTTCTAGTGCTTCAGCAGGTCAAATTCTTAGTTGGAATGGTACTGATTTTGTTTGGGTAGCAGATCAAACAGGAACTACTGGATCTACTACTTTTGTAGGACTAAGTGATACTGCATCTTCTTTAGGAAGTCCTGGACAATTTGTTGCAGTTAACTCTGGTGGAACAGCACTTGAATTTGTTGCTGCTCCTTCTGGTGGAGGTGGTGCTAATGTAACCATATCTGATAACCCTCCTGCTAATCCTACTTCAGGTGACCTATGGTGGGAATCAGATAAAGGAAGATTAAAAATTCTCTACTCTACTGTATGGGTTGACGCCAATCCTGTTGGAGGTGGTGGCGGTAGTGGTACATCCTTTACAGTTGGTGATGTAGATTCTCATCTTAACACTGGTGGTGCTACATCAAATCAAATTTTAAGTTGGAACGGTACTGACTATGCTTGGGTAGCACAGGTTGATACTGATACAACATACACTGCTGGAACTGGTATCAGTCTAGTAGGAACACAGTTTAGTTTAGATTCAACTAGTTCTCCTACGTTTGCAGGAATGAGTTTAAATGGAACTGCACTACCATTTACTGATGGAACATTTGATCTTGGTAGCACAACTAAAAAATGGAGATTTGTATACACTGATGGATTAGTTGCTGGTGGTTTAACTTACCCAACTTCCAACGGGACTAGTGGACAGGTCTTGACCAGTAATGGATCGGGTGGCGTCACATGGTCTACCGTATCTGGAGGAGGCGGTGGTGGAGCAACAACTCTTAATGCTCTAAATGATGTAACCACTGGAACTGTATCTACTGGAGATGTATTACAGTATGATGGTACAACAAGTCAATGGGTAGCAAATAATCTTGACGATATACCTGGACAACCAGTAATCTCATGGACTCTCACAGCAAACGCACAATCTCATTACATATTTGCTGGCGAAGGATTCCCTACAAACGCTGAGGATCCAACTCTATACCTCATAAGAGGTCAGACATATGTCTTTAAAAATAGAACAGGTGGACATCCTTTTAGAATTCAATCGACTACTGCTCAAGCAGGTGGTGGTACACAATATAATAGTGGTGTATCAGGTAACGATGCAGGTAATGGAGCAGATTTAATATTTGTTGTTCCAATGAATGCACCTGATACATTGTACTATCAATGTACACAACATCCTGCGATGTTTGGAACAATTAATATTCTAAATGCCCAGCAGTCAATTGCTCTTAATGATCTTACTGATGTAGATGCAGTTTCTAATATTCAGAATGGATATATCTTAAAATATAATGGTGCTACATGGGAAGTAGCTCCTGATTTAACTGGTACTGCACCAACATTAAATGAAGTATTAACTGCAGGCAATACAAGTGCTATAGCAGCAACAGTCGGAGACTTTACATGTAGTAATCTAACAGTCAATGGAACGACAACCACAGTCAATAGTAACACTGTAAATATTGGAGATTCTAATCTTACTCTTAACAGTGATGAGACAGGTACACCATCACAAAATGGTGGACTCACAATTGAAAGAGGTACATCTACTAATGTAGAAATTCGTTGGAATGAAACTTCAGATAAGTGGGAGTTCACTAATGATGGTACTACTTATTCTGATGTTGGTGGTGGATATGGTGATAGTGATGTTGAGAGTTTGATGGGTCAATATGATTTCCATCTATTGCCTGCAACAAATGCTAATTTTGATATAGGTAGTGCAGAGAAAAAAGTAAGACACCTATTCTTAAGTGATAATAGTATCAAGTTTACTAATGATAACAACCCTCCACAATCATTCTCTCTTGGTGCTCCTAATGGTGTGCTTACCTATGAAGGCAAAGAAGTTGTAACTGCACAAAGTAGTGGTTTTGCTGAGGGAGACGTTGTAAGATGGTCGGCATCTACTAGCTCATGGGTACCAGATACTCGTGTTACTGAAGCTGCTCCTGTTGGATCTATTATGATGTATGGTGGATCATCAGCACCTCCAGGTTGGTTGATATGTGATGGACAATCAACTGGTTCATATGGTGCTTTAGCAGCAATTGTTGGTCAATACGTTCCTGATCTGAGAGATAGGTTTATTGTTGGTGCTGGTTCCACTTATACTGCTGGTGCTATTGGTGGTGAAGCAGGTGTGACCCTTACAATAGATCAAATACCAGCACATAAACACACCACTACTTTTGATAATAAAAAGTATTTTCCAGGTGGCGGTTCAACCAATATTGGATATGGTGGTGCTGGTGGATATCCTGCTGACGTATTCAGTATGGATAACGCTGGTGGTGGACAATCACACAATAACATACCACCATACTATGCTTTGATTTTCATTATCAAGACTTAAATAAATACCCTTATGGCTATTACATTCCCATCGAATCCTTCACCAGGAACTACACACACCGCAGCAGGTATTACCTGGGAGTGGGACGGAACCTCTTGGGTATCTCTTGCTCCTTCTGGTGGTGGAGGAGGTGGAGCGTCTGCTCTTGGCGATTTAACAGATGTAACACTAACTTCTCTAACAACAGATCAAGTCATAAGATATGATGGTGCATCTGAATGGTTGAATGAATTAAATAATGTTATTAACGTAACAACAAAGGCAACAGATAATCTTCAACTACCTTTGATTCTTGGATCTGCTGCTACTGGTAACGTAGAAACATTTGCAGACAATACACTTACATACAATCCATCTACATCAACCATCGCTGGTGCAGATATTTCTGGTAGTGCTACTGGATTATCTGGTAACCCTAGTATATCAATAACAAACTTAACTGTAGGTGGTATTGCTAACTTTACTAATCCAACTGATGCAACATTTACTGGAGGTATTACTACAGGGAATGGATCTTCTGGATCTACTCAATGGAATGCAGCATACAACTGGGGAGACCATAGTACTCAAGGATACCTAGTTGTTGGAGATCTCGCTAATATTTCTATCAATACTTTTAATGATGTTGATACAGCAACAGCGGCACCAACAAACGGACAAGCACTTATCTGGGATTCTACTGCTGGTAAATGGGAACCAGGAAATGCTGCTACAGCAGCAGAAACTGACCCTGTATTTACTGCTTCTCCTGCTGGTAGTATCACACTAGCAAAACTATCAGAATGGAATGCTGCATATGGATGGGGTGATCATAGTACTGCTGGATATCTAACTCAAGTTGCATTGCCTGATCTAACTGATGTAACAATATCGAGTTTGGTTACAGGTGATCTGATTAAGTACAACTCATCTACATCAAAGTGGGAAAATTTTACTCCAGCATATCTAACTTCTGAGTCTGATACTCTTGATACTATTACAGGTAGAGGTAATACCACATCTAATAATTTAACTATTGGTGACCTTACAATTACAGGTAATTTACTTGTACAAGGAACGACAACTAACACCAACGTAAATACTCTCAGCGTAACTAACAATGAGATTATTATTAATGACGGTACGACAGGATCTCCATCACAAAATGGATCAATCAGAATTGATAGAGGCACTGAAACTGATACAGTATTACGTTGGAATGAATCTACTGATAAGTGGGAGTGGACAAACGATGGAACTAATTATTACAACTTAAATAACTATACTCTTTCTGTAGGAACTACCTTAGCAAGTAACGAAGCTACAGTTACTCTTACCGCTACGGATGGTACAACATCTAGTTATCAGATTCTTGCTCTAGGTGGTACGACATTAACACATGAACCTGCTAACAATAGAATTACTTTCAATAGTGTTCAACCAGTAAATGCTGATTGGAATTCTTCTTCTGGATTAACACAAATTCTCAACAAACCTACTTCTTTCTATACACTACCTCAAGCTACCACTACTGTATTAGGTGGAGTCAGAGTAGACGGAACTAGTATTACTATAGATCCATCAAACGGACAGATCAGTGCTGCTCCTAGTGGATATACATTACCCGCAGCAACAGGTGCTACTTTAGGTGGTGTAATTATTGGAGCTGGTCTTTCCGTCAGTAATACTGGTGTTCTTAGTTCCAATGTCCAATCTCTTCCTGTTGCTTCTGCTACTGTATTAGGTGGTATTAAGATTGGTTCTGGACTAGCAATTGATAGTAGCACTGGAATTGCTACTGTAACTCTTCCAACTGCATCTTCTACAGTTCTTGGAGGAGTTAAGGTAGGAAATGGATTAGCTATTGATTCTTCTGGAGTTCTCAGCACTAACTCATCTGCAATTTCTATTGCATCACCAACTACTCTTGGTGGTATTAAAAACGGTCCTTCGATTAATGTAGATCAAACTTCAGGTGTTACAAATATTGTTCCTGCTACATCATCTCAGTTGGGTGGTGTAATTGTTGGATCAGGTCTTTCTATTACTGCTGCTGGTATCCTTAGTGCTACTGGCGGTGGAGGAGGAGGGGGAGGAGGTACTCTCTCCAGTAGAACAACTGTAAGTGGAACTACAATTCTTTTAGCACCTGGAACTTATGATACGTTAGATATAACTGGGTTTAAATCATATGCATTAATTCAAATTAACTTATCTGATGCGGCATGGTGTCGCATATATAGTAGTAGCCAAGCAAGGACTAATGATACAGGTAGAACTTCTGGTGAAGACCCTGATCCTGGATCTGGTGTAATTGCCGAAGTGATTACTACAGGTCAGAATCAAGCACAGATTATTACTCCATTTACCGTTGGTGGAAATACTGAATCACCTGTTAGTGATAACATTTATTTGACTGTGGAAAATCTTACAACGGGAAACACAACAATCACCGCAACTCTCACAATACTGCAACTGGAGGCGTAATAGAAGATGGCTGTAACAAGAACTGTACATAGTAAACCAATTGGGTGGTCAAGAAGTGATGTTATCGACTTGATAGAAGATGCACACACTACAGTAGGAGCACACATGGGTCCTGTTACTGGGTTGGTTGCTGGTGTTAAATCTTTTACTTATGGTGGAGAGAATACTCAACGTAATACATCTGCTGCTTGGGACTATTACTATGATGTTGCTCCAACTGGTTGGACAGGGAATGGAACTGGTGCTACTTTTCAGGTAGGTGTATATAATGGAAAAGTGAGATCTGTAAACCCTAATCGTCCAGGTTCAGGATATGCAAATGGAGATATTTTAACATTAAATGATTTGGATTTTGGTGGTAATGGTTCTAATGGTGTACAGGATATTCAAGTAACTGTTTACATTGAAGGAGTTGCTCAGGGTGGTACCACATATACTTGTGAGTATGATTCTGCTGGTAACCTGACTGGTATTGATGCTAATGGTGCAGTCAGTACTAATAAAAATACTTCTGCAGGAAATATTACTATTGCTGAAGGTGATACTCTCTTATTAAAAGTTCCAACTGATCATGAGACTTATCTTTTGTGGTATGATATGTTCACAACTTCTACCTTAGGAAACACAGGATATGAATCAGAGTTTCGTTGGGGAATGTCAGTTAAGAATGTTGTTAATCAAGGTGCTAGACAATATACTAGCAGCAGTTATACTGAAGATAGTAAATATATTAAATGGAAACCTTGTCCAGGACAAGCAGGAACATATTATCTTAGAGGAGAATATGCTTACAATAATTACAACACAATCACTGTAGTTGCTGCAGGACAGTCTAGTATTGTTCCTTCATCTTTTGGTCAAACAAACGCATTTTTTGATAAACAAAATAGACAAGCAGCCGTTTCTCCTTGGGGTGTATGTAGAAGGGAAGTTCAGGAAAATAAAAAATATGGGATCACTTATCAAGGGTATCAATTTAATGATAATGTTGATGGTCAAGTAGAAATTAATATTATTACAGGATCTGGTTACGCTCCACAAACAACAACACTCCCTACTTCATACACTATTGATGGTAACGCACGTCAATCTAAAGGTGATGATTTTGATTGGGCAGATGCAGGTACAACTGATGTAACTCAGTATGATTTAGCAACTTATACATATGATGCTCGATTCAAAGGATCTCCTTATCTTGATAAGTATGGTTCCCCAGGTTCATATCGTTTTAATGATAGTACTAGTAGTGGTACAAGCCCATGGAGTCCTTCAAGTTATGCTACCGCTAATTATGATGATCATCTAGAACCCATCGCAGATAGGAATGCATACAATGCATACTCTCTAGATCTTATATCATATCAGTCTGGACTTGATCCAAAATTTGTTGTTTATTCTTTCAAGCAACCTAACTTATCATCAACTAACTTAGCTGATAATACTTTTATGACTTGGTTTGTTCATGATTATACAAGTAGTTTATTTGATTACAATCAATTGTTTTTAGGTGGTGTTACTATCATCCACATACCTAATGATGCTAACCCAACAAGCCCTTACGTATCATTTGAATCTTTTCTTGCTGGTCAATTTGACTCAGGTACAGGAACATCATCAAATTTTTCTAAGAGATCTGCTGAGTTTGGATTCTTACCTACTAAACATGATCCATCCTATTACCCTATGGGTCAAGGACCTTATTCTATGGCTACAGTTTATGGATCCACATCATTAACTTCCCAAGAAGGATCAACTGGTCGTGTTAATATCTACACCAGATCTAATTTGGATCATACTTATAGAGGTGTGGGTGGTCAATATAATAATGAGTACGCTAAAGAAATAATGCCCGATAGTACTAACTTTAACGCAGTTATTAAAGGTCTTCCTTTAAGTATAAAAATGGCTCCAGTACCATACTATCTACCTAATGATTTTGCTATGATTGATTTTGATGTCGCTACTCCATCAGCAAACATTCAACAGGGTGATACAATTACTGTTGGTAATCAAGAAATTTACACTATAATTACAGGATCATATAATCAAACAGATAGAACTAGAGGAATTCTATTCTGTGCTAGAACTACCTAATTAGGGGTAAGATGAAAAGGTTAATAGTAAAAGCATGTGGTAATTCTCCTTTAGAAGACATTCGTGCTTCTATTGAAGCGAGACTTTCTTATGCTCAGTTGCAAGAGAGTCTTGAAAGTTTTCGTATATTAATTTTTCAAATTCCTGATGAAAATATTGACCAAGTAAAAAATGATGTTCATGGTTGTGGTCACACATGTTTTTGGGATACAATTATTAAATTAGATCCCATAGAGGAAGAATCTAATTCTATTCAGGTAGATAATGCTGTATTGGATCCTTTTGATAATACAAAGTTTGCTGTAAGCACTTATACTGCAACTCAATATGTTCGTGTGACTCAAGTCAACGGACAAAACTTATATGAATTTTCTCCAAATGGTAGCGCTCCTTGGTATAGATCTCCAAATGTAATAACTGGTTTCCCAAATGGATGGACAATAAAATTTGATGTAACTGATTCTTCGATGTCCAGTTTCCCTCTTAAATTTTCTGAGACACAAGATGGTACTCATAAAGGTGGTACTTTATACACACAAGGTGTTACTTATGGTACGAATAGTGTTGATATAGTTTTTTCTGGTGCATCAGCTGATAAATTATTTTTCTACACTCCTAGTTCACCTGGTTTGGGGAGGTATACTACATCTCCAGATAGATACATGACCATTTCCCCGTCTTATAATACGTGGCATCTGAATAGAATTAGTAAGAATGGTAGAGGAAGTGCATTAACAATTGGTGGTGGTACTTTCAGTTGGGAAGGAGCAGATGGTGATGGTATTGATATCTATGTGATTGATAGTGGAGTTAGAGGTGCTAGTAGACCTACTGGTGCAGGAGCAGCACTTCATCCAGAATTATTTCATCCAGATAATAGAGCTGATTTAGATGGTGCATCAGAACAAGGAGACTATAGAGTATATTCTTTGAGTCATTATGGTGCTTCTGCCTTTACTCCAAATATTAATGAAGATACTAACGGACATGGAACTGCTTGTGCAGTTCTTGCAGCTGGATACAGATATGGAGTTGCTAAGAAAGCACGTATCTATTCACTCGCAGCATTCAATTCTCAGTTAGCTGGAACATTTTCTGATATTGCTGCAGCATATCAAGCAGTCATATATCATCATGTTACTAATAGTGGTTACTATAAAGGTAACAATAGACCATCAATTATCAATGCTTCTTTTGGTGCTACACAACCTAGTGAAGGAACACCCATCATTGAATTAAATGATGTAGGTACAGACTATCCATACAATGATATAGAAATTTTAGATGAGATTGAAAGCACTGTTTGTAGGTCACATAATATTATTATTTGTCGCTCTGCTGGTAATGGATTTTTATCAGCAAGTGATACTTTCTTAGGTCCTCTTCAAGCAAAAATGAAACCTGGAAGTAGGACTGGAGGACCAATAGATTATAGATTTAATGCTGTTGACTACGATCAACCTAAAGTTGTAGTTGGTGCTACTGAATGGAACGATACCTATGCTGATTTTTCTAACTACGGAGACGCTGTAGATGTTTATGCTCCTGGAACTCGAGTTGAATGTCCTAAGTATGACTGGACAACCACAACGAGTTACTTAGATGCATCGTGGAGTACATGGTACTCTAATATTAGTGGAACTTCTTTCTCAACACCTATTGTTGCTGGTGTTTTAGCAGTATGGTTGGACTATTTTAATTATGATTACACTACCACTGGGTTACCACAAAAAGCAAAAGACTGGGTTAACACTCCTAACCCAGGATTCAGGACAGATTCTGGTAGAAATACTAACTATCCTATCAATGGAATGGATGAAAGAGAACTTGTCTCTGATCCATTTACAACTAGTAATGGATCTTCTCAGATTGTAGTTAAGTTTAACCCAGCAGATGCTAGTTATTTTCTAGGAAACATAGGTAAAAAAGTACAAATCAGAACACCTTATCCACCATCAACAATTGTAGGTAATATTAATTTAACTGAAGCACTTAGACAATGGTGGGGTATCATTGCTGAAGATGCTGTCGCAAATACTTTAACAATTGATCTTGGTACCAGCAATGTATTTACATCTAGCAATGTTAATGTTGGTGGTGCTGGACCATTTTCTATGGGTATCGTTACTGGTACATTCCAAGAAACTGATGGTCCTCACTATGGAAGTGTATCTTTAACTACTAGAACTGATTATGAAGAAGCTAATAATACTGGTTTAAATGTTGGTACTGGTCTTCCTGTTGATGCTGGGTACTATAATTATGTAACTAAAACTTTTACTCCCCCTGTGAATAAAGGTATTATGTTCCCTTTTGTGATGAAACAATACACATGGGATCAAGGACAAGGAGTAATTAGTCAAAGTCCTATTGCACATAACTCTAATATTAGTATTAATCTAGGGTACTCAACAGCTGTTGCTGTTGGTGGAGAAAGTCTTTCTGTAGGACCATGGACAATTACTGGTGATAGTTTAATTGGTACTAATATATCATTCAATACATCCACAGGATATCTTGAATCACCTTCTACCAGTAGTTATTTTCAAGATTCATCTTTTAACGTAACAATAACAGATACTTCTACAGGTAACGCACAAACATATAGTTTTACTCTCGCAGGTAGTGGAGTTAATAATATAAGATCATTTACTGGTGGTTCTCCAGCAGTTCCAGGAAATCTTAAGTTTGGTTCTTCGGCTCAATCCGATCTTGATAAGTATTGGAAAGTTGATCCTGCTATTGATGGAAACTGGGGAACTTTATTTGGAGCAGGTAATCAGAATGTTAATAATATTACTGCGTCAAACGGAACAAAACCATATGGTAATCATACCTTCGTATATACTGATGTTCAAATGCGTGATCCAGCACTCAATAAAATTGATGGAAATCAACATACTTCTGATTGGACAGATCAAACACCACCTCCTACACTCAATTACACTATTGTTATGACTAGTGCAGATATGCGTGATCAAGGACTTAATAAAATTGATGGAAATCAACATACTTCACTGTGGACTAAGGGACCTCGCCCAGGAGTTATAAATTATACACTCACATATCTTAACCCAACTGTTTTTGTTTCTCCTGGTAGACCTACAGCATTACTTGGGTTTGGTCAAATTTATCCTAGGTTCTTTGAAGAAGTTGATGAAGAAACAGTACCAGCAGAAACACCATCAGGGACAGGTCTTGCAGAAATTACTTACACGACAAATAACTCTCCACCTACAGCAGAGACGGGTACAATTGCTGGTCTTAGAACCAGTAGAGAATTATTAAAAGATAAGAGACCTAGAGTTGGATTGCTGTTCCCAAGAGGAAATACCTATAGGGCAGACGAGAACTAGTATAAATAGAATAGCAAATAATAAACATTATGGCAGATACAAAGAAAGTCGAGGAGAAACCGAAAGGTATCCTTGGTAAGATTAAAGAAGCTGCAGATGATAAAGAGGAACAACTAGCATACCTAGCGACTCTTATAAGAGTGATCGTTCTCGTGTGGTCAGCAGGAATTTTAACTTTAAACTACGTTAAAATACCTGGATATGATGCAGGAGAAAAGATTGATCCAACTTTCATAGCTTCGGTCTTCACAGGAACGCTAGCTACTTTTGGCGTCCAAACGGGAGGTAAGAAGAAGAATGCTGCTGGTGGTGGAGATGCAAACATATCTAAAAAAGATATGGAGTTTCTTATCGCTAAGGCATCAGAGACTGCTCCTGCACAAACCATCAGGATTGAATCAGCTCCTGTAAAAATTATTCCAAACGAAAAATAAAGATCATGCAAAAAATTATTAATGGAATCGCTATTTTCTCAGGTGCAGTAGCACTAGGAATAGTTGGTCTCGGTGGATATGTATTCATTAGAAAGGATGCAATCATTGAAGACGTTAAATCAAAAATTACAGAGGCAGCACTAGGATCAGTTACTGGTTCTCTACCAGATATGCTCCCAAAAGCAACTGGTCCAGCACTTCCTTCTCCTTCTATTCCTCAGTTCTAGGAGGTCATCATGCTTACTAATAAGTGGAAGTGGATATCATTTGGTGTGGTAGGCAGTCTATTCGCTGTCTCACATCTTGGTATGATAGGATATATCGCCACGAGAGAAAAAGAAGCACCACTACCATCAGTTGATTTACCTGTAGGTCCTTACACATCATATAAAGTGAGTGTATCAGACGAGGGATATGCTATTTCATATAAAGCAAACGATCCTAAGACTGCATATATCACGAAAGATATTAAAGAGAAAGGTGGTTTCTTAGGACTTGCTACAGAAACAACTAAGGTTGCTGAAGAATACTTCATGGATGGTCAGACCAATCAGGGTGGTGCAGTGTCTAATGCTAGGTCTTGGATAGATCAACCACCTGGTTTAACAGGTGCTCAGGCACAAGCAATAACTGATGCCCGAAAAAGCGAAGCCTGTATCGAAGCAATCGGATCCGCAAAAGGTACAGGAAGACTTGTGGGGACAAGTATTGGCGCTAGTGCTGCTCCTGCTCTTAGTGGTATCCCCTTTATTGGTTGGGTTGCTGCTGGTTGGGTCGCTATGTTTGGCGGTAATCAGGGGGCAGAAATAGGTGGAGGTATGGCTGAGGACTTGAATAAGAACTGTTAATGTCTATCCCAAAGATTCACATCAATGATTC
>VTLG01009816.1_pt1 | contig 18409 bp, 23 predicted proteins | sample 4694571 | NCBI WGS metagenome assembly VTLG01 (sample SAMN12604809, study PRJNA352737) | marine metagenome | biome: ENVO:00000447; feature: ENVO:00000209|ENVO:00000569|ENVO:01000036; material: ENVO:00002151; isolation source: viral sequences binned using virsorter ... | reverse complement strand
AGAGATACAATAGCAAGAATGGCATCATTTAAAAGACACCAACAAAATAAAGATGTACCTTATAGTGAAGGTTGTGGTGGTTTAATGTGGGATGCTTGGGGTGGTTCTAGTGGAGTAAATTGGGCAATTAGTAAATTAAAACAAATAGATAAAGAAAAAAAATAAATTATGGCAGACTTAACAACAACGATTACTGAAAGTGTTACCTTAAATGGTGCAACTAGAGGTACAACAAATGTAATAAACACAACAGGTATAGTAGATGTATTTGAACGTATATTAACTTGTGCGCATTCTAATACAACAACTATTGCAGTATTTGGTTCTACACCTCATTCATCAGCAGGTGCATTAGATGTAGAAAACTGTAAATATCTTAGGGTAACAAATCTTAGCACAACTGATGATATTAAATTAGCACTTATAACTACTAATACTAATTATCAAGTAACAGTAAGAGCTGGTGCATCTCATGTATTATTTCAAGCTGAAGAAGTTGCAATAGGTGAAACTGATACATCTCCTGCATTTGGTACATTAGAAGATGTTACAAGTGTACAAGTAAGACCAGCAGCATCAACAGATGTACAAGTAGAAATATTTGCAGGACTTGTTTAATGGCACAATCTTTTGACAATATAGAAAGATATTTAGAAAGTTTTGGTAAATATGTAGTAAAACAAGCAAAAACAAATTTAACTAAAGCTAGAAAAAATGTATCTAAGGATTTATACAACTCTATTAAGTTTAAATTAAAACAGGAAGGTAGTAATTATGATGTAGAGTTTTATATGTTAGATTATGGTACTTTTGTAGATAAAGGTGTAAGTGGTAATAAGAAGATACAAAACTTTACAACTTATGATGGTAGAAAAGTTGAAAGTCCTTTTAAATACACAAATAAAATGCCACCTACAAGTATATTAGCAAAATGGATAAGTGCAAGAAGAATAAAAGGTAGAGATAAAAAAACAGGAAGGTTTATTAGTAATAAATCTTTAGCTTATCTAATAGCAAGTAAAATAAAAAGAGATGGAATTAAAAGCACTAGCTTTTTTCAAAGACCATTAGGATTAGGTATGGATAGATTTGGTGTAGGTCTTTTAGGTGCAATTAAAAAAGATGTAATAACTGCATTTTCAGATATTTATAAAACAACAGTATAATTATGGCAAATTTACAATTAGAACAACAACCAAAATTAAATCCATTTCCTGCTGCACAAGATGTAATATTTGCAGTTTCGGAAAATACAGTAGTAGCAAATGAAACAAAAGTTAAATTTATAGCTAATGTATATGTTGATTGGAATAAAACAGCATTAGGTACTTCTGATACATTAGTAGCTACACTAAAAACAACACCTAACAATGCAGGTGTAGGTATATTTGATTTAAGACCTATCGTAGAAAGTTTTGTAAATTCAGATAATATACCTGAACACGCAACAGATACGCAATATAGTTTAATACCTGCATGGAATAACGCACAACCAAGATTTAAAACTAATGTATATAGCAATCAAAATCAATTTCCTATACATCTAATAGACAAATACAGTTGGGCTAAACATACTGTAAAGTGGTTAAAAGTTAAATTTCAAATAGAATATTTAGGTGCAGATGCAAGTGAACCTAATAATGTAAATATAGATACAGATTTTTTATTTACAGGTTCTTATCTTTATTATAATGGCTATCTTAGTAAACAAGATGCTTTAGATTTTGGTCAATATTCTAATAATTTTGGATGGGATTTAGAAAAGGCAGGTTTTGATTTAGCAGGTAATACTATTAGTTATATACAAAATTCTCCGACATCTAGGTTTTTATCTAATTGTCCTACCGATCAATATGCAAGAATTGGTGATTATGGAACTATACCAATGTTTAATACAATGGATAGAAGTTTTACAACAGGTTCACCACAATCAGGTACTTGTAGAATAGATTATATTGAAATAAAAATGTATAATGATTCTAACGTACAAATAGGTAGTACAATTCAAGTGGATAATACAGCTTTTACAGGTGGTTATAGTAATAAAGAACCTTATGCTTTACTCAAATATTTATTTGCAGGTGTATTTCCTGCTAATTTAAGAGGATGGAGTACAGATTTTCAAGGACAAATAAACAATATTAGTTATTATACAGTACAAGCATTTGGTGCAGATCATACCGCAATAACTAAAATTTACAACATACACATTATATGTGATAATTCTTTTGGATATGAAGGAATAAGATTAGCATGGTTAAATAAATTTGGTGGGTGGGATTACTATACATTTAATCAAAAATCAGTTAGGTCAATAACTACAAGCAAACAACAGTATACACAAAATAATGGTACTTGGAATAAAGCATTTTATAGACCACATGGTTATAAGGGTGGTATGAAAAATTTTAGAGTAAATGCTAAAGAAAGATTACAAATTAATACAGATTTTTTAAATGATATAGAAAGTGCATGGATAGAAGAATTAATGAATAGTCCTGAAGTTTATATAATAAATCAATATTCTGATGATGATACTGCTGGAATTATAAACAAATATGTAGAACCTGTAATATTAACAACAAGTTCATTTACAAGAAAGACAAAAGCAAACGATAAGCTAATACAATATACATTTGAAATAGAACGTAATAGTGATTTAAGAACACAAGCAGTATAAAATGAGTACCCAATTAATATTATATCCGCAAAACTATAATAGTTATTCATTCAATAACGTACAACTGTTAAATGAATACGCATCTAATATTACATTTGTAACACCTGCAATAAGTACAACAGGTATGAGTGCAGGAGGTTTAGACTGGGCAGTTTCATTATCAGGTTCAGTTCCTGCACAATTTGGTAATTGGAGATTGTTTTATACTGATAGTACAACTGCAATTTTTAATGCAACTACAATACCTACTATAAGCACATCAGCAAATACTTTAACTTTATATTCTAGTAGTGGTTCAGGTTCAAACGGTAGTTTAGCAGGTGCATATCAAAAATTAAGTGGTTTGAGTATAGGTGGACAATATACATTAACAATAGAACATAATTCATTACCATCAGGGTCTGAATTTCAAATAGGTTGGCAAGGTGCAGGTATTTTTATTTTTAATGATTTTGTTGTTGGTACAGTTGGTAATACATTTACTGCTATAAATAATTCAGGAAATACTGTAACAACTTTTGATTTTACTGCACAAGTAGTTGATCCTATAATATCAATAGCTTATAAAAACACTACAAATGAAACTATAAATATATCTAAAATAAGTGTAACAGAAAATCCAAGCACTATACCACAAACACCTATTGATTTATCTGATGGTCAAGTTATATGTGATTTATATCAAGAAGAAGATATACCATTAACTTTGAGTATAGATAATTTTAAAAATGCAGCAGAAAAAACACAATCATATTCTAAAGATTTTGATTTACCTGCAACTAAAAGGAACAATAAAATATTTACACATATATTTGATGTACAAAAAACAATAAATAATGTATTTGATTTTAATCCATATTTAAGAACTAAAGCAGTATTAAAACAAGATGGCTTATTAGTTTTTGAAGGACAATTAAGATTAATAGAAATAAAAGATAATAATGGTGAAATAAGTTATAATGTAAATTTATTTGCTGAAACTATTGCACTTAAAGATGTTTTAGAAGGCAGGACTTTTTCACAATTAAATTTAGAAGAATTAAACCACAATTATAATTACAATAATATTGTTAATTCTTGGGAAGGACAATTACAATTAGTATCAAATTTATCTTCTGATAGCTTTGCCTTAGTTAGTGGTTTACCTACTAATGAAACAAATGTTTTAAAATATCCTTTTGTAGATTGGACAGGCAACATAAATTGTACGGGTAGTGAACCTGAATTGAAAAGATTAGAAGATGCTTTTAGACCTTTTATTCAATGCAAATATTTGTTAGATAATATAGCTAGAGATGCAGGGTATACTTTTGTATCAGAATTTTTTGATAGTACTGAATTTTCTAAACTGTATATAGATTTTAATTGGGGTGCTACTGAAGGTCCTGCTACTTGGTCAGATCATGGTTCAACATTTTATCGTTTTAATGACCCTGATTATTATGCAGGAACAACAAGTACTGTATGGCAATTTGAACATAATGGTTCATTATTAGGTTATTCAGATTTTGGTGCTAATTCAGGATGGGATTTAGCAACAAATAAATTTACTTGTCCACAACAAAATACATATTATAAATTAGGAATAAGATGCTGGATAGATAACACAAATGCAGGTGGTTCGAATACATTAAATTATTTAAGAATAGTTAGAAACAATGTAAGCGGAACATTTGGCGCGGCAGGTACTAAAGATTATTGGGATATAGCACCACCTAATACAAGTTTATCAGGAACAGTCGGTAGTAATAACCACTTGTTTACATTTACAAATCTTAGTACTCCTGGAATACCATTAGGATTAAATGATGAATTATATATAGAATGGGAAGCAGCAGATGCTTCAGTATTAAAACAATTTAATGATGACCCTGACCTTTTATCAAATAGTTCAATAGCAGGAACTGTTTATAACAATGCAACTGCTGTTACATCAGGTAATTTTAACACAAAAAGAGGTCAAACGAAACAATGGGAATTTTTGAAGGGTTTAATGACAATGTTTAATTTAATCAGTATGCCTGATCCAAAAAATGCTAATAATATAATTTTTGAACCTTATGCTGATATGTTTGTAAGTGATACATCAGGTACTACATTAAGTGAAAGGAGTATAAAACATGATTGGACAGATAAAATAGATATATCAAAAATTGATTTAAAACCTATGGAATTAAATCGAATGGTTAAATTTAAATATGTACATGATGAAGAAGATTATGCTTTACATACATATAAAATAGCTAGTAATGGCTTTGAGTATGGCACAAAAGAATTAAATGGATCTACTGCAATAGTAGGTTCAAATCAAATAACTAATTTAGTAGGTTTAGAAGAAATAGTAGCACAACCTTTTGCACCTACAATAATAAAACCTATACAAGATATATTTCCAAACTTTATAATACCTGTTATATATGGTTCACAAGGTAATAATACTTTTGATAGTATTGATAATGCACCAAGAATATTATATAATAATGGTAGAGTAAATGGTAATCATGATGTACCAGGTCAAAATGGTGTACCAGGAGGTGTAAAACCTGATTATTTACAATTTTCACATTTTAATCCATCTGTACCTGCTGACAATACATCTTATGATTATAATTTTGGCTCATGTCAATTATTTCCTGGTGTAGCACCTGCATCACAACCTGTAAACAATTTATACAATATATACCATGCACCATATTATAATGAACTTTATGATGTTAATACAAGAATTATGACTTGTAAAGTATATTTAAATGCTGCTGATATAAATACTTTTGATTTTAGAGATAAAGTTATGATAAAAAATAAAGTATATAGAGTTAATAAAATTGACTACAAACCTAATGCTTTATCAACTGTTGAATTTATACTAATACCATAATGAGTAAAACAATACAAACAAAAAAAGGATTAGTTTTGAAGCCTGATGGCGTATCAAATTTAGGAAATGTAACATTTACTGATGGTACTCTTACAGGTTTATTTGCAGATCAAAAAACTTGTGAAGCGTATGGATATAAATACAATTTAGCAACAGGTACTTGTAGTGCATTCACAACAAATTTTAATATAGTAGGTTCTGTAACAGAAAGAAATAAAATTAATTTAGGAACAAATAATGAGATACCTGCAAATACACAAAATAATTTTGTTATAGGTACGAATAATTTACAAGATGGTTTTAATAATAATACTTTTATTTTAGGTAATGAACATGAAATAGAAGCAAAAATAAAAAATGCATCTATATTAGGTGGCTCAAGAGCAACAGTAAATAGACAATCAGAAGTAGCAATAGGTGGTGGTCAAAGAACTGTTACTGGTGGTAGTGGTGAATCGTCAGCGTCATTTAACAGTAAAAGAAAAACATCTACATTAGAATTATCTTGTGTTACAATAGATAATACTGCAACTAATATGACAATACAAGGAGATGGTGAAAGTTTTATAAATGTAGAAAATAATTCTATAATAGGTTATGATATTTATATAACAAGATTAGAACTTGGTGGTTCATCAGGTGTAGTAGGTAATTACTCTTATAGAAATATTAGAGGTGCAGTCAAAATTGACAATTCAGGAACAATGAGTTTTGTAGTAGGTTTTAGTAGAAATATAGCAAAGATAGGACAAAATGGAACTTGTATAATGGCAGATAGTACAACAGGTGGTGTACCATCTATTAGTGTAAACGTACAAGATAGAAACAACGTACATAATTTATGGAGTGCTTCAGTAACATTACATGAAGTTATTTCAGAAACAACATTTTAAAATATGGCAACAAAGCAAGAAATAGTAAATGCAATAATAAAATCAGACATAGGAGATTTAGTTGATGGTTTAGATAAAGCTAAAAAAGGCGCAAAAGAATTAACAGAGGAAACTAAAAAAACTGGTAAAGGTTTTGTTGGAGTAAGAAACGCAGTTAGAGGTATAGGTAATGCACTTAAAGCAGCAGGTATAGGTTTTGCACTAGCTTTATTTGTAAAATTAGCTGATGTATTTAGACAAAACCAAAAAGTAGTAGATATATTTAATACTGCTATGGAGTTTTTAAGCATAACCTTTAATGACTTTTTTAAATTTTTAGAAAACAATATAGATACTGCATCAGGATTTATAGACAAAATATTTGGTAATGAAACTGTACAAAATGTTTTAGAGTTTGGTAAAATGTTAGGTCTTGAAATAATAGTAAGAGTTAAAAACCTTATACAAGGTATAGGTGGTTTAGGTAAAGCAATATCACTAGTATTTGATGGTAAATTTAAAGAAGCAGGAATTGTAGCAACAGATGCAGTTAATAATTTAGGTGATGCAGTAGTAGGTAATGTTGCTGAAACTGTAAAAATGGAAGAACAAATTACTAAGGTTACTAATAAAATAAAAGAATATAGTAAAGCTACATTAGCCAATGCAAAAACACAAGTTGAATTAAGAAAAGAAAGTGATTTAGCAGCAGTAAAAATACAGGGTTTAATAGAAGAATACGATAGACAAGCAGAAAAATTAAGACAAGTTAGAGATGATGAAACTAAAACATTTGAAGAAAGAATTGCAGCTAACGAAAAATTAGGTAAAGTTCTTAAAGAGCAAGAACAGGAAATGGTAAAATTAGTAGATATACAAATTAAAGCAGCAAAAAATGATTTAGCCAAAAATGATAATTTAGAAAGTCAAATAGCATTACAAGCTGCATTAAACGAAAAAAAGGGTGTAGAAGCACAAATAACAGGTTTTCAATCAGAACAATTAACAAATCAAGTATCATTAACGAGAGAAAAAGAACAAGCAGATAAAGATGCAACACAAGCAGCTAAAGATAATGCACAAGTACAATTAGAAGCGTATGGACAACTAGCAGGTGCATTAAGTGGTTTAGCAGGTGAAAACAAAGCATTAGCAGTAGCAGGTGCAATTATAGATACTTATGCAGGTGCAAATAAAGCATTTGCAGCAGGGGGTCCTGCTGGTTTTGTTACAGGTGCAGCTATAATAGCTTCAGGTTTAGCTAATGTTAGAAAAATTATGCAACAAGATGTAGGTAGTGGTGGTGGAGGATCAGCACCAAGTGCATCAGCACAAACACCTGCACCTCAAATGTTAAGTGGTGCATTTGATTTAAGTGGAGTACAAGCACCTGAACCTGTACAAGCGTTTGTAGTAACAGATGATATGACTAATAGTCAAGATAAATTGGCAACAATAAGAAGAAGAGCAACAATTTAAAAAACAAATAAATATAAATTTAATCTATATATAAATATGCCGTGTAAAAAATGCAAAGATGGAAAATATAAGTATGGTAATACAGGAGAATGTAAATACGATACTAAAGAAGAATGTGATAAAGCTAATCCAAATAAATATAATAAAATGAAAAAATATCCTACACCTTTAGGTAAAAAGACCTATGATGAATACGCAAAAGAATTAAAAGAGTTTAATTTAAGTAAAGTTGAAAAAGTTGAATTATCAAACATACAATTATCTTTAACTGATGATGCAAAACAATTAGTTAAAGCTGGTAAATCTTTACAAAAAGTAATGGTATCTACATATAAACCTTTCCCAAAATTAGAAGCAGATTTTGGTAAAATATATGAAAGAATACAAGAATTTATAAAAAAAGCAGATGATTTGCCAAAAGAGGCAGAAGCAATACAAAAAAAATCTTTAGATTTATATCGTAAATTAGAAAAAAGCGCAGATTCTTTAGGTGTAAATATAACAGATATACCTGTTGCTAAACAATTAGATGAAATTGGTGTTGATTTAGAAGATAATATAACGCAAATTAAAAATGCACTTAGAGATGCAAAAGCTGTTTAATATAAAAAAGGTAAAATAAGATAATATGAAAAAGAAACCTACAAAAATAGTTGAATTAGTTATAGAAGAAAACAACGAAATGTTGGCAATAGATGCTATTAGTTTAGTATCAGCACCTGCAATAGAAGAAAACTTTGTATATTTTGGTAAAGAAAAGCACAATCTTACATTTGCAAAAGTAGATGAAGAAAAAAGAATGTTAGTAAGTCCTGCATTAATACCTAATAAACAAATATTTAGATATAACCCACAAACAGATAGTGAGTATTATGTGTATTTTAGTAAAGATACTGTAAGACAAGCAGCAGAACTATATTTAAAGCATAATAACCACCATAAAGCAACGTATGAACATCAAGATAGAGTGTCAGGTGTATTAACTACTGAAAGTTGGATTAAAGAAGGTGATATGGACAAATCAAAAATGTATGGTTTTGATTTACCTAATGGCACTTGGTTCGTAAAAATGAGAATTGATAATGATGATTTATGGAACAAGATAAAAGAAGGTGAACTAAAAGGTCTAAGTATAGAAGGGTACTTTGTAGATAAAATGCAAAAGATGTCAGATAATAAACCTACCGATCATGAAATACTAACTGCTTTAAATGAGATTATAAAAGAATCTAATAAACCAAAAAAAAAACCAAAAAATTTGAGTTTAGTATCTTTTCAAAAAACATACAAGGGTTAAAAAAATTAATAAAAGATGTTGCTTCTATAAATTCTAATGCTAAGATGTTTTTGGTAGAAGCCGAAGAACTTGCAGCCGAATATGGTAAAAGAGTAAAAGGTATGCGTTTAATGAAAAAAGAAATACAAGATTGGTTTAAAGGTAGTAGAGGTTTTTTAAAAAAAGTAGAAACACAAGTAAAAGAATTAGGAATTAATCCAAATAAAATACCTGACTACAAAGAATATAAAGAATTGTTTGAAAAATTAGAAAAAGATGAAGATAAAGTATTTGCAAACATAAAAAGAGCAGAAAATATAAAAAAGAAATTTTAAAAATCAAATAAATATATAATTATTCTATCATATAGTATAAACTTTAATTAAAGAGAACACATTATGGATTTAAAAAAGCAAATTAAAATAGCATTAGGTCTTGAAACTGAAGAAGAAGTTAAATTAGGTTTTCAGGCTAAAACAGAAGATGGTACTATAATAGTATCTACTGCTGAAGAATTAGAAGCAGGTGTAGACATTTCAGTATTAACTGAAGATGGTACTACAATATTATTACCTGTTGGAACTTATAAACTTGATACAGGAGTATCTTTTAGAGTTGAAGAAGAAGGTATTGTTGGTGAGGTTATAGAATCTGAAACAGAAGAAGAAGAAACACCAAAAGAAGAAATGGCTGAAGAAGATAAAGATGATTATGACCATGAAGAAGGACATGATTCAGAAGCTGATGTAGCAGATTGGAAAGGTATGGAGAAACGTATCAAAAATTTAGAAGATGCAGTTGCTGATTTAAAAAGAGAAATAGGAGAAACAGGAGATGTAGAAGAAATGACTGAAGAAACAGTTAAAGAAACTACTGAACCATCTACTAATCCAAGAACAAAAACTACAAAAACAACAGAAGTAGTAGAGTTTTCAACAGAAGATGAAATTAAAAAGTTAAAAGAAGAAAACGAAAAACTAAAAACTGAATTAGCAGAAAGTCCAGCAGACGCACCTGTTAATACAAATAAATTTAGTGCAAATAAACCTGTGCTAACAACTAAACAATATAAGAGACTTTCTAGACAAGAAAGATTTTTATACAACTTAAATAAATAATAATTAAAAAAAATTAAAAAATGGCGTTTACTACAACATCAAATTTTAGTGGGAAGGCGGCTGGATTCTATATCAGCGCAGCACTAAAAGAAGCAACATCATTAGATTATTTAACAATCATTGAGAATGTTAAATTTAAATCTAATATTCAAAGAATGGCAGGTTCAGGAGTAGTTGCAGATGCAACTTGTGACTTTACAGATGCAGGTACATTAGCACTTACTGAAAAAGTATTAGAACCTAAAAATTTACAAATTAACTTAGATCTTTGTAAGAAAACTTTATTAGATTCATGGGAAGCTCTACAAATGAGAGCAGGTGCAGGCGCACCACCACCACCATCTTTTGAAGATTATGTAATATCTTACATGGGTGAAATTATTGCAGATGCAACAGAAGAATCAATTTGGGAAGGTACTGCGGTAGCAGGGAAATTTAATGGTTTCTTAGGTGCAGCAACAGGTTACTTATTACCAGGTGTTGATGCAACAGTTATACAATCATCAGCTTCAGCAGCATATAGTGCAGCAAACATTATTGCAAACTTACAAACATTAACTGCTGATATGGCAGCTAATATATCACCAATTTTAAGAAAAGAAGATTTACATATTTACATGAATGCTAAGACTTACGCATTCTATGTATCAGCAGTATCTACATTAGGATATGTTAATGCTTACAACATGAATGGTGATTATGAGCCTGTATTTGAAGGTTACAGAATTGCAGTATGTCCAGGAATGGCAGATAACCAAGTAGTAGCTGCAAGAAAATCAAACCTATTCTTTGGAACTGATTTAGTATCAGACCACACAAGAATTACATTAATGGATATGGCTAATCTTGATGGTTCAGATAACATGAGATTGGTAGCAAGATATTCAGCAGGTGTACAAACAGGAGTTGGTGCAGATATTGTAAGACAATCATAATAAACAATAATATGGTAGGGGTGTAAAAACCTCTACCTTAACTTAAAAAATAAATAATATGAGTACAACGGCTTGTTCAAATTTAACGAAAGGAAGGCAATTACAATGCGATAGAATTGCAGGTGGTATAAAAAATATTTATTTTGGAGTTTGGGATGATTTTGATGCAAATGCAACAACAGGTGAAGTTTTCGGTACAGGTATTGTAGTTGCTAGTGGTGCAGTAACAGATATAAACATGGGTAGTGGTACTTTTTTAAGAAGATACACTTTACCACGTGGTGAAAGTTCACTAACAGAAACTATTGTAGGCTCAACTGAAAATGGTACTATTCATTATACACCACAAGTATCAATAAAACTAAATCATTTATCTACTGCTGATCAAAATGAAGTAAGATTATTAGCAACAGTAAAATTAGTTATATTTGCAGAATTAAATCAATTGAATGCATCAGATAAAAATGTTATACTTTGCATGGGTGTAAGAAATGGAATGAGGTTAAATTCAGGTACTAATTTAAGTGGTGCAGCATTTGGAGACCATAATGGTTATTCATGGACTTTTGATGGTATGGAAGAAGACCCTATGGCAGTTGTTGCAGATTACACTACAACACCATTTGATAATGCGGCATTTGCTAACGTGCAAGTAGATATAGATTAATTATCATAAACTCTAACATTAGTGTTTTTATATATTTTCTTAATTAAGGTGGTTTTATACCACCTTTTTTTTTAGAATACAAATAAATACTAAATATTTCTATATAATAGTATGATACAACTAACTTACTTTACAGTTGCAAAGGGTCAAAATATATATATCTGTACAGAAGATGAGAGAGTAGATACTACGGTAGCTAAAGACCAGTTAGACTTTATGTTTAAACTAACTAACGATATGAGTGGCGAAATTATATATGTATATAGTGGTATGGTTAGTGTATTAGATAGATATACTTTGTTAAGTTTAGCAGCTACGGACATTACTAATCAAAACTTATACAATGGTCGATTTGACGGTTTACCAGTAGGTTATTATGGATATGAGTTATACGAACTAACAAAAGAAAGCAGCGCTAGTATATCTAAGACGTGTTCTACTGCACCAAAAAGTACAACTGGAGATATTGGTAAATTGACAATAAAATTAGGAGCAACAGAAATATATACACAAAACTTTAACGGCAAGAATGATTTATATAGTCATCAACTTACAGAATTAGACGCAGGAACTTATGATTTTGACATAGATAATGTTTGTGATGATTCAATAGTTGATACTTCAATACTTATAAACTCAATAAATTCACAAGCTGATAATACAAGATTTGTAGAAATTACAAGCGTAACACAAAATTCCACAGGAATAACCTTTGATATTGTTTCTAGAATGCCTGTCGGTCATTCTTACGGCTTTTCAGTAGGTAGTGCTGCCGAAGTACAAGTAACTAATATAACGTCTAATCCACAAACTACAAATCACGCATTTGTACAGGTTGGTAATCCAACATTAGCAGCTAATTTAGTAGAATGTAAGCAATATAATCAAACAGGCGGTGCAGTAGGAGGAGGAGTAGTAGTAGGAAGCACATTAAATATCAGACCTGTAACTAATCCAAGTAGTTATTATGGTATTGCTATGGTATTAGCAAGTAATGATGTTTTATTAGAACACGGAACAACAACAGTAAAAGAAAAAGGAAACGCATTTATAACGGCAGTATACGGAGCAACTGCAACACAAACAACAAAAGGATATTATACATTACAAGGTAAAGTTACAGAAGGAAAAATGTATATTAGTCAAGGTGAAGAAACACTAAAAGAAGTTACATATAAACAACACGAAGAACCAACATCAACAAATTATATATATTACGGACAATAAAAAATTAAAAAAATGATAGAAAACGTACAACAATTATTAGTAGAACAATTAGGTAAAAATGGTAGTACAGAAATATTTACTACTGCTGCACAAACAGGTAAAGATTGGTATTGTGTATATTTTCCTGTAACATCAGTAGTTAGTGCTATAACAGTAGCAGATGCAACAGGTGAAAGTGCATTACAAACTACATTACCAGCAGGTACTACTTTATTTATGAATATAACCGCAATCACTTTAACATCAGGTATTGGTATAGGTTATTATGAAGGTGCTACAACATAAGATATGTTAGGATTAAAATTAGGTAATAGCATTAATAATACTAAAACAGGATATAATATATATTCTGTTGATATGAATGGTACAGATGAATACATTGATCTAACTGAAAGTAAAACACTATACAATGGACAAGCAGGATCATGTAGTGTATGGTTTACAATAGATACTACAAGTACAAGTTCAACTATTTGGCAAGCTAGAGTAGATAGTAACAACTATGTTAATGTGTTTTATCATAATGGTTCTGAAGAATTAAGAATTGCATATAGATTAGGTGGTTCTACAAAGTTAGCATCACAAGCAGTAGATTTTGAGGGTGATGGACAATTTCACCATTTATTAGCTACATGGACACCTTCAAAAATAGAACTTTATGTAGATGGTGGTTCAGCAGTTGTAAACAATTTTAGTGGTACATTTACAGGTACTTTTGCAAATTCAATGATAGGACAAAACACATTAAATGGTAATTACTTACATGGTAAAGTAGCACATATAGGTTTATTTTCAGCAGTAAAAAGTTTAAGTGATGTTTATGTATCAGGTAGAGAACCTGTTGATTTGACTAATTTAAGTAATTTAGTAGCTTATTATAAATTAGATGAAGGTAGTGGAACAGTAGCATTTGATGGTAGCAGTAGAAATAACAACGCAAATTTAATAAACACTCCTACTTGGAGTAGTCAAGTACCAATAGTTTAAAACATGAATTATACAATATTAAATAAAGAAGAATTAGATAGTGTAAATTTTGATGAAGTTTTAGAAACATCAACAAACACTATTAGGTATAACAACGCAAATACAGAATTTTTGCTTAAATTTGAAGGCAATACACCTAGTTTTTTAGAAGGTAAAACATTATATGATTATAATGGTATAATGGAAATACTTAACAGTCCTGATTGGACACATGAAGATTAATTATGAAAGAAATTATTAACATTAATTTAGGTACAGAAACTGCACCGCAAGTACAAGAAGTACGTGGTAAGGACTATATAGAATATGGTACTGATAATTGGAAAAACTTATACCCACAATTTTTAATTGACTTGTATTATAATAGTTCTACAAATGCAGCTATTATAAACGCTACAAGTGAAATGATAGCAGGAGAGGATATAGTAATAGATGATGAAGATGAACGTAATTTAGATGCTATTGTTAAGTTAAAGCAATTTATGGCTGAACCTAATTCTAATGAAACTTTACATGAGTTAATTAAAAAGGTATCTTTTGACTTTAAATTACAGGGTGCATTTGCTTTAAATATAGTATGGTCAAGAGATAGAACACAAATAGCAGAAATATATCACGTGCCTGTTGAAAAAATAAGATGTGAAAAGCCTGATGAAATGGGTAAAGTATGTGCTTATTATGTTAGTGCAGATTGGGCAAATACAAGAACTAATAAACCTTATAGAGTACCAGCTTTTAATTCTAAGGATAGGACATCAGCAAATCAAATTTTATATAGTGGTTTGTATTCACCTAATATGAATAGTTATTATACACCTGATTATTTAGCAGGTAATAATTGGAGTCTAATAGATCAAAAAGTATCAGAATATCATCTTAACAATATAACAAATGGGTTTAGTGGTTCTTATTTTATATCTTTTGCGAATGGTGTACCTACACAAGAAGAACGATTCCAAATAGAGCAAAGTTTAAAAGATAAATTTACAGGTAGTGAATCAGCAGGTAGATTTGTATTAACGTTTAGTGAAGATAGAAATAGAGTGCCTGAAATAACACCTATAACTATGGATAACGCTGATAAGCAATATCTTGCATTACAGGAACTTTTAGTACAAAATATTTTAACTGCACATAGAGTTACAAGTCCTATGCTTATGGGTATCAAAAACGATACAGGACTAGGTTCTAATGTAGATGAGCTTAATGCAGCAGGAAATTACTATTTAAATACAGTATGTAAACCTTATCAAAATCACATAATTAAGGTACTTAGAAGATTGTTTAGAGTTAATAACATGGATATGCCTATTAGCTTTGTACAAATAAAACCAATTACTTTAGACTTTACATCAGAAGATTTAAAAGCGGTAATGGAACAAGACGAAATAAGAGAAGAATTAGGATTACCACCATTAAATGAAGAAGTAGAAGTTAGAGAAGAATTTAGTAAAGTAGCTAATATTGATGGTTTACCTGTATATGATACAGTAGAAGAAGCAGAAGCAAAAGCTGAAAAAATGGGTTGTAAAGGGCATCATGAACACAAGCTAAATGATAAAACAGTTTATATGCCCTGCAAGGATCATGAACAAATAACTAACTTAGATTGTAATTGTAAAGAAGAATTTATTACACCTAATCCATGTCAATCAGGCTATGAAGCAATAGGAACTAAAATTAAAGATGGTAGAGAAGTACCTAATTGTGTACCTATAAAAGCAGAAAAAGAAAATTTAGAATTAACAAAATTTATAGAAGAATTTGGCGAAGATATACCTGAAGATTGTGAATTGATACATGAAGAAAAAGTAGGTGATGAACATCTTGACTTTGATTTTGAAAATATAATAAATGATGTAGCACATGAAAAAGTAGAATTAGCTAAAACAGGAAAAGCATTACCTGGTAGAAAATCAGAACAAGATGGTATATCTAAAAAAACATACGATTATTTTAGAGTAAGATATGTATATAAAGAAGATGAATTTTTAACGAATAAGACAGGACAAAGAAGAAACTTTTGCAGACAAATGATGGGTGCAAAAAAACTATATCGTAAAGAAGATATACAAAGAATGTCTGATATGGTTGTAAACGATTATTATTACAGTAAAAATAAGAAAAAGAATATAGGATGGGGACCTAAAGGTGCTTTAAAATATGATATTTTTAAATACAAAGGAGGTGGTAATTGTCAGCACTTTTGGTTAAGACAAATATACAAAACTACTTTAGGAGAATCTAATACAACTAAAATAGAAGATGCAGATTTAATAGGATATACTAAAGCTAGAAGTGAAGGGTTTACTGCAAAAAAGAATAGTGTATTAGTAGCAAAACCACCAAAAAGAATGAAGAATAAAGGATTTTTAAAACCAAGATAAACTATGGCATACGTATTATTTATATCAGAAAATAAGCTAAAAGAATCAACTGCAATTAATATGAATGTTGATGTAGATTTACTTTTACCTTATGTAAGGCAAGCACAAAAGTTATATGTAGAACCAAAACTTGGTACTGATCTTTACAAAAAATTAGAAGCAGATATTACTGCTGGTACACTAACAGGTGTATATAAAACTTTAGTAGATGAATATATAGGAGATATGTTACCTAATTGGGCATTTTATCATTGCATACCGTTTTTGCGTTTTAAGGTAGAAAATGGTAACATCTATGCTAAGACATCAGAAACAGGTACATCGTTAAGTACAGAAGAAGCGCAACACCTTAGAGAGGAAGTTAGAAACACCGCAGAATACTATACTGAAAGGTTAATAGAACATTTATGTAATAATACATCTAGCTTTCCTGAATACAGTACAAATAGTGGTGAAGATATAAGTCCTGATAAAAACGCATATTATGCAGGAATGAATTTAGAAAGACCAATACAAGAAGGAACTAAATTAACACTTAGAAATTTTTTAACATCTGATTTGACATAATGAAAAAGTATTATAAAGTAAAAGAAGTCAATAAAATAAAACTTAAAACTTACATTAAGAGTAAGGATAATAAAAAGAAGAATGAAAGAAATACAAGACACCGCACAAGTAACGTTAGCTAATGGTACTGCAATAGGTATTAGTTTAGTTGAGGTAAACGAAATACTAACACTAATATCATTGACTTTAGCAATAGCTTTTAGTATATATAAATTTGTAAAGTATGGCGAAAAAAAACAAGCTAAATAGCAGAAACCCTAAATACAAAAAAGAAGATGAACAAGTTGTTAAAGTTCGTAAAGAATTTGTACATGAAGTTAAAGGGGTTAAGGTGTATAAAATTCACTACATATAATTTGGACAGTATAAATCTTTTAATAATAAGAGATACATTTACAGAAAATTCTACTATTGGTAAACTGTATTTAAATGGTGAACAAATGTGCGATACATTAGAAAACCCATATTTAGATAATCAAAAGAATATATCTTGCATACCTGCTGGAGAATATAAAGTAAGAATTAGAGTAGCAAGAGAAAGTGCAACAAGAGATTATGTACATTTATTAGTACAAGATGTGCCTAATAGAAGCTATATACTATTTCACAGGGGTAATACTGCAAAAGATACAAGTGGTTGTATTCTAGTAGGTTTAAAACGTAAACAAGACTTTGTTAGTAACTCTACCTTAGCTATGAATTTACTAATGAAAGAAATTATAAATTTAGGGGGTGAAAATATTAATTTAATAATCAAAAACAAATAATATGAACAATTTACTAAAAAACTTTTTACTAGGTAAAATTTTAAAATCTAAAAAAGCATGGTACACAATAGCAGGTATTATTGTACAACTATTGCATGAACAATTTGGACTAGATCCACAAGAAACACAATCAATATTATATTCTATAATAGCACTTGTAATAGGTCAAGGTATAGCTGATAGTGCAAAGAAATAATAGATACAGATTAAAACCGCATGAGATAGCGGCACTAAAAAGAATGAGGGAAACCGAAACTAGAAATGTTCTAGTTATCGGCGACCTTCATGAACCATTTTGTTTAGATGGATATTTAGATTGGTGTATTGAACAATATGAAACTTGGAATTGTAATGAAGTAGTTTTTATTGGTGATATTGTAGATAATCATTATAGTTCTTTTCATGAAATAGATATAGAAGCTGAATATACAGGTAAACAAGAATTAGAAGTAGCTATTAAAAGAATAGCACGTTGGTATAAAGCATTTCCAAAAGCTAGTGTAGTTTTAGGTAATCATGATAGAATGATTATGCGTAAAGCACAAACATCATTAATACCAAGTAAATGG
>VTLG01006265.1_pt1 | contig 18415 bp, 28 predicted proteins | sample 4694571 | NCBI WGS metagenome assembly VTLG01 (sample SAMN12604809, study PRJNA352737) | marine metagenome | biome: ENVO:00000447; feature: ENVO:00000209|ENVO:00000569|ENVO:01000036; material: ENVO:00002151; isolation source: viral sequences binned using virsorter ... | reverse complement strand
GCATACTTTCAAATCCAACATGAGGAAAGAGAAAGACAAGAACGACTAGCAAAGGCACAAAGATAGTGGCAACAAAAAATGTAAATATAGATATTATAGCGAAGGACAAAACCCGCCAAGCTATGCAGTCAGCCACAAAAGGGGTAGATGGTCTAAAAAATTCAGTATTTAATTTAAAAAATGCACTTATTGGATTAGGTGCGGGGGTTGCTATCAAATCATTTGTTGATGTTGGTAAGCAAATTGAATCATTACAAATAAGATTAAAATTTTTATTTAATAGTGCAGAAGAAGGTGCAAAAGCCTTTGATACTATGGCTAAATTTGCATCAAAAGTACCTTTCAGTTTGGAGCAAATCCAACAAGGTGCGGGTAACCTTGCTGTAGTTTCTAAAAATGCAGATGAATTACAAAAAATGTTAGAGATAACTGGTAGGGTTGCTACTGTTACAGGTTTGGATTTTAGAACTACAGCAGAACAAATACAAAGATCATTTTCAGCGGGTGTTGCTAGTGCAGACATATTTAGAGAAAGAGGTGTTAGGGATTTATTAGGTTTCAAAGCGGGTGCAACAGTAACAGCAGAAGAAACAGCAGAAGCATTTGAAAGAGTTTTTGGTTCTAATGGAAGGTTTGCAAATGCTACAAGTGATTTAGCTAATACATTAGAAGGTAGACTTTCAATGATTGGTGATAAATTCTTTAATTTTCAAAAGGTTGTAGCAGAAAATTTTTTTATAGGATTAAAGCAAGAATTTGGTGCATTAGATAAAGCACTTGAAGATAATGAAGATACAATTCAAAAAGTTGCTAGAGCAGTAGGTAAAGGATTATCAGATGCAGTTATATTTGCGGGTAATGCTGTTAGATTTCTAAGCGATAATTTCGAAACGCTAAAAGCTATTGGAATGGGAATTGTAGTTTTTAAAATTACAAAGGCATTTTTAGGTTTAGCAGTTGGAATAGGCAAAGCTAGATTAGCAATGGTAGCGTTTTCTAAATTATCTAAAACAACAATTATTGGAATAATAGCGGGGTTAGGTATTGCTCTTGCTGAAGCTACTGACAATTTAGATAAATTTTTTAAACTTTTTGAAAAACCTAAAGGTTTAGAGGATTTTAAAGCAGAAGCAGAAGTTTTAACTTTGCAACTAGAAACTATGAAAAATAAAGGTACAGATGCTTTTCAAGTTCTAAATGCAGAAGTTACATCTTTAATAATGGAAATGAAAGCATTTGCAAAAACAGTAGAAGATGATGATGAAAAATTAAAAGCTATAACAAATACAATGAATAATTTAAGAGATGCTGTTTTTGCAGTACCTTTAGAAGAAATGACAGTAAAATTATCCCAACAAAAAGAAGAAGTTGGAATGTTATCACAAGTTTATGACTCATTCACAAAAGGTTTTATGGAAGCAGTTGATAAACAAAAATCTGGTTTCAAACAAATAGAAGATATTGGTAAAGCAAGTTTTGGAAAACTTAAAACAGCACTTACAGATTTTGTGATGACAGGTAAATTAAATTTTGCAGATTTAGGAAAGTTTGTTGTCAGATCATTTATTGAAATGTTAATTGGTGAAGCGGTACAAATGGCATTTAAAAAGTCAATGGCATTATTTAAAGCAGATGCACTAAAGAAAGCATTTATAAGTCTATATGAGGGTGCTATGAAAACTTTTGCATCAATACCATTCCCATTCAATATTCTTGCTGTAGGCGGTGCATTAGCTTTTGGTGCATCATTGATAAATAAAATTAAAGGTTTTGAAAAAGGTGGTAGACCGCCAATAGGACAACCAAGTATTGTTGGTGAAAAAGGTGCAGAATTATTTGTACCAGATCAAGCGGGAACAATAGTTCCAAATGATAAACTTGGAGTGAGTAAAAACGTAACAGTAAATTTCAATATAAATACTGTTGATGCTAGAGGATTTAATGAATTACTTGTAAATAGTAGAGGTGTTATTGTTAATATTATAAATCAAGCAGTAAATGAAAAGGGTAAAATGGCGATAGTATGAGTGGAGCATTACCAAAAACTAATTTTACAGCTATTAATGTCAAGAATAACCAAAAGACTTTACTTAGTGAAACAGACAGCGGTAAGACCTTTAGAAGGCAAGTACAGGGGCAAAGATTTGGTTTTACAGTATCTTATCCACCTATGACTAGAGCAGAATTTGCCCCAGTTATGGCATTTATTATGAAACAAAGAAATACAAAAGAAAACTTTACTGTAACATTCCCAAGCTATTTAAATGCACAGGGAAATGAAACAGGCACATTATTAGTCAATGGTAGTCATGCAGTTGCAGACACAACCATAGCAATAGATGGTTTTGCGGGTGATGGTGCGGGTAGGCTAAAAGCGGGTGATTTTATCAAGTTTGCACACAGTAAAGTTTATATGGTGGTAGAAGATGCAACATCATCAAGTAACGCTTCTACAATAACTATAGAGCCGCCATTGAGAGAAGCATTAGCTGATAATAGTTCTGTTGCTTATGATTCAGTACCTTTTACAGTTCATCTATCAAGTGATGTTCAAGAATTTGCCACAGGGCAAAATGACAAAGATGGAAATTTACTTTTTAATTATGAGTTTGATGTTATAGAAAGTTTGTAAATGGCTAGAGGTTTATCAAGTGCAGTAAAAACAGAACTAGCTACAGGCAATATAGACCCAGTATTATTGATAGAATTTGGATTTGGTACACCAATTTATTTAACTAATGCTAGTTTTGATATAACATCAAGTGTTTCTGGAAGCTCAAGAACTTATTTATCAAATGGACATTTGAGGGCAATAAGTGGTGTCAATGAGACAAATTCACCTTCAAAAAATAGTCTTACAATAAGTTTATCTGCGGTAGATCAAACTTATGTTTCAGTTGTATTGAACGAAAATATTATAAATGATGATGTTCATATTTATAGAGGTTTTTTAGATACAAATAGAGCATTAATATCAGACCCTTTTTTGTTGTTTTATGGAACAGTAGATGAATATAAGATTAGCGATAATACAAGTACAGCTACACTAAATTTAGTTATTACTTCACATTGGGCAAATTTTAGTAAAACAAGTGGAAGGGTAACAACCGATAATTCACAACAAAGATTTTTTTCTGGTGATAAAGGTATGGAATTTTCTGCACTTACTGTTCGAGATATTAGATGGGGTAGGTTGTAATGTTTAAATCTATTGGTAAATTTTTATCTGATGTCTTTGATGGTGTTGTTGATATCGTTGTTGATGTTGTTGAATCTGCAATAGGTTTCTTAACACCAGAAGTTGATATTCCAGATTTTTCACAAAATCAAGCCGATCAAAATGCAAGGGGTGTTTTAGTAAATAAATTTAATGCTAATGCTCATATTCCTATTGTTTATGGCACAAGAAAAGTTGGTGGAAGTGTAGTTTTTTTAGAAACCTCTGGAACTGATAATCAATATTTATATATGGCTATTGTGCTAAGTGAGGGCGAAATAAATGACATTACGTCAATAGAAGTCAATGATAATCAAGTTACATTTACTGGTGATTTAGCAGATAATACTCAAGTTACTGTTGCAAGTAGTGATGCTAATTTTTATGATGGTTCAAGTTTAATTACAGTAGAGCCACATTTTGGTTCTGATACACAAACTGCATCAAGTTTATTATCAACATTAAGTTCGTGGACAAGTAACCATAGGTTGCGAGGATTAGCATATTTAGCAATTAGATTTGAATGGAATCAAGATAAATTTGGAGGTCTGCCAACTGTACAAGCGGTTGTACAGGGAAAAAAAGTATATAACCCAAATTTAGATGGAAGCATAACTGGAGGTTCTGGAAGTCATAGAGCAGATACAAGTTCAACTTGGGAGTATTCTGATAATCCAATCTACCAACTTTTAGATTATTTAAGAAACGAAAGATTTGGAATGGGTATACCAAATAGCTATTTTGATAGTAATTTTGCTGATTGGCAAACAGCGGGTGATGTTTGCGATACTGATATTACACCCTTTTCTGGAGCAAGTGCAATTGATTTGATTGATAGTCATACAGTTGTTGATACATCAAAAAAAGCAATAGATAATGTAAAAGATTTTATAAGGGGTTCAAGAGCATATTTAAATTTTACTGGTGGTAAATATAATATTTTAGTTGAAGGAACTGGGAGTGCATCAATAACTCTTACAGAAGATAATATTATTGGTGGTATTAATATTCAAAGTAAAAGTAAAAATTCAAGATATAACAGGGTTATAGTAACATTTATAAACCCAAGTAAAAGTTATCAATCAGATACAGCACAATTCCCACCAGTAGATGAAACTGGTTTAGCTAGTGCAGATCAACACGCTAATATGAAAACAGCAGATGGCGGTTTATTATTAGAAGGTAGGTTCGATTTTTCAATGCTATCAAGTCCTTATCAAGCTCAAGAAATGGCAGAAATAATTTTAAGAAGGTCAAGATCAAGTTTAGATGTTTCCCTTAGAGCAGATGCAACAGCACTTGATTTATCTATTGGTGATATTGTAAATATAACCCATGCTACACCAAGTTTTTCAGCAAAACCTTTTAGAGTACAAGGAATTACCATAAATGCAGATCATACAGTAAACTTACAATGCACAGAACATCAAGATAGTTTTTATACATTTGGAACACAACAAGAAGTTGCTTCTATACCAAACACAACCTTACCAAACCCTTTTACAGTACAACCCCCCGCAAGTGTTACATTATCAGATCAACTAATACAATATAATGATGGTACAGTTATTGTTGCTTTAGATATTACGATTGGTGCAAGTCCAGATCAATTTGTAGATTTTTTTCAAGTTGAATATAAATTAAGTACTGAATCAGATTTTATTATATATGCCCAAGGTTCTGGATTAACACATAGGGTATTAAATGTTATAGACCAATCCACCTACAATGTGAGAGTAAAAGCAGTAAATAGTTTGGGTGTTTCTTCAACCTATGTTTCTGCATCAAGAACAATAATTGGAGCAACAGCACCACCTTCAGATGTAACAGATTTGTCATGCAATATATCTGGTGAAGAAGCTCATTTATCTTGGGAAGCTGTAGGTGATTTAGATTTAGCTTTTTATAATTTAAGATTTTCTGAAAAAGTTGATGGTACAGCAGATTGGTTGAACAGCGTTGCCTTAGTCGAAAAAATATCAAGACCCGCTACTTCAATCACTGTTCCCGCAAGGCAAGGAACATATTTGATAAAAGCAGTTGATAAAATTGGTAATGTTAGTCCAAATGCCACAGCTATTATTTCAAATGTTACAAGTGCTTTAAATTTTAATGCTGTTGCAACACAATCAGAACACCCAACATTTGGTGGTACATTTACAGATACAGTTTTAGTTGATGGTGCAATAGAATTAGATTCATCAGAATTATTCGATTCAGCAAGTGGAAATTTTGATGATGAAACAGTAAGATTTTTTGATTCTGGTGCAAGTAACGCTGATTTTTTATCAAGTGGAAGTTATGAGTTTGCAGATGTAATTGATATAGGTGCAAAGCATACTGCAAGAATAACTGCATCAATCACTCAAACCGCTGATAATCCAGATGATTTATTTGATAATAGAAGTGGAAACTTTGATGATGCAAGTTCAAACTTTGATGGAGATGCCCCAGTAAATCAAAATGCTCATATAGAAATAGCAACAAGTGATGACAATGTTACTTATACAGATTTTAGAGGTTTTGTTATTGGTGAATATGAAGCAAGATATTTTAAATTTAAGGTTGTTTTAATATCAAGAGATTCGGCAACAACACCAGTTGTATCAGAAGTTTCAGTTACAGTTGATATGAAAGATAGAATATTTAGTGGTAATGATATTGTTTCTGGAACTGGAACTAAATCTGTTACATTTACAAACCCATTCAAAAGTGGTAATTTTGCAGTAGGGATAACTGGACAAGGTATGGCAACTGGCGATTATTTTACAGTATCAAATAAAACAATAAATGGATTTGATGTTGCCTTTTTTAATAGTTCTAATACAGGAGTTTCTAAAACTTTTGATTTTATTGCTAAAGGATTTTAAGGAGAAAAAAATATGGCACAAGCAACAGATTTTACAATAGCAAATCAATCGTTTCCATCATTTAGAAGTGATTTGAATACTGTTTTAGGTGCGATTAATACAATGAACTCTGGTTCATCAAGACCATCATCAGCAGTAAGTGGAACATTTTGGTTAGATACCACAACTGCAACAGCACCAATATTAAAGTTTTTTGATGGAAGTGATGATATTACTTTTGCAACATTTAACACTACAGCAAATACAGTAAATGTATCAGATTCATCTACAAGTTTATCTGGAGATACCTCACCACAATTAGGTGGAAATTTAGATGTAAATGGAAATGATATTGTATCAACATCTAATGCTAATATTGATATTGTTCCTAATGGAACTGGTGATGTAACTTTACAAGCAGACACAGTTCAAGTTGGAGATAATAATGCAAATGCTACAATTACAACAAATGGTACTGGTGATTTAATTTTAAATACTAATTCTGGTACAAACTCTGGAAATATAACCATTGCAGACGGAGCAAATGGAGATATAACTTTAACACCTAATGGAACTGGAAGAATTGTTTTAGGAAAAGCGGGTGTTCCCGCTGTTTTTACTGGAACAAATTTAACATTAGATTTTGACACATATCAAAATTTTATTTTAACATTATCAAGCGGAAGCAATTCTTTAGCAAATCCATCTACAGAAGCATCTAATGTTGGTCAAACTGGTGTTATAATATTTATACAGCCTTCAAGTAGTTCTGCGGGTACAGTATCTTTAGGAACAGATTATGAAAGTGTTGGTGCGGGTGGTTTAAGCTTATCATCTGCAAATAATGATTATGACGTTGTGCCTTATGTTATAAAAGCAGATAATTCTATTTTATTAGGTACACCACAATTAAACTTTGGATAATTAAATGGTAAGTTCAGAATTTTGGTTTGGAGCAGAAGCAGGATTTTATAATTCTGTAGCAACTCAGTCATTACGATTTGATGGAACAAGAGCAACAACTCTATATAGGGATATTGCTCAAGCTGGAAATAGAAAAATCGCAACATATGCTTTTTGGTTAAAGTTTGATGCTACTGACACATCTTTTACAGTATTTAGTAAGGGTGATGGAGGAGGAGTACAAACATCATTTGACATTAGCATTGATAGTTCAAGATTAAGGGCAAGGTTTTTTGAATCAGATAGTCAAACTGGACTTATCAGAACAAACAGATTGTTGAGAGATTCTAGTGCTTGGTATCATATAGTTGTTGCAATTGATGTTTCTCAAGGAACAAGCTCAGATAGAGTAAAACTATATATAAATGGAACACAAGAAACTAGTTTAGAAAGTTCTTCTTATCCTAGTGATAGCAATACTGTAATTGGTAATAATTCTGCTCATACAAGAGAAAGAATTGGTGACTCTCAAATGAGTTACTTTCCAAATACTGCAACTGGTGGAAGCTCAAGTAATAGATTAAATGGTTATTTATGTGATTTTCATCATGTTGATGGTCAACAACTTACACCTTCAAGTTTCGGTGAATTTAAAAATGGTACTTGGATAGCTATAGATTATACTGGAAATCATGGAGATAATGGATTTAGATTAGAGTTTAAACAAACTGGAGATGGTCAAAGCACAGCATCTTCATCAACAATAGGTGCTGATACTGGAGTTGATGGTAGTGGAAGTGCAACTAATAATCATTTCAAAGACCAAAATTTTGAAGCAACTGATTGTAATATTCCTGATAGTCCAGAGAATAACTGGGCAACCTTAAATAGTATTTATAAGCCAAAAAATAATAAACCTACTTTTAGTGAAGGCAATTTAAAAGCAACTGCATCACAAGTAGCATACCAAAATACTTTTTCAACAATTGGTGTTTCAAGTGGGAAATGGTATGTAGAAATGAAACAAAATGGCACAACAAATTCTGCCAATTTTATTGGTATAGTTGACGAAGAAGCCTTTGATGATTTTCAAGACCATAGTCATTATATAGGAAGTGCAACAGTAGAAGGTGTAAATTATGGGTATTATATGCACAATGGGCAAAAGTATGTAGATGGCACTTCATCAAGTTATGGAAGTCGTACAAATGATGGTGAAATCATTGGAATAGCCTTAGACCTTGATAATGGTAAATTATATTTTAGTGTTGATGGTACTTTTGTTGCTAGTGGAAACCCAGTAAATGGCACAAATTTTATGGCAGAAAATATACCGAGTGGCACATATTTTTTTGGTACTACACTATATCAAAATGGTTACACAAGTGGGGTATGGAATTTTGGACAAGACTCAAGTTTTGGTGGCACTGAAACTGCTACATCAAATTCAGATGCAAATGGCAATGGTACGTTTCACACAGCACCACCAACTGGATTTTTAGCATTATGTTCAGCTAACCTACCTGAACCAACAATAAGTCCAAATTCTTCTAATGGAACTGCCGATGAATTTTTTAATACAGTTCTTTATACTGGTAATGCTACGGATAATAGAAGCATAACTGGATTTGGTCTAAAACCTGATTGGCTTTGGATAAAGAATAGAAGTAATTCAGCTAGTCATCATATTACGGATACAAGTAGAGGTGGAGCTTTAAGATTAAGAAGTAATAGTGATGGTGCAGAAGAAAATCAAACAGATAGATTTACTTCAATAGATACAGATGGTTTTACAATTACGGGCAGTGACAGTGATACAAATGCTAATTCAAATACATATGTCGCTTGGGGGTGGAAAGCAAATGGAACAACACCAACAAAAACATATAAAGTTGTAGTTGTTTCAGATAGTGGCAATAAATATAGATTTAGAAATTCAGCAGATTCAGCAACTTTTGCTCAAAGTGCAGTCACATTAGATTTACAAGAAGGTGGAACATATACCTTTGATTGGTCTGATAGTTCTGCACAAGGACACCCAATAAGATTTTCATTGACAGCTAATGGAACTCATGGAGGTGGTTCAGAATATACAACTGGAGTTGTAAAAGATGATAGTGCATACAAAACTACAATTACAGTAGCAAGTGGGGTTGCGACTTTATATTACTATTGCCAATATCATAGTGGCATGGGTGGTCAAATTAATACAAATACAACTTTTGGCTCAACAAACTTTGATGGTTCTTTGTTATCAGTATCAAATCCAAATACAACGTCTGGATTTAGTATTATAACTTATACTGGTGGAGGTTCTGCTGGGGATACTATTGGTCATGGTTTAAATTCTGCACCTGAACAAGTTTGGTTTAAAAGGCGAGGTGCTACTGGTAGTTGGATGAATTATGTTAAAGCTATGGGAAATAATGGCTACATAAATCTTGATAGAACAAATGGTAAAGATACAGGAGGTTCACCAGTAAATAATACAGATCCAAGTTCAACTGTTATTACACTAGGTTCATTTCAAAGTTTAAACAGTTCAAGCTCAAATAACACATATATTGCTTATGCTTTTGCACCAGTAGATGGCTACTCAAAGATGGGCAGTTATATTGGAAATGGCTCTACAGATGGTGCATTTGTCTTTACTGGATTTAGACCAGCTTGGATTATGACAAAAGAAACTTCAGCCACAAGTAGTTGGAACATTTATGATAATGCTCGTTCTGATGATAACCCAGCAACAGAACTTTTAATTGCTAATAGTTCAAATTCTGAAGGTACAGGAACAGATATTGATATTGTTTCAAATGGTTTTAAAGTTAGAAGCACAAGTGGAAATATAAATACAAGTGGAAACAACTACATTTATATGGCATTTGCAGAAACACCATTTAAATTCGCTAATGCAAGATAGGAGAAAATAATGGCTTATAAATACAAAGACAGATACCTCAAAGTTGGTAAGGCATGGCAAGATGATGATGGGTTCAAGCACCCTTATAACTGGTCATCTTCATGGTCTGCTGATGATTTAAAAAAGTGGGGTGTAACTGTAGAGAAAGATGTTGATACAAGTTTTGATGATAGATTTTACTGGGCGAAATCAATAGAACGTAAACTAGAAGATGTAAACGTAGTTGATGAAGATGGCAAAGCAGTCATTGACCCTACTACTGGTAAACAAATGATTCAAAGAGGTTTGAAATATCAATGGATAGAAAAAACCAAATCAACTGCAAATGGTTTGCTTACTGTTAGTGATTGGTATGTTACAAGAAAGTCTGAAACAGATACTGCTATCCCAAGTGACATATCTAAATACAGAACAGATGTAAGAACTGCAACAAAAACCATAGAAGATAAAATAAATGCTTGTTCTAAGTTAGCTGATTTTATTAAATTATTCGATGTTCCAAAAGACAAAGATGGAAACACAACTGGAAATGCCCCTATTTATGATTTCCCAGACGAGGTATAAATGTCTAAACCATCAATACAAAGCATAAATTTAAAATTAGAAAAACATATAGCTGTAAGTGATGAAAGATTTATAGAATTACTCAGTAGGGTCAAAAGGCTAGAGCATATAATGATTGGTACATCTGGCACAGCGATTGTGATGCTTATAGGTTTATTAGTGAGGTAAATTTGGTAGTTGCAGAAATTCTTACTGGTATTGCTCTAGTACAAAAATCAGTAGAGTTTATAAAAAGCAACATCAGTACAGCAAAAGATATTAAAGATATAGCCAAGCAAATTGATGGGTTCTTTGAAGGCGAAGAACAAATGAATAAGAAGCAAGGCAAAGGCATGGGGATTGCTCAACAGTTTGGCATTGAATCAACGGCATCAGATTTTATTGATAGAAAATTATTAGAGGAACAGCGATACGAATTAAAACTTTTAATTGATAATCGCTTTGGGCATGGAACTTGGAATCAAATTCTTTCTGAAAGAGCCGAGAAAATAAAACAAGCCAAAGAAGCACAAAAACAAGCTAAACTAGAAGCAAAAAAACAAAGAGAAGAAATTTTTGAAGCAATCAAATGGGTAGCATTTACATTATTAGGTATAGGTGTATTTGTATTGGTACTTGTAATGGGTTTAAAAGCTTTTGCAGATGGTAAAATGTATAATGCACCCAAAGATTACACTTATCAACAAAAGGTCTGGCAAGGCAAAATAGAGCCAAAGAAATACACAACTTGTAGATTGAAAAAAAGGCTAACATCAAAATATACTAAAAAAAAAGCGTGTATTTATGAGGGCAACAATAGAACTTATACAATGATGATAGAAAGTTGGTGTCCAAAAAAGTATAAATGTGAGATAGAAACTTTAAATTCAAAAATGCCTGATATTGATAAAGTTATGGATAGTTTGAGGAGCATTAAAGATTGATTACTGCATTTATGTTAGCTTGTTATATGAATGGTGCTTTAAATGGTGCTATTTATTTTAAATCTGTAAAAGATTGTACATTTTATTCTGAAAATTTAAGTGGTCAAGAATTTGATACTGATATGGGAAAACAAAAATATAAATGTATTTGTAAATTAGTACCAAGTGTAAACCCAGACAAAGTAAAGGTGTATTAATGCAAAAAAAATTACAAAAAGGCTCAATATTAGATGAATATGATTTAGATGGTGATAATGAAATTACAAACGAAGAATTACAAAGAGCCAAAGAAATAAAAGAAACTGAAACAAAATTAAGAAAAAATCTAGCACAATTAAGAATGGCAAGATATACTTTGATAGGTATGGGAGTATTTACAGTTGCTTTATTTTTTGTTCCTATAGAAAGAGTAAATGCTTTAAGTGATGTATCGAATTTGCTATATATTTCTGGCAGTTCAATAGTCGGTTTTTATATGGGTTCTAATGCTTATATGGCAAAGAATGGGGTAAAATGATGAATTTAAATAAATTGCAAGAACAAATAATGTTTGAAGAAGGTGTAAAGTATGAAATTTATAGATGTTCTGAGGGATATCCAACAGCGGGGATAGGGCATTTGATAACAGAATGGGATGAAGATTATTTTGATAAACCAGTTGGTACAAAAGTTTCAAAAGAGCAAGTTGCTAAATGGTTTGAAGCAGATTTGGGTGTAGCCATAGCTGATATGAATAAATTTACAGAAGGTATGAATGTAGACGAAAATGTTAGGGAATGTGTAACTGAAATGGTGTTTCAACTAGGTTTACCAAGATTGAATAAATTTAAAAAATTTAAACAAGCATTGTTAGATGGAGATATTAAAACTGCACAAGCCGAAATGAAAGATTCGTTGTGGTACAGGCAAACAACTAATAGAGCAGAAAGATTAATTGAAAAATTAGGGAAAAGTCTTTGATAAATTTACTTATTAGTCCAATAGCTGAACTTGCGGGTACATGGCTAAAAGGCAAGGTTGATAAATCAAAAGCAGAAAGTGAAGTAAAGGTAGCTAGAGCAAAAGCAGAAGCTAAAGTTTATGAAACAGAAGCTACCTCACAAATGCTTAATGAAAAAAACCTTACCGATCAAATGGGTGATAGTTTGAAAGACGAGTTCTGGACAATAATTTTTGGTGGTATTTTGATTTGTTGTTTTATACCAAGCACACAACCTTATATAAAAGAAGGATTTATTTTTTTAGATCAACATACACCAAATTGGTTTTCTAATATGCTTTACATTGTTATAGGCTCATCTTTTGGTTACAGGTTTGGAAAACAGGGATTACAATTAATAAACAAGAGGAAACAATGACAAAATTTTATATGAAGCTATATGACTTCTTTACAAGCATAGCCAATTATTTTTGGAAAAAAGCATTGCAACCGAAAAAAGAAAGGGTTTATCATGGCACTAACACAAAAACAAAAAAAGTTACCAAAAGCACTTCAAGAAGCAATTCTAAAAAGTCAAAAAAAAGGTAAGAAAAAAAAGAAAGGAAAGAAATAATGCCATATCATACTGGGAAAGGTTCACATTCTAAGGGAATGAAAAAGAAAAAAAAGAACAAAAGAATGAAGATGAAGAAGAAAAAGTAAATGGTTCTAGTAAAATCTATCAAAAAATTCACGGCTAAATTAAATAAAACTCAAAAGAAAGCTATGAATAAACACGCTAGGCATCATTCATTGAAACATATGAAGCAAATGGCAAAAGACCTAGAAGATGGAAAAACTTTTGATCAAGCACATACAAGAGCAATGAGAAAAGTGGGTAAATGACAGGTTTTACAACTACAGCTACTATTATTGAATTAATAGGTAAAAGACCTATAAAATCAAAAAGAAGAAGAACCAGAAAGAACAAAATGCCCTTAAAAGGCAGTTTAAAGGCGGTACAACGACTTTTGCCCACTAGAAGGATAAAGTACTAGGTGTAATCCTCAACACCTCACAGGAATGTTTTTTTCAATGATTTGTTTGATTTGATCTAAACATTCAGTTAAACACCCCTTGACAACAAAGTGAGGTGTACCAAGTGCTTTCGATTGTACCGCCCACAACTTTTGAGAATCAGATAATCTACCCTTTTCATTTTTTAATTCAATATATAAAATTTTACCCTCTGGATATTCAATAATTATATCTGGGCAACCAGATTTTAAACCCATTCTTTTCATTCTATTATGTAGCCAAATAGACCTTTTACCTTCATTTGGTACATGAAAATGTCTAAAGTTATATTGCTTTGAAAGATATATTAGATAATCGTTACAAGCTATTTGAATGTCTGATTCTTTAGTAATGGGGGGCATATTATCATTAACCAACATATTACCCCCCACACAATAGTAGAATTGGAGTTCTTACTATATTCCCACTTTTGAGGTTGGAGGAACTTTATCAATGTATCACAGAAAACCCATATTTTACAATAGTTTAAAAAAAATAAAAAAAAGTGTATTTAGGGTTTGACTTATAAATAAACCTAATTTAATATCTAGGTTAGTAATAGATTGGAGTTCTAAATTATGGATAATACTTGTATACCTTGGAATAGAAGAAGAAAACAAACATTATCTTATGAGGTAAAAAGAGCATCTTGTTATAATGATGATTGTTTTGGTACTCAATATGCAAAAAAATTATTTGGCAAAGATATTGTCAATTATTTCCCAAAGAAAGTAAAAGGCAAAAGAAAAGGTGATTACAAAGTTTACCTTGAATGGGTAAAGGTAAATAAAGGTGGTTATCATAATCAAAGAGGTATGGTTGTAAACTACAAAAAGAAAGCTGTTCTTAGAACAGATGATGACAAACTGATTGCTATGATTGGCTATGACAATGGAAATGCTTTACTAATTTCTAGTGATTATGAATTTTCTGGTGTTGGAAATACAGCTTATTTTACAGAACACAAAAATTGTGGCGATTATGACAGCATTTGCCATATCGTAAATTCCCAAGATTGCATCAGAAAATGGGAAAAAAGATATTATGCAAATCAATTAAACGAAAAAATAAAAGGGGATAAATAATGAATATCGAAATTAATGATTATTTTTCAGAAGTAACAATTAAATATGAGGGCAAAGAATATAACCTAGAATTTGGACACCATGATGTTTCTATGTGGTCTTTAACAGAAGCATTTGAAGATGTTTGGGAGAGTTCTTTGCTAAGAGGAAAATTTAAAGTCAATACTAATAGAACACTAGTTTTGAAAAAATGTATTGATAAATTACTTGAGGGGGTAAACTAATGAGTAAGATAACAACAATAGGTGATTGGAAAGTTTATAAAACTACTAATTGGGGTACTTCATGGAATTGGGTTGCTATGCACAAAGACACAGTTATAGATAATTTTCCAACCAAGAAAAAGGCAATGAAGTTTATAGAATTAGAAACACTTTTAGAAAATATGCAGAGGGAGTTGCCTAATGATTGATAAACCAACAAGAATTGGAAATTCGGAACTCTACAATGCTAGGGTTCTGAATATGGGGGTAGCTAAATATTTTGATATAGTAAAAGAGTATGTTGAAATATTGAGTGAAACAAGGGAACTGAATAAAAAAGAATTAGAAAAGAATGGAGAACAAGCAGAACTTAATCTTTATTATTCAGTAAGATATAATTTAAATTTATTAATTAAAGACAAACTAAATGAGGGCAAAAAAAATGGTAAAAAGAGTTTATAGATTTCAATATGATGGGTACATAAAAGATTGTCGCAAATGTGGTGGCACTTTTGATAGTGGTTTCTATGTGCCTAAAAAAACAAAAACTTTGAAATGTCCTAATTGTGGACACGAAGATGTTTGGGAAGAATTTTTAGATATGATGAAATTTGATTTTGGTATGATTGAAGACAGATTTCACAGACACAAATCAGATTATATTAAAGATTTAGAAATTAAAAATTTTGACAAAATGATTGATAGATTTTTGGGAGTTTAAAATGATTAAATTTATAAAAAATTATGGTCTTTATACCATTTATACATTCATTGGTTTTATAATATTTTTTGTATTTGCTTACGTTTCGGTACTAGCTTTTTATTAAAATATCTTTATAATTTAGAATGAATTGGAGTTCAGAATGAAAAATACAAAACTAATTTTCACTTTGCTTACTGTTGCATTTGTTGGGGGGTGTTCAACTATGCCAATAGTAGATAGTAGAGGAAAATCATCTGCAAATATCAAAGGGGATATGAACAGATTCCATGACGATTATTATACTTGTAAAAGTCTTGTAGAAGATCAAACTAATTATGGTTGGGATATAGGAAAGAACATTTATAATAATCTAAGGTGGAAAGTCCTATGGCTAAGTCCTAAAATGAACACTAGAAAAGACTATATCAACAGGTGTTTAGAAGGTCGTGGGTACAACGTAATCAACAAATAAAAGAGGATTAAATGAATATAATAGCTAAAATTTATGACAATACAAAAGATGGTGTACCTAACTATTCTTTTGATATGGAAGATGGTAGAAGATTATACTATAGCGGTGTTCAAATGAACCCTATGCCAGTTACAGGTGATGCAATAAACTTTACAATTATTGCTACCAAAACATCAGCTAATGGTAATCAATATACAACTATAAAAGATGTAGAGGTAATCAAAAACCCAGATGGACATAATGATGCACCACAACCTATTGGTGATGTTATGGAAAAATTAAGTTCACCACAACCACCACAAGTTCTTGTAAATCATATGAGCAAAAGCGATACCCAAAGACTAGATATATTTGTAACTGGTGTAGTTGGGCGGTCAATGGGTTCTGGACATTTTTCAGTACAAGATATTGAAGGACTTACTCAGAACGCTGTAAGGGCATTTAATGAAAACCTTAAAAAACTATAAGAAGCTATTTGCCGACTTTTGGGGGTATCATGCAAATGATATTCCCGCTTGTTGGTATTGTAATAAGGCACAAGCAGTTGATATTCACCATATCATTCCCAAGCGTATGGGCGGTGTAAAAGACAATAGATTGAACAGGATAGACAATTTGTTTCCATTATGTAGATCATGCCATGATAAGGCACATTCAGACAAATCATTGAATGAACAATTTAAAAGAATTTTAACAGCAAGATTTAAAAGTAATAGAGAAGAAAAAATAGAATTTTGGATTAAATGTAAATCACCAGTTAATTTAGTAAAAAAACAAATAGCTAGATTAGATGAAAAATATAGAAAGTATGGGATAGATGTCTGATATTTATACAATAGATTTTGAGCCAAGCAAACTATCACACAGGCAAGATGAATTAGGTTTGGAGTTTGCGGATTTAGATACAGCAGTAGAACTTATGAAAAAAGAAGAAAAGATGATTATTTCTGAATTAACGCTGTATTTTTCTAAAAATGGTGGATATAAAAATATTACAGAACTAAATGGATATATTTATTCTGATAAAAAATTTAAGGACTATTTCGATAGATACGAAAGAACCCTTAAACAGAGGAATCGAGCCAAGATTAGGTTTGAATCCTTCAAAGCGTTTAGAGATGACTTAAGAACTAAAGTTGTCAATGAACGAGAACTTGCAAAACATAATTTATAGAAAGGAATTATTATGCAAAACACACAAGAAAACCAAATATTAAATCATCTTAAAAAACATAAATTTATCACTTCATGGGAAGCTATACAGGAATATAGAATAACCAGATTAAGTGCTAGAATTTATGAACTTAGGGAAAAAGGTTTTAATATCATTACCAAAAATGTTACTGAAAATGGCAAAACTTTCGCTGAATACAGTTTGATTAGTACCACATTGTTGAAGGAGAAAGATTAATGTCCGATAGATTAATTGAAGAAAATGATATTTCTATTGATGAAGTAAAAGAACAGGCAATAGCCAAACATATGAGTGACATTAAAGTAATGGAAAAATGTATATTTGGTTTAGATCAATTCATTATCAGATTTGGTAGAGAAAGTAATGCACACGATTTAGCATTTGATTTGAAACTACAAATTCTTCAAAACAAAAAACATCTTGAAGAATGGATAAACACAATATGATTGAGCATTTTCAAAAGTTTGATGATGGCGATAAGTCTTTACTACCGCTATCATTTAGTCATCTGAATGAGTTTGCTTTTTATCGTGAAAGATGGGCGTTAAGGCGAATATTTGGCTATGAGTTTCCAACATCTGCATCAGCTATTAGAGGGCAAGTTGTTGAATCTGGCATAAATATGTTTCTCAATGGTTTATCTTTAGAAGAAGCTAGGGAAAAAATGCTATCTGAATATGATGAAAATTGCTCTAGGATAAACGACCCTAAGATAGAAGATGAAAGAAACAATTTAGTACCATTGTTTGAATTAGGAACTAAAAAGTTTCAAGATTATGCTTATCGGTGGAGATTAATTGATTATCAAAGAAAAGTAGAAGTTCAAATAGATGATATACCTTTTATCGGATATACAGACTTTTATTTTGAGGATAATCATACAAGAGAAGATTTTTTTATTGATTTAAAAACATCTAAAAACTTGCCACAAAAAGTAAGTATATCCCATGCTATGCAACAGGCTATTTATCAAAAAGCAACTAATGCCAAGCAAATATTATGGTATCTTAAAACACCAACTAAAACAAAAGATGCTGAATATATTGCTATGTCATTAGATGATTATTCTGAACCTTATAACATATGCAAACATATTATTAAAGTTATGGGTAATTACCTTAAAACAGTAGATACCCCAGATGATGTTAAAAATTCTTTAGTGCCAAATCCCGATAATTGGATATGGAAAGAACCTACAGTTCTTGAAGCTAGGAAAGAAGTCTGGGGATATTAACCAAAAAACCCCTTTAGGTTTTTCCCTAGAGGGGTTATATTAATCAAAGAAATGGAGTTCGATATGATTATAGATGAAAATTCAAAACCAAGAGAAAAACTAAAAGCATGGTATTTATTCACAGATGATTTTATTGCGGGTACACAGCATT
>VTLG01014152.1_pt1 | contig 18421 bp, 14 predicted proteins | sample 4694571 | NCBI WGS metagenome assembly VTLG01 (sample SAMN12604809, study PRJNA352737) | marine metagenome | biome: ENVO:00000447; feature: ENVO:00000209|ENVO:00000569|ENVO:01000036; material: ENVO:00002151; isolation source: viral sequences binned using virsorter ... | reverse complement strand
CTACATAATCGACAACAGCTCCAGAGGTAGGAAACTTAGCATCATCATTAGTAATAGTAGTTTCCTTACCCATACCATCTAACTGGTTAAGGTCAGCAAGATCAGCAGTAAGGGCTGTACTATCAGCAAGTTTAGAAGCTGTACCTGATTGCATACCAGCAAGAGTTACTAGCTCTGCATCTGCTATTTCAGAAGTTCCAACTGAGTTGGCTGCAAGGTGTGAGGTATCTAAAGGAGAACTAGCTATAAGTGTTTTGATTTCACTAGCTGTCTGGTCTGCTGTAGCAGCGGTTTCTATTCCATTTAATTTTGTGTGATCTGCATCTGTAAAGACGTTAGAATCTGAAGCTGCTTCTACTGCTGCTCTTATCTCTGCATTAGTCTGATCAGCAGTTGCACTGGCTTCTATACCGTTTAACTTACTATGATCTGCATCAGTAAACACATTGCTATCACTAGCACTTTCTACAAGTGTTCTAATCTCTGCTGCTGTTTGATCTGCTGTAGCTGAGGTTTCAATACCATCTAATTTTGTACCATCAGCAGATACGTCTCTACCATCTACAGTTCCTGAGACAGTTATGTTTCCTGTTACTCCTAAGTTGCCAGTGGCTCCTGTTCCAGTAGTAACAATATTTTGTGAACCAAAGTTAGGAGATATCTTAGTACCAGCTATAGCTGCTGAACTACTAATATCAACGTTGACAATACTATCATTAACTATTTTTGAAGAGTCAATAATACTTCCTTCAAGTTGATCTGCCCTTACCTTTTGTTCTTGTTCCTGTGCAGAATATAAATTCTGTGTCTGGTTATTATTTAAGTCTACTGCTCTAATTGATGACCCAGCAGCAAAAACAGCCTGCGCTGTGTCTACATCTGTGAGTCTGTATATATGAATATCTACATTGCTTGCAGGAGCAGTTCCAAAAACAATATTGGTGTTAGATATGGTGTAATGTGTTGTTTCAGTTTTTATTACTGAGTCAAGAGTTACCTTAACATCAGAATTTTTTAAATATGGAAATGTGAACGCGTAAGTAGTGGTGGAGCCATTACCCGTATAAAAATGTTCAGTTGTTGCCATGGATTACCCATTGTTGTTATTTACGAATACCTAATATTTCATTCACTGTTTCTTGATTAGTTCTATAGTTCAATGCTTTTCTTTCTCTTTCTTTATTAATTAATTTTATTACTTCTTCATTTTGCATTATCTGAGCCCAAGCTTGATTCTTAGCTCTCTGGAATATGTCATGAATAATCTTATAATGAGGATAATCTTTTGGATCTCTCCACTTCATACCATTAGCATTATGATAATTCATTTGAGCAATTGATATCTGGATATTTTCTTGCTGAGCGAGATTGTTGAATGTCTCTTCTAAATTTAGATCTCCAAGTGCTTTTTGGAATAAAGATCTCACTTCAGCATTATCTTTTAAATCTGTACCATCTGGAGCTGTATAACCAAGTTTCATCAGATCATATTTACTATCAAATAGCATTTGTCTTCCGGGACTATAATCTAAATTAAATTGAACAGGAGAGAATGCATTCCACATTCTAGTTATAAAATTATGTTCTTTAATTGGATCACCAGTTAAGATGTCGTACTTAACAGGTCTATCGAAAGCGTATAGGTTTCTATTTGCAATTGAATCTAAAATTCCAGATTGAAGCTCTTTTGTATAAGGATTTAAAACTTTACCAATTTCATTTCTAAGACTAGAAAGTGGAATCTGGTTGTTTATTAATGATGCAATAATCCTATTTTGTTGACCGGGATTACCAGAGAATAAATCAACAAAGGATTGTATTCCAGCTAAATAAGATTTACTAGTCAGTGATCCAGCAATAGCCAAAGATAATTTCAAAAAATTATCCTCTGCCCATTCTTCTCCCATAAGATCCATATGGTCTCCAATATCAGCTATTGTTGCAAGAATATTGTTAAATGGTTCAAAGGCATCATAACTAACCCATGTAGGACCAATTTTTATTGTCCTAGGTTTCCAACCCATACTTTGCCAAGCTCTTCTCTGTTTTCTATCAGTAGGTCCATTACCATGAAGCCCACCAGTAAGGTATGCCATAGATGCCATAGTCATAACTAAACCACCCATTGCTACTCTGCCTTCTTGGACAGCTTTAGCAGTCCTTAAATCAGATACATTATATATTCCATATTTATTTAATCCAGTTAAGTCACCAGTAAGAGGTGTACCTGCAATAGTTCTATATTCATCAACTAATAAGTTAAATACTGGAGTATGTTTAGCAGTAAGGTTTAGTCCATTAACACCTGTTTTCGCAAACAAGAAAAATGGTCTAGCCCAAGGAGTTGTGCTAAATGCATTTTCTAATTTCTTAGCAAAGCCTTCTAAATCCTGAGTTAATGTTGCTTCCTTCTTGGAGTACTTAGCCATCTCATCTGTGAGATTACCGTCACCATCAAAAATATTTGCTTGAAATTCATCTTCCATTTCCTTAAAGAATTTGGCATCAAAATCTACAAAATTACTATCAGGTAGTTTTTCAGCAGCTTTAAGAAAAGCTTTTTCCCTAGCTCTTGCTCTACCAATAATGAGTCCAAATGCATCATCAGTTGCCTGCATTATCTTGGTGGAGTAAGTAAGCCACTTACTATCATTAGCCTTTCTCGCCATGTTAGCCATTCTATAAAGTGCTTTATCTCCAACTTTTCCTCTGGTTTGAGCCCAGTGACCAAACATATTCCATTGTTCATCTCTTTTAGAATGTTCGAAAAATCTGGTATTTTTTCCTCTTAATTCACCTGCCCAATAAGCATTTAATTTAGTTTTAAATAACTGGAAAGCTTCAGGTAAAGTCTCTCTCATTGCATTAAGTGCAGCTAAACCTTGCCTTGCTTGTAACCAATCACCACGTATTGTTGCACCCATAGCTAAAGCCATTGGTCTAGTGAATGTTGCACTGGCCGTACCTAAAATTGCACGTACTGGTGTCTTAGGTCCAGAAAGAACACTATGTGAATACATAGATCCCATCTCTCTTATAAGTACACCCATCTTTTTCTTATCACCTTTCCAACTTCCACCTTTAAGATTGAGACGCATCCATTGATCAAGGTCATCTAAATTATGGATACCTTTAGCCATTGATACAGCTTCAAAGATAGATTTGAATAGATCATCTCCACCATGTTCTGGTGATACTTCAAATGCAATACGCCAAGCATCAATACTTTGTTTTACACGCTCTTCAACTGCATCATCTATTAGTTTTCTTCTATCCATTTTTGAAAGTGTTCCATCCGAAACACGAGCATTAAGGTCTCTGAATAGTTGAGAAGTCTCAGCTTTTTGTATAGCTCTTAATCTTATACCAGTTACCCATTTAGCCATTAGTTGTTCTGCTGGTCCTTGTGGTGCACGTAGATCTAATAAATCTCCTATTTCACGACCTGTTACACCTAATGCTTTCATCTCTCCAAGCAATGTTCCATTTACTATGTCGATAGTATGAGCCATAGCTGGATGTGTCATTTCTAGATCTTCTAAACCTAAACCCTTTAAATTTAAACCACTTTCTTTATCAAATTTAGCGCTTATTTTTTGATCAGTTATGGCTTTCCAAAAATCGTTTGGAGAAATATCTGTAACCATTCGACCTTCATAGACTTCCTTAGCAAATGCAGCATGTTGTGCATAAAATTCGGATTTCTTTATACCTTGTCTAGCGGCAGTTTCATCCATTTGTCTGAAGTAATCTTCGCTGACTCCTCTCTTTAAAACATTCATTATTTCCTTTCTGGTCATATTTGAACTTTTCATCATGCCAAAAAGTTGAGAGGTAGAAAGAACACTTCCCGGTATACCATCCTCAGATCCAAACTCTTTATTTACTCTTTGTAAACCTTCACTTGCACTTTCAAGAGAATCTAAAGATGTTGAGTTACCTTGATGAGTTTGTGAAATGGGTTCATTTTTAAAAGCGTTAAATCCGGGAATTTCTAGTTGTTTCATCCCTTCTTCTAGGTTTTGATCCCTTACACTTTCATCCCTAGCATTACCTAATCCTTCTTCAATAGTTCCTTCACCCGTAATAGGTTTGCCGGGTTGATCAAAGTTTTTAAATATATATTTTCTACCTGCTCCAACATATTGAAATACTCCATCAACCACTGGTCCCAAAAATAGACCTTCTGCAATATTCTTAAACTTTTTCATCATTGGATGATCGGTGTCTCCTGTTGCAAGAGGAGTATCCATCCAACCATTATGGTCTTTAATCATTCCAGAAATATTATTTTCTAAAGAAGTTATTGATACAGCGTCGAAATAAGCACCAGACAAGGAACCTTTTAAAAGATCATGTCCTGTCAAAGCTCTTAATCCTCCACTTCTTCCGGGAAGTACTTTTAACTTTGGAAGTATCTTTAACTTTTTAGAAGCAAGTCTGGCAATTCTGTAAGTTCTATTAGCTTTGTTAACTAAGTGAAGACCTTTCATACTACCTTTAGCAACCGCGCTTGTTTTACCTAAACCACCTAAACCACCTGTTGCATAAGTAGCTGCTAGTAAAGTTCCAACATGAGTCACACCTCTAATAAGACCACCCCACCATGTTCTTGTTTCCATGGGGTTCTCATCATTAATCATCCAGTTATCCCAAGTAGGATCATATGTTCCTGTCTCTTCAAACTCTTTTGTCATATTCCCTGAAAAAAGATCATAGACTTGTTCTGGAAGAGTAATAAAGGATGCGACTGTATCTCTAGCTCCTAAATAAAGTGCCTTTGGAACTTCAGTTAAATAATCGCCAGCAGTTAAAGGACGATTTCTTTCTTCTTCTTGTCTTTTAGCTTCGTCATAAGCAGCTAAGTCTTGTTCATATTTATTTTGTTCTTCTTGTTGCTCTGCTTCTAAAGCTTGATTTTCAGCAACATCTTCTTTGGTACGCTCAATAGAAAAGTCTATTTTGCCTTGTTTTAAAAAATTTGAATCTGTCATTACCGCAGTAAAATAAGTGTCATTTATAGACACAACTAACCGCAGTTAAGCCATGTCTGGATTTAAGTAACTAGTGTTATATAATTCGCCATTATTACTAAGATTATTTAATTCATTGTAAGCCAATAAATTAGATTGATTGGTGTGATATCCACTTTTTATTTTTAAAAACTCAATTATTTTATTGTTCATTTCTCTGTTTTCTTCAATACCTTCTTTTGATTCTTTTAAAAGGTCAATTAGTTGCGAATCATATTTATCAGGGTTTTTTTCTATATCTTGAAATAATAATTCCTTTTGACGATTCATAACTTCTAGAACACTGTCTGGATATAATCTAATTATTATATCTTTAAGTACTGAGGGAGCGTTTCTCCAACTACCATCCCAACCAGCAAGGTCTCTTCTAGATTGTTCATCAATTTCAAATAAATTATTTTTCCATCCACCACTAGCTCCTAGTTCTATTCCATTCTTAACTGTAAGTCCATATGCTGTACCGCCATCCACAGTAAAGAAATCTTCTGCATTTACCTCAGCAATTTCCGGATCATAATTACCTGCTAATACCTTGTTTTTCCAGTCAGAATTGGTGATCAGCTCTTTAATATGGTTTTCAGCAGCAGCATGAGCTTGTTTAAGATTTAAAACTTTGTCGTCAGTAGACGAAAGGTCCGTATACTCTGCTAATTTCTTCCCATATTCTGCTATAAGAGCATCATTCATATTTTGCCAGGGTATAGTTTTGGCATCATCAAAGCCCAACGAACTACTTGTTGCCTCATTTGTAATTGCAAATATCCTATTCAAATGTCCATCTTCTATATATTGAACTCCCAGAGTTTGTGCAATAATTTTAACGTCTTCTCTACCTGCAAATTCATTACGAAGTGTGGGGCTGATGCCTTCAAATTGATGTTCATAAAGTATACCGCCTTGATCTGAAAGACGCTGTTCAAGGTGCACTCTAGATTCATCATCAGGTTTATGATCCAAATTAAAAGCATCTCTAACTCTTATAGGTACAGCCGGCCACTCACCCCATTCTTTTATTATTTCTTGTTTTAATAGTTCTTTCTGATTAGCATCTAAATCTTCAGTTTTAATTATAGTATCAACCCAAAAGTCGACCCTTAATTCTTTTTCGTTTGCTTCTGCCGTTTTGCGCGTCTGCTCAGCCAGCATTAAACGTTCTTCTAAATCTTCAAATTCAGCAAACTCAACAGGTCTCATTGTTGCTCCATCAGACCTTCTTGTAAATTCGCTAAATAACCAAAGTTGAATATCTTCAATTGTCATTCCACCATTCGGATCAGAAACAATTTTTACTAAGTTATCTGCAATAATTGCTCTGGCGTCCCCAAAACTTATATTAAGTTTGTTCGAAGTACTTACAACTAGCTCATCAAAATTTTGATGCATCGATCCAAGATCAGATTGCACGAATGACTGTTTAATAGACTCATAAATAAGTGTATCTTGTTTGGTTCTCCATTTTCGCTCTCCTTCAATAAGATCTTGACGCCTTTGCATTTCTTCAAATCTGTCAATTTCTGGTTTGACGTGAGTATGAATTACTCCTTCGTGTATGTTGGCAAATCTCTTAGTAAACTCTTGCTTAACCTTTGCTTTTAAAGCTTCTAGTTCCGAGTTTTTAAGATTATCTTTGTAAGTTTTTACACCTTCATCGGTATTTATAGAAACCTCAGTAATATTGTTATGATAAAAGGTGCCATATTTCTTTGCTTCATTAATAGCCCATTGCTCAATAATAGTAACTTGTTCCCATTTATTTAATCCCATAAACTCACGAGCCGAGATAAAATCTCCAGTAGAGTCTAAGTAATCATTAGCTGCAATATTAATAGTTTGACCATCTTTAAATAACTGTTCTCTATTAGCCTTAAATACTTCTGCTAACGCAGGAGATATCCCTTCATTAGCTATTCTATAAGCAAATGCTTCAGCCTTCTCTTTCCTCTTTTGATCTCTTAAATTTTTAGCAGTTGTTGCGGCAGACTTAGAAAATGTTGCAATAGCATCCCAAGTCTCTTGAGTTAATTCATCTTCTTTATCTCCTTGACGAACTAATGCATTAAAGTAATTTTGCTCGTCTTGTAAAATTTGATTGTCTAAAGTCTGTTGTTCTTCTATGAAGTTAATAGGTTTAGCGTAATCTAATTTTCCTGCTTGTACGTTTACATCTGTCATGGTGTAATACCTAAGTCAAAACTTGAAGAAAACGTATTACTTACGTCTATGTATTCTCCATAGTCAAAACTGCCAAGATTTAAGTCTTGATTAAAAGAAAAGTTGTTAGATTTTAATCCACCATCTCCTTTATTAAATATTCCATCTTTTCCAAATTCACCAGCTAGTGCTCCAGCAGCTCCTATTGCAAATATCATATTTGGATTTTCTAAAACTGGTGGTGGTTCGGGTATATCTCGAACAGGTTGTAAAGCTACTTTTGAGAAAGCGCTATTTACTATTTCTTGACGTCTTAGTTCAGTAGATTCATCAGCACTCTTTAAAGCATATTGTGCTTCTGTTAAACTTCTGGCTCTCTGACGCATTTTTATACCAAGAGATGCTTTATTTAAAAGTAAAGCTCTTGCCATACTTTTTCCTCTCGTTCCACTATCAGCAAACTTGCCTTCTAATTCACCTTCATTTTTAAGCATCTCTCTAAAGGAATCTTGATTTTTTAGCATAATTTCACTGAAAGCTTTATTAAGACTTATTTGTGATTTTGTATAAGCCTTCTGTGCTGCAAGGTTAGCTAGTTGTGTAAGCTCTTTGTACTTGACCTTTTTATTTGAATAAAGGATGTCATCACGCATAGTCTTTGCTACACGCATTTGATCTTTCCACTTATACTCTCTAATTGCAGCTTTATTTCTTGTATTGGCAGACATAGCTTGTCCTAGGGACATAGTTACTCCTGCTATCGCTGTTGGTGCACACACGGCAAAACTCTATAAAGGATAAATTGTTGGGTCCATAATTAAATCTTCTGAGAAATTTGAACCCTAAAAATCGGAGTAGTTTTAAATGAACTGTATTTCGTTCATCAACTATATTCCAAAGTAATTTCTCTGTTCTTGAATTCACATACCTTTTAGCTTCTCTAGCAAAGGTATGAGGATAGTCGTAAATAGCTGGAGTACATAGCATCCATATTTGCCCATTTTTATGGACACCTGCCATGCCTGCTATTTCACCGTTAGGTACCTCAAAGTAAACTGCGTCACAATGCTTTATGCCTTCGACTAGTGCACTCTCAGGATCATGTCCATGACCCTCTGTAACCTCCCTACGGTCATTAGGTAGAAGGTTTGAAGCCACCTGTATGGCAGCCTCAAACGTTGCGTTATGTATATACTTAGACACGCTTGTAAAAATTATTGTTATAAATTCCTTCCCACATATAGTTGTGAATAGTAGCTGGGGATGGATGTGTAGATTTAATAGTTATTGTGGTATTAACATTCCTATCAAATACTGGTATTGATCGTAGATTATTGTCATCAAATATTCCTGCACTATTTGCTAAAACTTGGTTAGCAGGTGTTACTTCAAATACTTCTGTATAATCAGCTCTGCCAAGTCTAGCTAACTTAGTTTCGTATACTCCAACAGGTCCAAACCCTACTTTAACTCTATGAACAATAAGGCTTGATCTTGTATCAGATTCAACCTTGTTTCCAATTTCTTGTCTTACATAGATAGTTGGAAGAACAACTTCCATAGTGTATTCATATCCAATTAAGAATGTTTCTCCAGACCAGTCACCAGTTATCTCTAAGTTACTACCATTAACTGTTACGTTGGCATATCTACCTTGATTATTATTAGCTACATCTACATCGTATGCTACTAATTGACTACTACTTTCTAAACCCACAGGTTTGGCTTTCGTAGATTTACCTGTTGTTGAACTATAAGTCCAACCAGATGTAGACATGAGATGGTCTAGATGAACTCTATTCTCTACTATTTGTAAAGTATTAGAATCCTTTCTTATTGAATATTTTAAGAGTTGATCTTTATTGTTATTACGAACAACAACAAACAAAGAGTCATCTAACATACAGTGATATTGGATGGTTCCTGTGAGAGTCCATTTAAACCATGAAGCTAATTTTCTCTCCTGTGCTTGATTAAGATATCTATAGCCATAAAGAGTTGATTGATTTGCCTCACTAAAGAAAATTACATCGTTCTCTCTAGAGTTAGATATAATTTTTAAATCTCTTTCAAATAATTTATCAACAATTTTACTTTGCTCAATTACTTGAACTTGTCCTTCTCTTTGTATTCCAGTCATTTCAAAGAAACGAGAATACTTTCCTGCGTTATCTAGAAACCCAATGGTTGTACCTAGAGAGATAGGATTAGTTGCAAAGTTAAAATTATAACTAGAAAGTGCATTGATCTTAGCGGTAAGTGGACTGAAAGTATCACTATCAGTAGTCAACATAAATTGTTGATTCTTCGAGAATAAAATTAATCCAGTATTGACTTGAATACCGTCATACAATATAGCTGGATATTCTGAACTAGCTGATATGTCTATTGGATCAGAAGTAACAAATTGGATAGCTGATTTAGCGAAGAAATTAGTAAAATCTCCGGGTCTCGAAAGTATTATATTTTCATCAGATAAGATACAAAATCTATTTCTAAAGAAAATCATTTTGTTAATTCCCTTTCCAATGAAAGATGGTTCAGGGTTTGTAACATCATCTCCAACTAGGGCATCATCCCATTGAGGTACGGAGTATTGAGTTCCTGAAATTGTATATGTAGAACCATCTAACTCAGTAAGTCTAAAATTACCATCAGCAGTTCTTATTAAAGCTACTGGCATTTTGGAATACTTGAGTCTTATTTTTCTACCTGGTTTAGCACACTCTTCCCAAACTCCTTCTCCATCTTTATCATTATTTCCAAAGAATTTAACGTAGTAATTATCTTCCTCAGCAGCACTATTGACTACCTCTACAGTCATGCCATGTTTACACTGAGTAGGAAGCTCACCTTCATCGTTAACCTTTCCAGCTACAACATTCAATAATTCTCCTACTGGTGTTGAAGCGTTAAATACAGCAGATTGTTTAACATGTAATCCAGTTCCTATAATCTGAATATCACTAGAACTTATGCCTTCTGAAATAAGTTGTGTTCTTATATCACCAAGAATACTTTCAGCAGTAATAGTTGTTTCTGTATCAAATGGTGTTGGTTGAGGTCTAACTAAAGCTAAATTTGCTTGAACAACCGAAGTGCTGATAGTTTCTATAGTTACTTTATAGTAACCATCTTTCATCCATACATAGAAATAGTCTCCTTGTTGCCAGCCTTCTCCACCATGAAGTAAATCATATGTAGTTGTATAACGAGCTTGATAGGTTGTAGTCTGACTACTTCCCGATCCTGTTGTATAAGGAACTGATTGACCTGTAGTGACTATACGAAAATATAGATTCTTTCTACCAGATGAACTATTACCATTAACATTAACTGTATAAGTATGTGAGCCAGTTATTGCTTCGTCTGTAAGAGAAGTACCACTTCCTACACTAAATATTTTAGTCCCAACATTAGGAGCAAAAGCATCTCTACCATCACCAGCGGTTTCGTCACATCTTGTTGATTGAGACATACGTGACGATCTAGCAACATTTCCTCCATTTGTATCACAATAATTATTACTTGATTTAATAAGTTCAACATTTAATCTTGTGGCTGTCGTTACGGTTGAAGTTGTGGTGTTGTTAAATATATTTACAGCATATTGTTTTGCATAAGAAATAGCTTTTAATTCAATAAATATCTCTTTTTGAAAATTAGTATCAGGTTCAGTTGTAGTGTCCATCTCGGTGATAATGGATCTGTTATTTATATAAGTAAAATCATTTAGAGTTAATGTTTGTATATCTTCGTCACCAGTATGAGTTAAGTATGTGTTATTACCAATCCCATTAACAACTGTTTTCTCTGCTCCTGTTAAACAGTCCCACATTTTAACCACACCATTCTGTGCTATTTGTCCTATGTACTGTTCATTTTCATCACGATAATAATGAAACCATTTACCGTTAGTTGTTGAATTATTTGATCCGTCACTTAAAGACGCCACAAACTTACCAGCAGGTCTTTTTAATAGTCCCTTAGTGATGTCAGGTATAGCGTTAGTCAAATCTTTTACCTGTCCGGGATATTGATACTCGTCGGGTTGTTGTGAAATACCTTGAGTGACATTAGGTATAGTCTGTGTAATGTTTGCCATTATCTAATCAATGCTTTGTAAGGTTGATATGCACGATAAGAAGATTCATTCGGCCAGCCCATGAAGTTAGCATCACCTTGCTGACAGTCATATTCCAATGCAGAAGCTTTAGTTTGAATCTCGTTTATCTGTAGTAACTGAACCAATTCTCTATTACTAACTAATTGTGTAGCTGCTCTTCTTGAAGCTCTAGCAATTATGTACCTCTGAATTGGAGGTGGTACATCTGTAAATGCTACAAGAGTTATTTTGTCTAAAAGTAAATCATTAGTGAATACATCTGATTGATGAACTAAGTCATATAACTTTCCATCTCTTCTCACTACATCGACAAACCTATCAGCTTGTCCGTCATTTACGTCATAAGCAATAGCATCTGCTGGTACTACAAAATGACCATTAGAGTCTGGAGAAGTTTTAATTTTATATTCAGTATTAAAATGCCAGCCCTCCGACTGAACATCTTTATTTACTTCGTCTAATAAATTTTGAATTATTTCTATTTCTGGATTCTGCTGTCCTACCAAAGAAGTGATAGGTGATTGACCTATGGCACCCAAAATAGAATTGACTGCGGATAGTTCTGTATCGGTGCTTATTTGAGATGCCATAAAATTTTTTCCATTAAAAAAAAAGGGGGTCCGAAGACCACCCTTGTATAAATAAATTAAGCGTTAGCTGGATATGTTCCACCGAAGGATGAAGGAGCTGAAGCGCCAACATATAGTTCAACTGCTGCTGCTGGATTTAAGAAGTCCACGCCCATTGCGAGACGACCTAAAATAACGTCACCTTGGTATACCACTGAAACGTCTCCGCTTGTTACCTGAACTTGTGGTCCGATAGCTTCTACAACTGCTGCTGCCTCTTTCTGGAAGATTAAGCCACAGCTCTTAGCGAAGTCTGTTGAGTTACCGTAGTTGTTATTAATACCAGTTACTGAAGCTCTGCCATCAGCGATTGCTCCGCCAACATGAGAACCTAAGTTTGAAGGAGAAGTTTCTCCAGTTGTTCCACCGTATGCAACACCGTGCTTACCGAGGAATGGTACGTTCATTGATTTGTAGATCTTGATACCAGCGATCTCGATGATACCGTTACCGCCTTGTAAAGCGTTACCTTGTACATCTCTATTAACTAGACCGTTAGAACCAATATCTTGGATCAAAGCGTAGTATTGTCTTGGGTTTAAGACGGCTACGCGTCCAGAGGAGCTGACTCCTTTTTCGTCTAAAGCTGCTGCTGCATCATAGAAAGCATTAACTAAGTTGCCTGCGTTGTAAGCATCAGAATCATTAGTTGTTGCTCCAACTCTGATCTGTGTTCCACCGGGCTCAACAAAGTTAGACTTTGTGATTGGAGAAGCAAGTCTTGCACCTTTAGAGATTGCTCTGAAAGCTAGTCTGTCATACTTCTCAGCGAGAGCATAACCGATCTTCTTAGAGATTTCTCCTCTTAGTTCGTAGTGTGCAAGTGTCTCATCTAGCTCATAAACGAAAGCGGATGAGATTAGAAGGTCATCACAAGTGATGGTCTTCTCAGCTACTGGAGGTGCTCCGTCGCTGTTTCCTAGTATTGAATTTCCAGGTGTATGATACTCGGCTGTTGTTCTACCTGTGTAGATGAACTGAAGAGATTTTCCGTTCTTAAGAGTTCTCTTCATTATAAGATCCCTAGCTATTGTCTCGTGCTGGAATCCTTTGAACATCTCACCTGAGAACAATTTTAAATAAAGAGCACGGGCGTCTCCTGTGCTATTTGACTGACCTTGACGTGTTAGTGATGTGGTCAAGTCAGATGACTGATGAGCCATTTTATTGTCCTAATTTTGAGGGTATATATTATCGTTCCTAACGTTAGAATTGTTGCAGTCTTAATTGGTCTAGCATGAGACTGCCATGCTATGTGGTCTTTTCCCACCGTCGACGGGTAAAAGGTATCCTCCTCGAAGGGCTTTTCCCAAAATGAGTAGGGAGGAGTCGAACCTCCCCTAGATCACCTATTTGATTACTCTTTTGTAAGCAATGCCACGATATACGAAAGTAACTTCTTTCATTGTTATCTCCATATACTAAGCCCCGTTCCATGCTTAGTTCTCATGCGTCCCTGTAAAGGGGATGAACGGATGTGGCTCTTGTTGCTTATTGTCTATGTTGTACCAGTGTCTAGAGACACCGGAGATGATAAAGATATTAGTTATCAGAGTTATCGTCGTCAGAAAGTTCTTTATCAGTTTCTTTCTTCTCCTCTTCTTCTTTATAAAATTCAAAACGGGTGAGGCTTGCTTTCATTTTGTCTGATTGATGGCTCATGCTATTGCTGGAGCTGTAAGTGCAACTTCTGTTGATTCGGCTGATGCTAAATCAAGTGGGAAGTTATGAGCATTACGCTCGTGCATTACTTCGAATCCTAAGTTGGCTCGGTTAAGTACATCAGCCCAAGTAGGAACAACTTTCCCATTACTATCTACTATTGATTGGTTAAAGTTAAAGCCATTTAGGTTAAACGCCATGGTACATATGCCCATAGATGTTAGCCATATGCCAACAACCGGCCAAGTAGCAAGAAAGAAATGAAGAGAACGAGAGTTATTGAAAGACGCATATTGAAAAATTAATCTACCGAAGTAGCCATGAGCTGCAACGATGTTATATGTCTCCTCGTCTTGACCAAATTTATAGCCATAATTCTGCGAAACATTTTCTGTAGTTTCTTTAATGAGAGAAGATGTAACCAAACTTCCATGCATAGCTGAGAAAAGAGATCCACCGAATACCCCAGCAACACCGAGCATGTGGAACGGATGCATAAGGATATTGTGTTCTGCTTGGAATACGAACATGAAGTTAAAAGTACCAGAAATACCAAGAGGCATACCATCACTAAAACTCCCTTGTCCGAAAGGGTAAACGAGAAAAACCGCTAGAGCTGCTGACAGTGGAGCTGTATAAGCTACAAAGATCCACGGTCTCATACCTAAGCGATATGAAAGTTCCCACTGTCTTCCTGCATAAGCAGCTACTCCTATTAAGAAGTGAAAGACAACGAGTTGATATGGTCCGCCGTTATAAAGCCACTCGTCCATAGTGCCGGCTTCCCAAATAGGATAAAAGTGCAGTCCTATTGCATTGGAGCTAGGGACAACTGCTCCTGATATTATGTTGTTTCCATATAGTAAGGAGCCGGAAACGGGCTCACGTATGCCATCTATATCTACTGGTGGTGCAGCGATGAAAGCGAGAATAAAACATGTAGTAGCAGCTAATAAGCAAGGTATCATAAGAACACCGAACCATCCCACATAGAGACGGTTTTCGGTACTTGTGACCCAATCACAAAATTTCTGCCAGTTGGTTGTAGTGTCTCTTTGTAATGAGATTGCAGCCATTTAAAAAATTCCTGGGATAATTTGTCCTGTTGTTATGTATGCGCCTAGCGCAGCAAGAAAACCAATCATGGCAAGTCTGCCATTGGTTTCTTCGGCAATGTGCCATTGATCATGTGAATGATCGTGTTCGTTACAGTCTTTGTTGTGTGACATAACTCTTATTGGGGGTTCGTATGGGTAGTTGTTTTTTAGCAATTTATCTAATGCCTCTTGATAGGGGTCCATTGTTATGGGCCAACTTTTAGTTGCAAGCACTTACCTGTCTTTGGGTCTCTTGCGAAACCTGAAGGGCAGGGTTTTTGATTTTTGCGTTCTTTTATAGATCCGTCTTCACTATATGTTTTAGCCATTTTAAAAATTAAGATCTGATTGTTCTAACTTTGATATGACATCTGCTCTATAAGCTGGATCATTTTCATAACGAGGATCAGACATAGCTCTTACTAACTCAGCCTGAGATCTATATAAATCTCCTTTATTATTAGCTGGTTTACCTTGTAGCATCCTTCCTTCGTATCCATTTGCATTGTCATATTCTGCTTTTAATCCTTGGAAAGCAATATTTATCGCTTGTAAATTTCCAGAATCTATAACTGAATCGTAAGCATCTACTTTAGATGACTCTAAATTCTTTGCCGCCCAACTAAGTACTTTTCCATACTCAGCTTCTCCGCCTGCTGCATTTTTAACTTGATTAACTTGTGCATCACTCATTTCAACAGGTGCGGCATTCTGTGATTGCGGATTATTTTTTTGTATTTCTAAATAAGCATTAACTAAATCAGTACTACTCATACTAGAAAACTTAGATATTGTTTTATCTGAAAGGGAGCCATCGTTACTGTAAAATTCAGAACTGGCTTCATTGATAAGTGCAACCGCAGGAGAAGCTTCAGATAATTTTTCTTTATCTGGTTCAGTTTCTTCCTGTTTAGCTTCAGATTCAGTTTCTTCAGGCTCTTCAGGCTCTGATTTTCCTTGTCCAAGTTTTTGTTGTAAAGCTATATATGCTGCCTCTAAATCTTCAGCATTTTTATATTTACCTGCAAGTAATCCTTCTTGTTCTGCTACTAGTTTTTCACCAACAGCTAGAGAGTCCTCCTCTTCTGGAGTAAGGACCTCTGTGTCAGGTGTATTATCATTTGTAAATGTTTCTGCCATTTATACTGGTGGTTCTGGTTGTTGTGATTGTCCTGCTTGCATTTGCTGCATATTTTCAGCATCAGCCATCTTAGAATTTGCGAATTGTCCAGCTTGTTCTAGTAATGTTTGTTGCTGTTGTAACTGCATAGCTTCTTGTTGTTCTTGAGCTAACTGCTCTTCACTCTTAACTAGGTTAAGTACATCAATACCTTGTGATGCAGCTAAACGTTTTATTGCTTCTACAGGATTTATATATTTCATTAGGGCTTCTGGTCCAAGAGTTTGAGCTATCGTTCCTACAAACATTGTAAGAGCTTCTCTATCTTGTCCTCTACCAAGAGCATTTACACCTGCAACAATGACAGGTCGTACTAACTCTTTAGGTAATTTAGGAATATTGTTACTCCTTTGAAGTACTAATAAATTTCTATTAAGATAAGGTACTAAGAATTGAGTAGTAATAAGTGAAAATATTCCACCAAGTGATTGCTCTAATTCAAGTTGAGTAAGTCTTACTTCTTCAGCAGTAACCCGTTCGGCATTTCTTACATTCATTACTAAGAAAGCTTCAAGCAATCTCTTCTCTATACCTTGTGCCATCTGAGCTGCTGTTGAAAAATCAGCAGTTTTTCCGACCTGAACAACTTGTACGTCTTCAGCTCTACCCTGCACGATTGCTCCGTTTCCGGCTTTAGCTATAGCGGAAGGCTTTGTGGTACTTGAAGGACTTACTAAGAAAATTACTTTCGCTGCTGCTGAAGCTCCTTCTACTAATGCTTGTGAAAGACCCTCAAGAGATTTAAGATCTCCAAGGAACTCTTCTACCCTTCCTCTTCCATACTGTTCTCCATCTACCGAATTGAAAGTCAGGACGAACCATGGACTTGCATTCTTAGGAGCAGAACTTCTTGAGTCAGGTATTATTTGATCTTCAACTTCCTGATACCATACCCATCTGCCGTTTTCTAGTTTGACACACGTGTAAACTTCGACTTCATTAGTATGGCTATTAGCAGTTTCATCGATTCCGGTGTTCGGAGTTTTAACTGGAAGGTCAAAACCGAGAACATCTTTATTTATCAATTCCTTTGTAACTATTTCTAGGACGTTACCATTTCCATCTCTATTGACGACGTACCTATTTAAAGGATAGTTTTTCATACCATCCTTACCCATAAAGAGAAGCGCATTGCCACCAACAATTAGGTGTTTCAATGCTTGATGAATTACAACACGATCATTAGATGATGCAATGTAATCCATAATCATTCTCTCCATTTTTGCAAAGGATAGATCTAATTCAGATCTAGTCTCTGGAGGTAACTCTTGACCAAGCTTTTCATCTCTTACCTGTAACTTGAAAAAACTAGTCTGCGGAGGTAGTGTTGCGAGCATGAGCTTTGCAGCTAAAGTTACAACACACTTGCTCCCGACTGACTGCCAAGGTACATGAAGTTTTTCATGGTTTGGTCTTGAAGATGTATCGTCTTGAATTAAATACGGTAACGTGAGCTGTGAACAATCAACGGCGATGTCTAGGAATTGTCTTCGATCTGTTACCAGTTGATTATATCTCTCACGTGCAAGCATTAGTACATGCCTCCACTAGGGGGATTAGGGCTACCTGTATTTATGTCAGGATTAATTTTTATTCTTAAAGAACCTGTTCCTTCTGAGTATTGGTTCTTTGTTTTATTACCACGATCTTTTTTTGCTCTTTGTACCTGGGGATTAACGTCCTTAACAATTGGGTCAGGAGGTGGGGTTGGTGCACTGGGAGGCAAAGGTGGTGGAGGTGGAGGTGGTAATGGGGTTGGTGTAGGAGCTGTTTGGCTTCCAAATATACACATTAGATTTCTTCCTCCATTATGGATCTTATATATTCGATCACGCTGGCTTGACCAGCACGATACATAATTGTATTTATGTCTTCTTTAGGGTGAATAGGTTTCCACCCAAAGTTTTGCTCAAGCCTATCAATTAACTCATCGAGTCTTTCGTTGTGTAGCTTAAGAGTATTGAGGGAGATTTTGGTTTGCATGTTCAAAAAATGCTGGCATTCTTGCTGCCTTAGTTTGAGAAAATTCTGGTGCTCTGCCTTCATACATAAGTCGATCACTAGCATCGAGCCAAAATTTTTTGTCCAAATATCTATCGGAACTTTGTTTAAGTGGTTCCATAACCCAATTAATAGTTGCCTTACGTAGAAGGTCTAAGGAGCGACTTGGTTTTAACCCAAGCTCCTCACATACCAAGCTATTAGTTGCTACGTGGACTTGTTCGTCCCTCGAGATATCAGCCGATACTGTTCTCAAGCCTGCGTCTCCACAGAATCTAAAGAAAGGTAGTAATACAAAAAAGATTGCTCTCTCTGCTACTAGCGCCTTGCAGATTGTGTGGTCTGGATGTTGTTCCCAAGCTGCACGTAAGCGTAATGCTTCGGCTTCGGCTTTATCATCTACGCCTAGTGCGTTGGTGATGTATCCAAGAGCAAGATCATGTTTGATCTCGTCTTTTACGTTTGACTCTAGAAGTGCTCTAGCAGTGTCGGGAACTTCTTTATCAAGTGCTTCTGTAATGAACTCGCCAACTGGTAACTCC
>VTLG01012418.1_pt1 | contig 18423 bp, 13 predicted proteins | sample 4694571 | NCBI WGS metagenome assembly VTLG01 (sample SAMN12604809, study PRJNA352737) | marine metagenome | biome: ENVO:00000447; feature: ENVO:00000209|ENVO:00000569|ENVO:01000036; material: ENVO:00002151; isolation source: viral sequences binned using virsorter ... | reverse complement strand
GCTGAAGATCCTACTTCTAATTGCCATCCTGTAACTTCTACAGTCCCAGCACCTGCAGCTATCCATGTATTTATTTGAGAAGATGCAACTGCTGCTACATTATTAGCTCCCCAAGCATCTTGAGTAACTGTTCCGGCATAATCACTACCAGTTGCTAGAATTAAAGTTATACCTAATCCATAACCATTGTTTGTATCAAACTGTAGATCAGCATGACCTGGGATTGTTTTAGTAATCTTTGTCCAGCTAGTTGTCGCAGCAACAGTGGTATTATATTTCTTTTTACCACCGTCATTAGCATAAACTTGTAGTTGGAAGTTATCAGCAGTACTTGCTTTGATCCAGAATGAAAGCGTTACTTTACTTGTAGGATCTGTATAATCCCAGCCTGAACCTGCTATATCTTGTGCTTCTAATTTAGTACTATAACCGTGAAAGTAATCACCAGCTGTATTTGTATTACCAGCCTGTGCAGTTGCAACTTTAAATGCCTTCCTAAATCCAGCATCCCAAGCTGGTCCACTGGTTATATCTGATTGGGAGAATGTTTTAGTTCCGCAATCAGTCCCTGTCTCATAAGGCGAGATTCTATCGACTGTTGTATAACCATGATTAGTAGCTGAGGTTGCTCTCTGTGAGACTAAACAAGCACCATTAATTATTAAATTACGGAACGAAAGAGTATCAGTTAAACCAGTACCAGCTACGGAGATATTTCCATCTACCGTTAGATTATTCTCAACGGTTACATTCTTAGAACTATCCAGAGTTATATTGGCTCCAGAAGCACCTGAGTGTTGTAATTCAGTTGTTATTACTTTTGCCATTATGATTTAGGATACTTGTCTTTGGTTTTTTTAATTGAAGCCTTCCAAGCATCTATACCATTATGGTAGATGTCATCTAGCTGATCGACCACGCTAGGGTATTCGGCTGCTCTATCTCTTTGATATTTAGCAGCATTATATTCGTTAGTTAAACGAGTTATTTCTGCTTGTATCTCTTCCTCTGTTGGTTGAGGAATATCAGGTGTTTTCCACTTAACTACTTGATCACTACCACCAAGAAATCTAGCGTTAGGTTGTAATGAATTAATTGCTGTAAACCTATGTACAGGTATTCTATCTACTGTCATGTGTCTAACTCCATAGCTACAATTTGCATGTTGTTTGCTTGTCCTGATTCACCATAAGGTATATATATTTTACCATTAGTTTGCTGTACAAGTCCCATTAATTTATACTGAACTGCTGTACTTGCAGCTTGTGCTGGTGAATCTAAATGCATCATGTGGAATTGTCCTGGACCATGCCAACTGTTTGAATGGCTAAAATAAGACCACTGATTATCTTCTCTAACGTCGGCATCAACACCCCCAATACTTCTTCTTACTCTAAAACTTACTTCATCTATATCTCCACCACTAGTTGTTACTGCAATACCTGAGTTCCATTGAATCATTATTTTACTATTCAATTTAGTTGTAGTAACTGTTATAGTAGTATTAGGTATATCCATGAAAGCATTATCTGCATCAAAATAATTACTTCCTGTAGATTGTACGTGAACAACCTGTAGAACTTTTCCTCCTCCAGCTGCAGCCCAAGTATTATCCCCTCTAAGAAAGGTACCTGAACCTGCTGTACCAGATGATGTTGCTATTTCTGTAGCAGTAGGAGCTGCCCAACTGGTAACTCAACTACCATTACTTTTTAACCAAGTATTAGCTGCTCCATCATCCACTGGAAGAGTGAGCTGAACGGCAGCATTACTTGTTGTTGTAGCCGGACCCTTAAATGAGACGGTTCCACCGCCTGAGTCCGCTTTGATTTTTAATTCTGCCATTACGGTTTAGGATTGTCAGATTTTACTTTAGCAACGGCATCGACCCAAGTTGTTGTACCGTTCTTTTTGTCCCAATATTGCATATCTAATTGATCTCCTATTGAAGGATAAGCAGCTTCTCTATCTTTTTTATATTTAACTGCAGCTGCCTCTGTATTTAAAGTAGTTCTAGCTGTATCTATCTTAGATTGTTCAAGGGTAATCTTATTACCACTTGAGTCAAAAGCTCCAGCCCCATCGTCTACTGTTACTGCGTTAGGGTAAGCTTTTCTGATTGCGTCGTGATCTAAGCTCATGCTGATATCTCCATTAAAGTAAGTGCAGATGAACTGATTTGATAAGAAGCAGAATCTCCATCATCTCCTCTTCTATTTAAAACAGCAGTTCCAGTACCGCCTTGTGTAGCCATCTGTACTTTGTAAGTATGTGTTCCAGCTCCAGGGCTATCTAAATATGAGATTGCTGTACCAGATGCATCGTGAGCACTTGCACCACACATTGATGTAGAAACTCTTGTTCTACTACCACTGGAATCACCAATCCCTATTAAAGTAGTGCCACGTACTAAATATACTTCAGCGGCATTACCAGCGCTTACCATACTTAACTGTCCAATGGTCACATGAACTAATACTTTATTTGAACCAGTTGTTGTAATAGCTTGACTCCAGCCTGTTACGTCTACTGGGGTATCTGAAGTTGTTGTAAAAGTATCTGATTTTACGTCTTGTAAAACTTGTAGAACTTTTCCTCCACCAGCCTCAGCCCAAGCATTGTCACCACGTAGGAAAGTACTCGAACTTGCTGTACCTGTAGCAGATAATTCAGCAATACCGATAGCATCATCTGCCATCGTACCGTTATCTACTACATTATCATTTATGCCGCCAGCTGCGACACCTGCAACTGTATTCGCAGTCCCATTAATTGTAATTGCCATTAGCTAACCACCCAGTTTCCGTTTACAGTTACAGTGGCATTGACCGTTATAGGTCCAACACTGTGTGCTCCTTTACCAGAAGCAATAGTATAGTTATTAGATATAGTTTGATCGTTCTCGAATATACACCCATCAGCTACAGCACCTACAACATCAGCCCATTCAGGATCGTTAGCACCCTGCTTTAAATACTGACCTTCAGTACCTTTAGCAAGCCTTGCATCAGCACTAGCAGCTCTGTAGATAATATCTCCACGAGTTGTAGTAGGTGTTTGATCAGCCACTACAAAATCTAATGTACCATCAGAGTCATCATATGTTACTGTAATACCTGTTTCAGTATTACCAGTTACCATATCTCCAACCCAATCTTCTACATTCTCTTGTGTGACACCAGCTGGAACTGCTTGCCAAGAACTCGTACCATCTCCATCTTCTCGTAGGAATTTAGTACCTCCAGATTCTCCAGTTGAAAGTATCGCTGTACCTTCTGGAGTAGTACTTACTGTTTCCCATGTAGGATCAGCACCATTATTTGCTCTTAAGAATTTACCGTTATTATCACTAGTACCGTGTACTATCTTAGTAAGATCAACAGCTTGATCTCCAAGTTTAGCAGTCGTTACTGCACCATTCTGAATGGTAACCGTACTAACAGCATTATTACTTGGAGTACCTATATTTACTGCTGCTCCGATCGTGATAATAAAGTAATCAGCACCGGAAGCAGGAGGACTGGAAAAAACGATAGAACCGCTATTAATAGCGAATCCCTCGCTTGGTTGTCCTGTTCCACTGTTAGGCTTCTGAATGACTCCATTGATAGAAACGATATGTTGTTCTGCATTAGAGCCAGCATTTGAAAGTGTAAATCTATAAGCTGTTCCATTGAATGATGCACTATTACCTCCAGTACCTGAATAACTAGATATAGTATTGATATAGAAATTACCAACTGATGTAACAGTTGCATATGTAGTATTTCCTAAATCATATACCTTCATCTCATTAGCAGTAGTATCAAACCATAGGTCTCCATCTTGCAATGCAGAACCGTCTGGATGATTACTAGGTGCACTTGAGGCTACTTGATATCTATCATTGAAATCAGACACAAGTGATTGAGCACTTGCTACTCCAGCTTCATCTACTACTAGTCTATGGTAATCATAGGTATTTAAGGTACTAGTTGTCTGTACCAACATACCTTTACCAGCTGCTATGGTAGTATTGTGGAGTGAGGAGTCGATCCCGTTAATTGTGACAGTAGATCCACCAAGTGTTCTACCAGTTGTACTAACACCTGAACCATTAACAACAATACCGCCAGCGTCTGCAATGGAAACAATAGTACCAGCGTTACCACCAGGATCAGGGTTAGTGTTGGGGAATTTAAGTTCATCTGCTATTGGAACAAAGTTACCTGCATCTGTATTTATTCCTGCAATGGCATCGTTAACGGCTTTTGCAGTCGGTAACTGAACGTTAGTAGAACTTCCGCTAACCGATGTGACAATGCTCTTGCCATCAAGCAAGTTAAGCTCGGCAGTAGTTGAAGTAAGTGCGGTACTATCGGCAAGAATACTAGCGGTAGCACCAGGCATCCCAGCAAGAGTCGTAAGTTCTGAATCAAGCGGTTGAGAAGTTGATGCAATATAAGCTTTGGTAGATTGTTGTGATGGAGGCTTTGTAGCAGAATCTGAAACAAAGTTATCTTCATCTATTAACTCTAGAATTGTAGGTTTATTGAGTATCTCACTAATTCCAGAGGATGAATTCCAATCTGCTTTAACTTGAGCAGCTGGAATTGTAGGTTTATTTAATATCTGTGCATCACCTGATGAAGCATTCCAATCAGGTTTAACGTTAACTTCAGCACCTGCAGCAATGCCGTCTAACTTACTATGATCAGCATCAGTAAAGATGTTTGAATCTGATGCATTACCTATAGCTTGTCTTATCTCATCATTAGTTTGATCAGCTGTAGCTCCGTCTTCCACGTTAATCATGGTACGGAGATTAGCAGGTGTGATCTCTTCTATAATACCAGCACCTGACGTATCTCTACCTAATACCCTATTAGTAGCTGAAACGTTTTGTATCTTGGCATAAGTTAAAGCGTTAGCTCCTATTTTAGCAGCAGTTACAGCACCGTCTTTAAGCTTAGCTGTTGTAACTTCACCGTCTTTAATATCACCAGCTGCTATTAATTGATCTGCATTTTCTTGTGCAGCAAAAAGTAATTGTGTTTCGTTATTGTTTAAATCTGTTGCTCTTATAGTGGATCCTGCAGCAAAGGTGGCTTTGGATGTGTTTACATCAGTATCCCTATATACTCTTACGACATCATTATTAGCTGGCGTGTAATCAGTGGGGGAGGTTTTAAAGACTACATTTGTACCAGTTACATCATAGTGTGTTCCTTGAGTTTTTGCAGTACCATTCACTGTTACATGAACGTCTGTCTTTTGATAATATTCAAATGGATACGAAAAGGTGGTGGTACTCCCATTCGCGGTGTGATAAATTTCAGTTTGTTTATGTGTATGAGCCATAATTAATATTTAATGCAGGCTAAAAGAGCCACGTTTCTTGGCCTTGTTTCAGTACCGCCACCTGATTGGTTTTGAACTGAAATGTTGTGTGTGTGAGCACTATCATTTGTTTCTACAGTTACTGTGTGTGTATGTGCTCCTGCGTCAGATGTACCATCTTGATCACCTCCACTATTATCTTTTTCACCCTCCCAAGTCCAAGGACTGCCGTTACTATAGTGTAGTGGACTTGAGTAAGTTCTAATATTATGTGAGTGATCTCCTTGAGTACTTACAGTAGTAGTGTGAGTGTGCGCTCCATCAGTACCAGTTGTTGCTACGTGGTTATGACTTTCAGCTTGTTGACTTTGTGTAGATCTAATAGCTCTACTACCATCAACGTTACGTCCATCATCCCAACCTCTTACAAATTCACCACGTAAGTCAGGTAATGAAGCACCTACTATAGCATATAAACCAGAATAATCTGCTGATATTCCTTGTACAGTACCAGCACCATTAGGTATACTATCTCCATTAGCTTTTAAATAACCTGTAGGAGCTGTGTTACCAGCATACCATATAACAGCACCAACAGGGTTAAAACCATATCCTGGGTGATTTGTCTGTTGAATCTTAGCAGGATTTACAGCGTCATCAGCTAGTTGTAATGTACCTACAGCTGCATCAGCAATTTTATCTGCAGTTACAGCGTCGTTCTGTATCTTAGCTGTTATAACTGCATTAGCTGCAAGTTGTGCTGCAGTAATAGCTAAGCTCGCAAGCTTCTCACCAGTAATACTGCCATCAATAATTTCATTAGTCCCAACACTATCGTCAGCCATATTAGCTTGGGCGATAGTATTGTTTTGTATAACCCAGTCAGTTGAGCTATTAACTTGTACATCTCCTTTATCTCCTAAAGAAAATGACACAGAATTATCAGACTTTAATGTACCGAATTCCTGTGCTGCGTACAATAATTGAGTGTTGTTTGTATTCAGATCTGAAGCTCTAAGAGAACTTCCAGATTGATAGGTTGCTTTAATTGCATCTATATCTGTATCTCTGAAGATACGTATAGTAGCATTGTCAGCAGGAGCGGTGTTAAAGTTAACAACGGTGGTTCCTCCTGACTGAACAATAGTATAATGTGTATTAAGAGATTGAGTAACTCCTCCTAATTGAACCCTTAAATCAGCAGTGCTCATAAAAGGGAAGGTAACAGAGAAGTCCCTGTTACCTGTTGTTGTTTGGGTGTGAGTAACCTCCGTTGTATAAGCCATTATTTAGCCATGTTAAGTGTTTCAGTTAAGCCAGCAGATTGTAGTACCGCATCTATATCTCCAGCTTTTGTATTATGAACTTTAGTTTTCAATTTAAACTCACGTTCTAAAATAGGAGCTTTAATTTCGTCAGGTAAACTTTTTTCTGCAAGACGTTTTGATTGAGAATAAGCTTCTCTAAGTAAACTAAATATTTCTGCAAATTTACCTGAATCTAAAACCTCTGAAGAAATGAATCCTCTTCTTTGAGCCTGAAGAATATTACTAAAACCTCTATATTTAGTACCATCAGGAGCTGTATATGTAAGCCTTTCAGCTTTCTTCATGATTTCATTTATTCTTTGTTTATATATCCCTTGTTCTCCCATTTTAGTATTGATAGCAGTTATTTCATGATTCTCTAAAAGAACTCCACGATTACTTAATCTCATCTGAGGGTTACTATTAAATTCAATATCAATAAGGAATTGACGTTCTTTAGAAGGTACGCTAGTAACTTTAATTGGTCCTCTATTCCAAACTCTAAGGAACCAATTATCTTCTTGACCTATTTCTCTTCCATCTATAGGATCAACTACAGAAGGTAAAGAACGTTCTGGATCTACTAAATCTAAATAAGCGTTTCTGTTCCTTAAAGCGTCATTCAATTCAGTGCGTATCTGTCTTAGCTGAGGGTATAATATTTTACCAAATTCATTTCTCAAACTACCTAAAGGTACTAAGTTATTACCAAAGTTAGTAAGGAACCTCATAGCTGCTGCACCGTTACCTTGTAATACATCATACATAGGTTCTAATTGAGATAGAATTGACCTATTAGTAACAGCAGAACCAAGTACAAAAGTAAGTTTATTAAATAAATCTTCTTGCATTCCAACTGATAAACTGTCAAAATTATCAATAACATCAATAGTTAGAGATAACCAGTCACCTATTGGACCCATCCATTCGTAACTAACTTGTTTATCGGTTCCAGGGACTCTACATGATTTAGGTTTCCAACCACTTCTTACACGTTGCCTTTGAATAGATTTATTATAATGACCATTACCTGTACATCTATCGTTTGTCATAGCTAAACCAGCCATAGTTATAGCTAAACTACCTAAAGCTGCTTTTCCTTTAACTTCAGCTCTTAGTGTTTCAAAAACTTCTAAAGCATGAGAATCTATAGGTTTACCTTTACTTTGTAAAAATTCTTTTATCTCATCAAATGAAAAATCAGATACTTTCTTTCTACCTAATGGTCCCCATAATTTTTGATAATCAGCAGAGAGTACACCTGCAGGACTCCATTTACCGAATGTATCTATAACGTTTGCAGTAGTTTTAGGGAACCAAATGAACGTTCTAGCAGCTGGAAACCGCTTAATTAACTCATTCATTCCATCAACAACAGGTGAATTAGCATTAAGTGCTATCTCACTAGTCGCTGTATCTACAGCATCGTTACTAAGCATACCGTTTGAGTCGAACCATTTATTATAAACCTCATCTACAGCAGCCTTGAAATTTACATCAGTAATCTCTTCACCTGACTGAGCTAATTTATTAAAAGCCATGTACTTAGCTTCTGTATTAGCCATAACTGACTTAGTAAAACCATCAAGTGCTGTCATGGAGTTACCTCCAAATCTTAGTATAGGATCTTGAGCTAAAGCATCTAAATCTTCATAAACACTAAGTAACATCTTAGCACCTTCTTCTCCTTTGTCAGAAGCAGCATCAGCATAAGATCTTAGTATATCTAAACCTTTCTCTTCTTCTAAAGATACATCACTACGCATGACATAAGATACTTTCTTTGGATTATTAGATGCTTTTCTAAAGACCAATTTCATATGATCCATAGCTTTTGATAAGGTATCATCTAATGCAAAGTGTGCTACCATAGCTCTTTTAGCTCTAGCAACGTCACCTTGTAATACAGCTCCTGTAACAGTAGCCATACCTTTACCTAATAAACCAGTTAAGTTACCTACACCTGCAGCAGCGGGGGTACTCATAGCAGATAATGCTGAGTTAAATAAATTACTCCACCATACTTTATTAATTATTGAAGGTACATTAGGATTACCATCATAAATAGCTTTTTTAAATATACCTAAATTATCACCAGCCCACCTATGAAGTTTATATAAACTATCTACATTACCATCAGTAAACTCATTAGCTAACATTAAAGGTCTAAGGAATCCAGGGTTTTCTCTAGCTACAATTTTTAATGTATTAGTCCATTCCTTAGCTTTAGGTATGATCTCTGTCATTTTAGCAGTGCTACTATCTAAAATAGTTTCAGCAGCAGCATTCATAATACTAGCATCTCCAGTATCAACAGCAGATTGCCAAGCTCTCATTTTAGCAAACATAGAACCTGATTCAAAGTTAGCTAAACCTTTTTCTACCAGCAATACTTCTAAACGATCTGCCATAAGATCAACAGTTCTCATTACAGAAGTCCCATCTTCCATAAGTCTAGCACCTTCAGAGAAGTCTGCAATTTGTCCAGCTTCTGAAGTTACTAAATATGCTCTAGCTTTCTGAGCATCAAGATCTAATATCTGAGCTTTTAATTGTTTAACCGCTCTACTAATACCTTTCTTACCTACAATTCTAACTACTGAATCATCTACTGATCTTTTGAATTCATCTAAGATTCCAAGGATATCATCAGGTTCAACTCTAGGATGTAAGAGTGTAGCTGCTAAAGTTCTACCAGCTTTATCTACCATCCGTTCAGTTATAACTGTACCAGATCTTAGAGTTTTACGAAACTTAGGATTCTTTTTAAGTTGATCTGTTAATTCACTAACAAGAGTACGGTTAGTTAGGTTGTTAATTTCAAGTCCTTCTTTTCTAGCAGCTTCACTAATAATAGTACCTAGCCTACCCCAACCAGATTCAATGTTATTCTGGATTTGAGCGGCATCAGCGGCTGCACCTATGATACCATCTTCATCTCTAGTTCTAACTAAGGTTTCACCCTCATCAAACATAGGCCAGTTAGGAGGCTCTTCACCTTTACTGATATAGTATTCACTAAGTTCATTTAATGTGTCCTCTTTCCTAGCATAGTTTCTAAGAATAGCATCCTCTGTTATGTTATCAGAGAATTTAATATCTGTAAATTTATCTCCAACTTTTATTTCTTTATTAGAAGAGTCTATGAATTTAGCAGTCCTTGTCATGCTTTTACCAGCTTTTGTCAGGTAAGCTATACCTTCAATAATACTAGCAAAGACACTAAAGATAGCACCTTCATTAACATTCTTAGCACGTTTCTCACCTGCTGAATCATCTTCATTCGTAGCTATACTATTAGGTATCCATTGAAATGTCTTAGGCCAATAGCTCTTAAGAACACCCATTAGGTTATCATCCTTCTGGTTCTGTTCTGCTACATAGTCAACTGCAGCACCACTGCCTACGTCAATACCAAACTTAGAAAAGTATTGAAATGATTTACTATTACCTAGTCTCTGTAACCAAGGTGTTGCTGTACCAGCTGCGTGCATCTTAGATCCAGCATTTAATGCCATACTTCTAAGACCAAGAGATGGTATAACTAGTCCTGATATGCTACGTAAAGCTGTGTACACCTTACTTTCGTATGCAGGTAGTTTAGGTATATCAAACTTAGAACCTGCTGAAGCAAAGTTGATAGCGTCTATAACAGTATCTGAAAGACCAATAAGAGGTGCTGCAGTTTCGTACATATTACGAGCTGTACCTTCAACTGTATCTTGTATGAAACCTAAAGCACCAGGTCTTTGAATAGGTTGACCAGCGTCTGCCCTGTCTTGATAGACTTGATCCATACCACGGATTCCGCCCGTGGGTTCTTCTTCCGTAGAAGGTTGTTGTGTATCAGATTCTTGTGGAGTATCCGTAGGTACTACTTGATCTGAACCTGAGCCTTGAGCACCAAGAACAGCATTGATCTGTTCCTCATCTAAAGACTCATAAAAATCTTCATCCATAGTTTATCCTTGCCGTATTGTAGGAATTAAGTCCCGATCTTTAAGTTTTAGTTCCCATTTTTTAGTTTTGGGATTCCAGATTATATCTTTCAATGTTATATTATTCTGTGGATATCTTTTATTAAAATCTTCAACAGCTCCCTTCGCATCATTGTCTTTATAAAATTTTATAGTATTGTCTTTTACTTGTTTAGGTGTGAATTCACGTTTAGCTCCTAAATTATTAATTGACTTTTCAAGATCTACTAATCTAGTCAACTGGTTTTGAGATAAATTTTGAATACCTAATAATTCAAATTTATGTAAAAGATCTGAATCAAAACCACCGTTTGTTTTATCAATAACACCTTTATTTTTTTCAAGGAATTGTCTAACTTTAATATTAGAATTAGGTAATCCTTTTAATAATCCGTCGAAATCATAAGCTTGAAGTAGCATTGCTGCATCTTTATCATTTTTTTCAGCTGCGTTTTTTAAAGCTAATATTTTACCTTTAACTAAAACTTCAGGTTCTATTCCCAACAGTTCTGATTTAAGCAGAATATCTTTTGTCCAATTTTTAATAGTTCCTTGTTGTCCATTTTGTCCTGGTCTAAAGTTACCTAAAAGATCTACTAATTCTCCATTTGTAACTGCAAAACCAGAGTTTACTAACTTCTTTTTATCGTTTTCACCTGGGAAATTTCGATAAGGTCTACGTTTCCAAAGGCTACCTACCTCAAGAATACTAGTTTCAACATTTACTTTTGTCTCTGCTTTAGAAAAATGTAATGCTTCAAATGCAGGGAATTGCCCTTCTACATTAGCAGTTAATATTCCAAAGTTAGGATCTTCTGTATTACCTGGCTCAACATAAAAACCAAGGCTTGTCAATTCAACTCTTAGACGTTGATCAACATCTGCTTTAGTTCCACCTTCTTTAAAAACCTGCCAAATAATTTCATCCTGTTTCCTAGAAATAAAATTTGATACCCATTCAGGACTACCATCTCCTACAAGATCACCTGATTTTAAGGTGTTTTTAGTTTGGTGATTAACAGTTTTTTTAGCCCATTCATCAGAATTATTTTTACCATAACCGTTTAGATCACGGAATTTTTGATAATCCTTATCTTCTTTCTCTAGCTCATCGTTTAATTTATTATTAAGAATTTTGAGATCTGTAACTTTTGTCCGACCATCATTACGTCTAAGGTTTGTTAGATTTTTTTCTGAGTTATAATAATTGGAAGTTTGGTAAGCAGGTGAAGTATTCTCCATTAACTGATAATTAGCATCGGCCTCTTTACCACCTAAAGCTAAGTATCGTCTTTGGGCGTCTTGCTTCATTGTATCATTTATAGTACCATTTGCAAGACCACCCATAGTTGTAGCTACTAGTTTTGTACGATCTGCTTCAAGAGTTTTTATAGCCATCGTACCCTTATCTTCAAAAGCTTTTTCAATTAATGCAAATTGATCTTTAGAAAGTAATATAGTACCATCCTTACCTGCAGGGTTACCACCTCGATTTAAACCTCTTTTTAAAGCAGCAAATTCAGCATAGCTAAATTCGTCATTAAATACAGCTAATATTAATTGAGAAGTTACAAGTTTTTTACCAGCTTCAACGTTTAATGAGCCGTCTTTATTTAGTGTAGCATACTTTTTTATTCTTCCATCAACAAATTCAGTTACAGCGTTTTCGTTGTTATCAAGTTCACCAACAGCAATATTTATACCTTCTTGAAATTCTCTATTATCTTCAGTTATAGAATCACCTTTAAATAATAAAGCAGCTGATCCTGATAAAGCATCTGCAGCTTCATTAATTGATGGTACAAAACTATGTGTAACTAAATCAATAGGTAAGCCTAACCCTACAAGTTTATCAATTACAAATTTTTGATAATCTTGCCTTACTTTATCTGGATCGTACCCTATATCGTTTTGATATTTCTCTGCTATTTCTGGAGACTCATTAATTTTGTCCTTATAATCTGCAAAGGAACGATTTACAACATACTTACCAGACCACTTTGCAGCTCTTAGTAATTCAGCTTTACCTGCTTTCTGTAAATATTTAAGTACTCCCTCAGAAGCACCATTCTTCTTTAACTTTAATAATAAATTCTCAAAATCTTCCTGATCTGATAATGCATTTTTTTCCTTTGCTTTATATTCTAAAACAGCTTGTACAGCTTCTTTATCTTGAGGAGAATAAGCTATACGTTCTAATTTTGCAGAGGTTTCCTTATCTTTTTTATCTTCCCTTGCTTCACTTGCTTGGCTTATCGCTTTTGCAGTTTTAGATAAATCAGCAAATGTCTTACCTACTTTAACAATAGTGTCAACTGGATCAACAAAAGCATCCATCCGTTGTTGACCTTGTATATCTTTCTCTTTTTTATCACGTTCAAATTGCTCTTTAAATCTTTTTGCAGCTTTTTCAGCTGGTGTAAGATAATCAGTTACTTCAGTACCGTAGTACCTACCATTAACTAGAACACCCATTATGTTACCTCCTTAAATTGTACATCAATTAAACTGTAATTAACACCAAGGTATCCGTTAGGCATAGTAACGACGGCTTCTGGTTTAGTTTCTAGAACTTCTTCAGCAATAACACCGACGTATTTACGAGGACTATCTTTATAATTAAACTTATAAATGTTGTGTCCATCAATAGATTTGCCTATTTTAACGATGTTATCCTTGAGCTTTTTTGAGGAAGTAGCAAAGGCAGTACCAACACTAGCAGCTGTACCTACAATAGATAGTAGATCCATCATTGCAGCATGTCCTACATTATGACCTACTGGTTGTGGAGGTGCAATATCAGGATGTTTAACAAACATATTATCAGCAAACATTTGCATTTGTTGAGCTCTAGTTTTAGCTGCCATTTGTCCGCCAGCTTTACCCCATTCTTTTGCAGCTTTAGTTAATTGCTGTACTTGATCATGACCTTTTTTAAGGTAAGCTCCTAAGTCTACTGCACTGATACGATCCGTAGATCTACCTAATTGTCCTGAAGCTTTTCTAGTGTCACCAGAATTTTTAGCTAAGAACTCTTTCCAATCTTGTTGGCTTTGAGTAAACATAGCGTCAACTGCTTCTCCATATTTCTCTTGTATATCTGTATAAAAATTACCTAAACTAAGATTGCTAGCATCAATACCTTGTGCATATTGCATACGTTGAACGTTAGTGACGCTTAAATCTTGCATCCATTTACGTTCTCTTAGTTCAAGCTTATGTTTATAGTCACGCTTTAACTGCTCATTCGCAGCCCTAGCTTTAGCTCCTAAGCACACGGCAAAACTCTATAAAGGTTAATTGGTTAGGTCCATGTTTTAATTCCCTTAGAAATTTGAACCCTAGGAATTGAAGCAACTTTAAATGTACTTTGTTGCGGGCATCTACTATATTCCACAACAGTTTATCCTCTTGACGTTCTACATAACGCTTCGCTTCTCTAGCAAAGGTTACAGGATAGTCATGAATAGCGGGTGTACATAACATCCAGATCTGTCCTCCATCATCTACTCCAGCCATACCAGCAGTCCTGCCGTTAGGCACTTCAAAGTACACACAGGAAGGTTTCTGGACAGCATCAATAAGTGCTTCTTTTGCATCTACTCCGTGACCCTCTTCGACCTCACGACGATCAGCAGGTAATAGATTAGAGGCCACTTCAAGAGCAGCCTCCATTGTTATTGGGTGAATGTAATTAGACACGACGATAGTTTTGAGTGGTGTAATCTCCTTCCCATGTCATTGAATATAATGTAGCAGGGGTTGGGTGTGTCGATTTAAATTGTAAAGTTAAATTCTTATTCTTCTCATAGGTTGGTATAGTTTGGGTAGCTTCTTCATTAATCTGAACTCGGTTAGCAGAATAAGCGTTAGCAATAGTAGGTTCCCAGGTTTCAGTATAATCTGGTTTACCTAATCTCTTGATAGTTGTTTCATATAAACCGTTAGCACCGAGGTTAAGTTTAACTCTATGTACAACTAAAGACCCATTGATTAAAGAGACCCATTGATCACCTTGTGGTTGTTGATAGTAAATAGTAGGGAACTCTACTTCCATATCAAACTGGTATCCCAAAATAATATTATTAGCAGGTGTTACCTCATCTCCAGTACTACCATCTTCTACATACTGAGGATCGTATGTCTTCCAGTTTCCAGGTAAGCTAACTTTTGTAACTCCACTTTCAACAAATGTAGATACATTTTCTGAGCGACCTTGAAATGTCAAGTCATTTGCACTTGGTACTACATATACTGCTAATTGTCCTGAGCTATTATTAAACCCATCTGGTACTGTAAAAACAGTTCTATCGTTATCTTCATCATATGCTGATAAAGAACTTGATGCTATAGCAGTAGCGTTATCTAAGTGTATTCTGTGTAATACATCATCAGTAGCATCTGAAGTAGTAGCTTGGTTATCACTTATCTCATACTCACCATCATCTATTTTCAGGGAGAATTTTTGCAATACATCTTTACCACCATTTCTAACAACAACAAATAATGCATCATCAAGTACTGCATGGTGTTGTATATCACCCATTAGTTCCCATGTAAACCAAGCTTGCTGTAGTCTCTTATCACTACTATTGAAGTATTTATATCCATATAAAGTCTTAGTACCTTTCTTACTAAAGAAGATGTAACCATTCTCTCTAGAGTTAGAGATTAGTTCTAATTCTTTATCAAATAATTTACTTACAACCTTAGTTTGATCTACAACGATAGGCTCACCTTCTCTTAATATCCTAGCTACTTCCCAGAATCTAGAATACTTACCAGCATTATCTAAAAAGCCTATAGTAGTACCTAGTGAGATAGGATTAGTTTTATAATTAAAGTTGTATGAAGCTAGAGCGTTGATTTTTGCAGTCTGAGGACTTAGTACATCAGAGTCAGTAGATAACAAGAACTGTTTAGTCTTAGTAAATAATACTAATCCAGAGTTAACTTGTATACCATCCCACACAATTGCTGGTTTCTCAGAACTACATGATACATCAATAACGTCTGTTGCTGTATATGTAATAGCAGATCGTGGCCAGAAGTTATAGAAATCTCCAGGTCTAGATAAAACAACATCCTCATCACTGAGCATTACCATTCTATTTCTGAAGAAGATCATCTTATTAATCTTCTGTCCTACAAAGGATGGTTCAGGTACTGTTGTAGTATTACCACAATTACAAGAATCCCATAATATTTGATCTACAGTAAAGCTACCATCAGCTTGCCTAACAATTTCTATAGGCATAGTACCTTGATCAATTGTTATCTTACGTCCAGGTTGAGGACACTCTGTCCATACCCCAGGACCATCACGACCATGTTCTCCATCAAATCTAACGAAGTGATCATCTTCATTAGCTGCACTATTTTTAATTTTAACTACATACCCATTTTTACATTGAGTAGGTAAATCAGTTATATCATTAACTTCATTAGTAACAACATTAAGTAATTCTCCCGTTGGAGAACTAACATTAAATGCAGTACCATTTGTAAGATATATACCATTTCCTATAATCTGTACTTCAGTTGAATCAAATTCACTAGTAGCTATAATATCTTCTTGAAGTGCACCTAATATACTTTCAGCTGTAACAGTAGTTTTAGCATCAAAAGGAGTAGGTGTAGGGCGAATGAGGCCAAGGTTAGCTTGTACTTCAGATGTACTTACTTCAGTAATAGTTACCTTATAGTAACCATCTTTCATCCATACATAGAAATAGTCTCCTTGATACCAACCTTCACCACCATAAAGTAAATCATGGGTAGTAGTATACCTACATTGATAAGTAGTAACTTGATCATTACCAGTACCACTAGTGTATGGTACGGATTGTCCTATTGTAGATATTCTAAAATAAAGGTTTGATCTACCTGTAGCACCTGAATTGTTAACACTGACATTATAATTATAAGCACCTGATACAGAATCAGTATCTACTAGAGCAGTGCCACTACCACATGCAAAGATACGAGTAGCAATGTTTGGGCACCAAGCGTCTCTACCATCTCCTGCTGTGTCATCACATCTAGTAGTTTGACTAGGTCTACTAGTTCTACCTACCATACCACCAGATGAACCACAATAATTATTGCTAGACTTAACTAGTTCAACTTCTATCCTCGTAGCTGTACGCGATGTAGTAGTATTGGTATTATTGAATAAGTTCAAAGCATACTGACTAGCGTATGATACTTTTTTCAATTCAATATAAGCTTCACTTGGTCTAGCAGGAGCAGTGGTAGAATCCATTGCTACAGTCTTAGTACGATTCACTACATATGTATAATCGTTTAGAGTTAAAGTTTGTAGATCTTCGTCGTTAGAATGAGTAAGGTAATTAGTTAGAAGAGTAGCAGTACCTGAATCATATGTAACAGTCTTCTCAGCACCATCAATACAACTCCATATTTTTACAATACCTGTCCTTGATATTTGTCCTATATACTGTTCGTTCTCGTCTCTATAGTAATGAAACCATCTACCATTAGTAACAGAATTATTAGATCCATCACTTAAAGATTTAATTAACTTACCCCCAGGACGTTTCATAAGTCCTTCCACCAAATCAGGCATTACATTTTTGGCAGTAACTAACTGGCCAGGACGTTTTGCATGATCAGGCTGTTGAGATATCCCATTATTATAACTAGGAATTGTTTGTGTAATACTTGCCATTAGCGTCTCAATGCATTATATGGTTGATAAGATTGGTAAACACTATCATGCGGATTACCGAAGAAAGAAGGATCACCCTTATCACATTCGTACTCAAGGCAAGCTGCTCTAGATTTGAACTCATCTTCCTTTAATAGCTGAGCAAGCTGAGCGTTTGCTACAAGCTGGACAGCAGCCCTTACAGCAGCCCTGTAAGTTATGTAACGTTGGAATGGGTTAGGGAGATCTTCAAACGCATACAGCGTCACTAGATCAAGGTAGAGAGTCTCGTCAAATACATCAGTATGATTGACTAGATCATATAACCTTCCATTACGTTGTACTACATCCTTAGATCTATCTTTTAAACCATCGTGTATATCATATCTTAATGCGTTATTAGGTATAGTTATATATCCATTCGAGTCAGGTTCTGTAGCTATATGTTTTTCAGTATTAAAATGCCATCCTTCATTCTGTACATCTTTATTAACTTCATTTAATATATTATATATAAACCCTACTTCAGGGTTATCATAGTTGAGAGTTGTGACGGGTGACTGACCGATAGCTCCCAAGATTGAGTTCACTGCGGATAGTTCGGTATCGGTGTCAATTGTCGAGGTAGCCATAGGTATAAATTTTTATGAATAAAAAAAAGGAGGGCGTGAGAACCCTCCCATATGTTGGTTGATAAGGTATAACTTAGAAAGCAGCGTTTCCTGAAGAGCCTGCTGCAGCACCTGCAACAAGTTCAACACAAGCGGCTGGGTTCAGATAATCAGCACCCATTGCCAAGCGGCCAAGGATCACGTCGCCCTGATAAATCACGGATACGTCACCTGAAGTTACTTGAACTTGAGGTCCGATTGCTTCGACAACACCTGCGCCTTCCTTCTGGAAGATAAGTCCACAGCTGTTAGCGAATTCTGTCTCTTCACCATACTCGTTATTGATTCCAGCTACGTCATTTGCAGCATCTTCAATAGCTTCACCAACGAATGAGCCAGTGTTGCCAGGAGATGTGATGCCAGGGTTAGTAGCAGAAGCGGAACCATACTTAGTACCGTACTGACTCATGAACGGAATGTTCATAGACTTGAAGATCTTAATGCCTGCAATTTCTATGATTCCATTACCGCCTTGTAAT
>VTLG01011545.1_pt1 | contig 18424 bp, 24 predicted proteins | sample 4694571 | NCBI WGS metagenome assembly VTLG01 (sample SAMN12604809, study PRJNA352737) | marine metagenome | biome: ENVO:00000447; feature: ENVO:00000209|ENVO:00000569|ENVO:01000036; material: ENVO:00002151; isolation source: viral sequences binned using virsorter ... | reverse complement strand
TTGCCTTTTGGCTCTTTCCCTTCAGCGGGGAGGCAGAATTGAATCTAGCTGAAGGTATTAAAGATCAAGCTTTAGCACATGCTAAAGAAGATTTCCCGAAAGAGGCAGTAGGTTTAGTCCATGTCGTTAAAGGTAAAAACAGATATTTTAAATGTAAAAATATTGCTGAAACGCCTGACGAACATTTTATTTTAGACCCTGATGATTATTTAAAGGCCGAGACTAAAGGAGAAATAACAGCCGTAGTTCATAGCCATCCAAAAACAAGCCCGGCCCCTAGTCCTGCTGATATGGTCGCGTGTGAAGCCTCCGGTCTCCCGTGGTTTATTGTTAATCCTAATACTGAAACTTGGGGATCTTATACACCTAATGGCTTTGAGTTGCCTTATGTCGGGAGAGAATTTTCACATGGTATTGTTGATTGTTATTCGTTGGTTAGAGACTTTTATAAAAGGGAATTTAATTTAGAACTAAACGATTACAACAGAAGAGACCAATGGTGGTATAAAGGCGAAAATATGTATTTAGATAATTTTGCAAAAGAAGGTTTCAAGGAAATTGATATAAGTGAAGTCGGTTATGGAGATTTGTTCTTAATGCAATTAGAAAGTCCAGTACCTAATCATGCAGCGATATATTTAGATCAAGGAATTGTTCTTCATCACGTTCAAGGTAGGCTGTCATCTCGTGATGTATATGGTGGCTATTATCAAAAGGTAACGGCAAAGGTCTTAAAACATGAAAGTCGTTAAGGTTTACGGAGCGTTAAAAAAACAGCTAGGAGGTCAAGGGACTTTTGAACTTGACGTGAACACTCCTGCGGAAGCAATAAAAGCTTTAACAGCTAATTTCAAAGGATTAGCAAAATGGATGGTTGAAAGCGAGCAGCATGGGGTTGCATATAAAGTTCGATTAGGGAAGGAGGTTGTAGGAGAAGAGCAAATAGATACGTTGTTATATCCGTGGAGTGAAAGAGATGTCTTTTCAATTACTCCCGTTGTTACTGGTTCGGGCCGAGGATTCGGGATGGTTTTGCTAGGGGCTGCATTAATTGGACTTTCTTTTGTTACGTTTGGTACTTCCGCTGCTTTTGCTGGTGGCTCACTAGGTGGCCTCGGTACAACAGCTGGCATTTATGGAACTGCTTGGGGTTCTAAAGCTTTAGGTGCTATTGGTTTATCTATGATGCTTGGCGGTGTTTCTCAAATGCTTTCCCCTCCGCCTCCTGAATTAGATATAAACCAAGCAAATAAATTGCAGAATTATAGTTTTAGCGGGGTGACTAATACCTCTCAAGTTGGGACTGCTATACCAATAGCTTATGGCCGCTTATTTGTTGGTAGTTCTGTTATAAGCTCTGGTCTTGATGTTGATGAGGTTGTATAGATGACTGAGATTCGCGGAGCTGGTGGCGGTGGTTCAAAAGGTGGAGGTGGAAATAAAACACCTACGGAGGCAGATGATTCACTCCAATCGGTTCAATATGCAAAAGTCTTGGACTTGCTTTCGGAAGGCCCAATAGAGGGTCTAGATGACGGCAATAAATCAATTTTTCTTGATGGAACTCCGGTACAAGATTCAGGAGGTAATGATAATTTTGAAGGCTATACGATTGTCACAAAGAATGGGACACAGGATCAAACTTATATTGCAGATTTAGGTGGAAATGAGTCAGAGGTTGCTGTGGGAATACAAGTCACAAATTCGACTTCTGTTGTGCGTCAAATCGCAACTTCAGAGAATACGACAGATAGAGTTAGAGTTACTTTGAAGATCCCTGCACTAAGGTTCGTAGAAGATGATGGAGATATTGTTGGAAACTCTGTTGAGATCAGGATTGATGTTCAATACAACGGCGGTGGATATAACGCCGTAAAGACAGACACGATTTCAGGTAAATCTAGTAATGCATATTTGAGAGATTATGTTTTCCCTTTAACAGGTGCGTTCCCTGTAGATGTAAAAGTTGTTCGTATAAGTGATGATGATTCTGGCGCGAAGCAAAGTTCTCAAACGTGGTGGAATAGCTATACCAAAATTATTGATGAGAAGTTTAGATACCCTAACTCTGCGCTGTCTTTCCTTCGCTTTGACAGTCGTTCTTTCCAGAATATCCCTACAAGAAAATATCTGATTCGTGGAATAAAAGTAAAACTTCCATCCAATGCAAAGGTTGATATTTCAACAACACAACGTAGAGCCGTATCTGATGGAAGCCTAGAGACCATTACGAATGGAAATATTGGAAGAGTTACATATAGTGGAATTTGGGATGGCAGTTTCGGGTTGGGTTGGTGTGCTGATCCGGCTTGGTGTTTATATGATCTCTTGATAAATGACCGATACGGGATAGGCCTAGTTGAAAGTACGCTTGACAAGTGGGATTTCTATACGATTAGTCAATATTGCAATACTCTTGTCTCTGACATGAAAGGAGGCCAAGAACCGCGTATGCTTGGCAATCTTTTGATTAATTCAAGGGATGAAGTTTACAACGTCATTCAACAAATGACTTCTTTGTTTAGAGGGATTAGCTATTACGGGGCCGGTAGTGTCGTAATGGTTCAAGATGCGCCTCAAGACAGTCAATATTTAATTGGTAATTCTAATGTTGTTGATGGTCTATTTGAATACTCTGGGACCTCGAAGAAAGCCCGTCATACTTGCTGCTCAGTCGCTTGGCAAGATTACGCTGCTTTAGGTGAAGTTCAATTTGAATATGTAGAAGATGCAGACGCCGTTGCAAAATATGGAATACAAGAAAAACAACTTAAGGCTCTTGGTTGCTACTCTCAAGGGCAAGCTCATAGGGCAGGGAGATGGCTGCTAAAAAGCGAACAGACCCTTACTCAGACTTGTACTTTCTCTGTCGGAATTGATTCAGGATTAGTTTTAAGGCCCGGAATGGTTATTGATATTGCTGATAGTTTAAGAGCAGGAGAAAGAAGATCAGGCCGTATTAGCTCGGCGACAACGAACGCGGTTGTTGCAGATAGTTCTGAAAACCTATCAAATATTAATTTAGGTCTTAGCCCTACTTTATCGGTCATCATGCCGACAGGCTTGGTAGAGACAAAAACGATTTCTAGTATTAGCGGAACAACAATTAATATTAGCGGAACTTTTTCACAAGCTCCTACAACTCCAAATCTCTGGTTGATTCAAACTTCAGATATTCAATCTCAACAATATCGAGTCATAACCGTTTCTGAAAATAGTGAAAAGACAGGTTTTTCAGTTACGGCACTTGAATATAATTCCAGCATTTACAGCGCAGTTGATTCTGGTGAAGATATTGTTCTTAGAGACATTAGTAATTTAACTCTTGCTCCTAATCCGGTCTCAAATGCAAGGGGAGAGCAGTTCTTATATTCCGAAGGTCAAGGTATTTTTGTAGGTTTCGACTTTGACTTCCAGCATGATCGGGTCAACGTAGCTGAATATCGAATTAGCTATAAAGTGGACAACGATAACTGGGAGGTCATAACAACAGCGACCCCTTCAGCCACTATAAGGAACGTAAGGGAAGGGACTATTTATATTCAAGTTCAGGCTTATAACTCACTAGGGAAAGGGAGTCAGATTGTTACTTTTGAAAAGGCATTAGCGGGTAAGTCTGCACCTCCAGAAGATCCCACAGGTTTTTCAATGGTGCCGACTAATGGCTTAGCAAGATTGAACTGGACTCAATCACCCGATCTTGATGTAACCGTTGGGGGATTAGTGAGGCTCAGGCATTCACCAGATTTATCAAATGTTACATGGGCTAAAGCAACAAGTATTCATAGCGATTTGACCGGTACAGCAAAAGAAGCTTATTGCACGTTGAAAGGCGGAACTTATTTAATGAAATTCGTCGATGCTGGAGGAAATGAAAGCGTTGGATACGCGGGTATCGAATTTACAATGCCTGATCTTGACGACATGGAGCTATTGACGATCCAGCAAGAAGATAATTCCTTCCCCGGGACAAAAACGAATCTAACGGTCTCAAGTGGTGAACTGTTAATGGCAACCGATGGGGGAAGCTCAGGAGGTAATGCAACTTTACATACGTCGGGAACATATCTTTTCCAAAACAATCCAATTGATTTAGGTGATGTCTTTTCTATTCGACTTGACACAACATTGAGGGCTAGATCTTTCTTCCCTTATGTTGATTTCGTTGACACATGGGCGGATTGGGATAACCAAGCCAGCATTGATGGAACAGCCCCGGCTAATTGTGATGTCAAATTATATGTAAGAACAACACAAGAAGCCAGCCCCTCGGCTAGTGATTGGACAAGTTGGAGGGTTTACAACAATGCTCAAATTAGTTGTAGGAAGTATGAATTAAAAGCCGAGTTCACAACGGGTAGCAATTTAGATCAAATTGCAGTTGATCGACTAAGAGTTCAGCCAATGATGGGAAGACGAACAGAGTCGGGGATCGGTACTGCTTCAAACAGTGCAGATGTAACTATTTCTTTCGGAAAAAATTTCAAAGCGAATCCAGCAGTCGGGATCACATTTAGTGCTACGACCTCGGGGGATTATTACACAATCACCTCGTTAAGTACGACTAATTTCACAATCTCCATCTACAATGCAAGTAACGTCCGTCAAGCTAGGTCATTCACTTGGACGGCTACAGGATACGGAAAGGCTTAACTAATGGCACAAGTAAACATTGGAAATTACCCCGTACCTAACTCCACAGGAGCGAATGTAAGGGCGGATATAAATGAAAACCTTGCTGACATTTTCACAACAAGCTCAGGCTCGACACCACCTCCTGCGGCTGGATCTGCAACGGGTCAACTGTGGATAGATACAAGTACAACTCCTGATACGCTTAAAGTGAAAACAGGATCAGGAACAACATCTTCAAACTATACAACGCTTGGAAATATTGCCGCGAATTTTGGTCACGCAACAGCAGCTAGTCCGACTTTTACAGGGAACGTAGGTTTCCCTGCTGGATCAAGTTCTAGTTTGCCAATTAGAAATGCAGCCGATACGGATACGGGAATTTATTTTGGAGCCACAAACGAATTAGATATTAGGGCTGGTAATACCGATGCTCATACTTTTACTTCAACAGCTAGTGAGCCAAAGCTTCCACTGAGAGGTACAAATGGATCGAACTCCGCCCCGTCAATCAGCTTTTCCTCAGACACAGATTTAGGTTTATACCGTTCTGCGGCTAATACTTTATCTGTAACAACTGGAGGAACAGAAAGGCTCTTTGTTAATAGCTCAGGATTAACAATAAAAGCACAAGGAGATCTAAGACTTTCCGATTCAAATAGTTCCAATTGGGCAGCAATTCAAGCTCCGTCAAATATCACTACTAACTACACTTTGACACTCCCTACCACAGATGGAGGTTCAGATCAGATTTTAAAATCAGACGGTTCAGGAAATTTAAGTTGGACAACCGTTTCAACTTTGCAGAGTTCAACTACTGGGGGATTCACTGCTTATGCCGTTCTCTATTACAAGGTAAGTTCGGGAACTCATGGAGGAGCATCGACTACCTCATGGGGTGACAGGTCTTTAAATCATGAACACGCTGACCCGTCTAGCATTGTAAGTATTTCAAGTAATCAGTTCACATTGTCCGCAGGTAATTACTTTATAAGAGCTTCGGCGGCTGCTTACGATTGCGCAAGCGTTCGTCTAAGAATTTATGATGTAACAAATAGTGCAACAAGACTGGTTGGATACAATGGATACGGCGAAGGTTATAGTTCTGAAAATACATGGAATTATGTTGTCGGCAGATTAACCCCAAGCGGAACGACGGCCTATAAACTTCAACAGATAGCCGATCAAGCTAGAAGCACTTGGGGCAATGGTTACGCACAATCATTAGGCGGCGAAGAGATTTACGCTATTATTGAAATTTTTAAAGAGAGGTAAAAAGACTTCTCGGAATATTTTTGTTAAACTCTGTGCATTAGAGTTGAGGATTTCCAATGGCAATCGGGCCGGGGACTTATGATATGACGATCCAAAGAAGATCGGATCATAACATTAGTATGGCTTTCAAAGATTCAGGAGGTAGTGCGATAAATTTAAACGGTTATACTCTCACAAGTCAGGTCTGGGATAAAGAAAGATCGACTAAGGCGGCTGATGTCACGATCTCGTATGTTAGTCAGGCCGGTGGAACCTTCGACTGGAAATTAACCGATACTCAAACAGCTACTTTGACCTCTAACGAATACGGATACGATATTTTAGTGACGAATCCCTCAGGAATAAAAGAATATTGGCTTGAAGGAACTATCTTTATGGACGAGGGTTATACAGCATGAGTAAGAACACAGTTACAGTTAATGAAAGCACTAACTCGGTTGTTAATGTCACTACAGCCGGGCCTCAAGGGCCGTCATTTTCATCCTCGGGTGTAGGCTTAACTGATACAAATAAAGTGGATAAGTCTATACTCTATTACGATAGTAGTGCTGGAGTTTTTAAAGCCGACAGCACATGGACAACTAGCACACTCACAGACGGAGGTAACTTCTAGTGGCTAACACGATCAGAATAAAAAGAAGCACTGGAAGTTCAGCGCCTACCAGTCTTGAAAATGCAGAATTAGCATATGCAGAAGGCACTAATATTCTGTACTACGGAACTGGTACTGGGGGCGCGGGAGGTTCTGCGACATCTATCGAAGCTATCGGCGGAGATGGATATTACACAACACTTGCAACCACACAGACTCTTTCAGGAGCGAAAACATTTACAGGAACAGTTGATCTAAGTAGTGCTACCGTTCCGACTTTTACTTGTTCTCAGAATTTAATTGTAAGTGGAAATTTAACAGTTTCAGGAACAACAACAACGGTCAACTCTACGACCACAACAATCGCAGACAAAAACTTAGAGCTTGCCAAAGGTGCAGCGAATGATGCAGCCGCAGATGGTGGTGGACTAACTGTTGATTCAGGTGACGGTGCTAAGACTTGGAACTGGATTAACGCTACCGATTGTTGGACTTCAAACCAAAGTATTGAGGCAGCAGGCTCAAGTCTTAAATACAGAATTGATGGCGTTGATGTCGTCACAAAAACTGGATTAGGTTCAACTGTAGTCGGTAGCTCCTTGACTTCGGTTGGAACAATCGGGACAGGTGTTTGGGCTGCTACTGATGTCGCAATTGCCCATGGTGGAACGGGCGCAAGTACAGCAGCAGGTGCTTTAAGCAATCTAGGCCTAACAGCAACGGCGGCTGAATTAAATGCCCTTGATGGAATCACTTCAACCGTTGCAGAATTAAATGTCTTAGATGGCATCACCTCAACCGTTGCCGAGTTGAACATCCTCGATGGCGTTACCGCTACCGCCGCAGAATTGAACGCACTGGATGGAATTACTTCCACTGTTGCTGAATTAAATATTGTTGATGGTGGAACGTCAGCCACTTCTACAACTCTGGCAACTACAGACCGTTTTGTTGTCAACGACAGTGGAACAATGGTTCAGGTTGCTTTGTCTGATTTGGTCACATTTTTAGAGAACGGATCGGTTTCAGGTTTTGACGTTGACGGAGGAACCTACTAACTACAATTACTACTAGGAGGTAGGTCACATGGCTAACACAATTAAATTAAAGAGAGGAAGCGGTTCAAATCCCGGCACTTCTGATCTTGCCGTTGGTGAAGTTGCTTTAAGAACCGATAATGCAACTTTATTTACAAAAAACGACGCTGGAAATATCGCTGAGATAGGAGCCTCAACTGGTGTATCTGATGGAGATAAAGGAGATATAACGGTCAGTTCTTCTGGAGCAACTTGGACGATTGATAATGGGGTTGTTTCAACTGCAAAAATAGCTGATGACGCAGTTAATTCAGATAAATTAGCAAGTGGACTTTTATTAAGTGCGGGAACTAATAAAAATATCCGTTTTTCTGGAAGTATTGGAGAAATAGGAAATGTAACTGGTTTCCAAGCAGTAAATGATGCTGAAAGTGCTAACACCGATTTTGGTATTAGAGCTACAACTATACGTTTAGCAACAGGTAGTGCAGAAAGATTGAGGGTTAAAGATGCGGGGATTGATGTTACAGGAAATATTGCTGTATCAGGAACAGTTGATGGAGTTGATATTGCGGCAAGAAATACGTTGTTCGGTGGGCTTACTTCCAGTTCTGGAGTATTAACGAATGGAGTAACAGCAACGACCCAATCGGCAAGTGATAATTCTACAAAAGTAGCAACGACAGCCTATACAGACACAGCGATTTCAAACTTAGTTGATAGTTCGCCAAGTGCCTTGAATACACTTAATGAACTTGCTGCAGCGTTGGGAGATGATGCTAATTTCTCGACTACGGTTACAAATAGTATCGCCACTAAATTACCTTTAGCGGGTGGAACTTTAACTGGAACTTTAAATGGTACGAGTGCTACTTTTGCAGGAGCAGTATCGGCAAGGAGATTAACTCTTAGTGATGACGGGGCTAATAGTCCGACTTTCCTTCTTCAGACAGATGACGCAAGTCCGTGGGGTTTTACGATAAAGAACGATACTTACTCAACATCTGCTGCGGTTGGATTTAAAGCTTATCAAGGAAATAGTGGAGCTTTTTATATAAGGTTACAAGGTGATTCCGAGTATAATGCTTTTTATCTTAGACAACATAATGGATCGTCTAGCAGAGACCTCATAAGTTTTGACACCTCGGGTAACGCTGCTCTTAGCGGTTCGGTAACAGCAACAGGAGGGTTTAGCGGGTCAGGTGCAAGTTTAACTTCCTTAAGTGGAAGTAATATATCTTCTGGAACAATTGCAGCAGCTAGGGTTGCCACACTTAACCAAAACACAACAGGCTCGGCTGCGACATTAACAACAGCAAGAACTATTGGTGGAACTTCATTTGATGGCTCGGCTAATATTGATATTTCTTACACAAATTTAACTAATAAATTATCAGTAGGAGATGGAGGTTTAACTCAGAATAATTTTACTAATACGCTGAAATCTAAACTGGACGGGATCGAATCTGGGGCTACTGCCGATCAAACAGCTAGTGAAATACTTACATTAATTAAGACAGTAGATGGTTCAGGTTCAGGGCTTGATGCTGACAAGTTAGATGGTACTGAAGCAACCAAATTCTTAAGTTCCTATGACCGCACGACAACAACTGGATGGCAAAATTCAAACGGTAATTTCAGGCTCAACGGAGGAGCAAGTGGCTCAGTTGGTCTTGCCATGCACACCTCAACTGGCACATTTGGATACCAACTTTATGGATCTGGTGGCACTACTTACGGCTTCTTAAATGCTAACTGGGGTGGTTGGGATCTTAAGAAAACAATAGATGGTCAACTCCAATTAAGAATTGGTGGTACTGATTATACGGTTTGGAACCAACAAAACGACGGGTCTGGTAGTGGTTTAGATGCGGATACTTTGGATGGAGTTCAGGGTTCTAGTTTCTTAAGAAGTGATGCTGCTGACAGTGCAACAGGTACTTTAACGGTTAGAGATATACTATTTTCTTCTGGTTATACGCTCCAAAGATCAAGCCACCAGTCGGGACATTTAGAAGGCGGTCATATCAATATTGGAGGTACGTCAACAAAAACAAGTCCAATTTACACAATTGGTTCTAGTTATAACCCTGCTGAGTCTAGTCTTGGTAACATGTATGGGATTGGCTTCTCTCATACAGACGCATCATTTATTACCACTACTGGCCCTTCGGGTTGGGGGCAGTATGTTGCTGCTGATGGAGATGCAAGAGTTTTTCTTTGTGGTTCAAACGGTAGTATATGGTCTTCAGGTCAGCATTATGTCGGTTCAAATGTAGTTTGGAATGCTGGTAACGACGGATCTGGATCTGGACTTGATGCTGATAAATGGGATGGAAATCAATTCAGTTCATATCTGAACCAAGCAGTCTTAACAAGTAGCGGCCCGACTTTTTCAAATGTCTATAACAGTGGATGGTTTAGAAATAACGATTCAACTGAGGGATTATATAACACTGCTAACGGCCAGCATTGGTATTCAAGTTCGTCTAATTACTGGAACATGGATAATGACGGAACTTCTGGTGGAATAGTAGTCCGAGATGGACATGGCGGTACAATTAGAGGATACGTCTATTACAACAGTAGTAATCAAATAGGTTTCTTAGATTCTGGTGGAAATTGGCGATTATATGTAAACTCCTCAAGCAATGTCAAATGCAATAATCATTTTGTTCCGCATTCAAACAATTCTTACGACTTAGGGACTAGCAGCTACAGATGGAGAAACTTATATGTGAACGATTTACAGCTATCGAATGAAGCAAGGAAAGACGAGGGTGGAAATGATGTTGACGGAACTTGGGGCGACTGGACACTCCAAGAAGGAGAGAAAAATATTTTTATGATTAACAACCGATCAGGGAAAAGATATAAGATGGCATTGCAGGAGGTTTAACAAAATGGCAGTAACAAAAACTTGGTCAGTTCTTGACCTAACTCGAGAGACTTCAGACGGTTATGTTTCTGTTGTTCGGTGGAAACTAACAGGAACCGAAGGAGATAAAACAGTTGAATCAACTGGAAAAACATATCTTGAAAGACCCGAAAGCTTAGAGGATTATTCTTCTTTGACCGAAGAAAAAGTAATCGGATGGGTAAAGGCTAAAATGGTTGCAGAAACACCGGCAGTACAAATTGAAGAAACCGGTAAAACAATTGTTGACTGCATGGAGGCTGTAATGGATTCAAAAATGGCAGAGTTAAACACTCCAGCCACGGCAAACGGAAAACCCTTTTAGCTATGACTATTTATTTCGGTGACGGAACAAATGTTTCAACGGCACCGGGTGGTGGCCTTTGGAGTTCTTATGCGATTCTGTGGCAAAGAGAAAGTTCAGGAACTCATGGAGGCTCGGCCTCTACATCTTGGACAGCAAGAAGTTTAAACCACGAGCATGCAGATCCCGATGGAATAGTTTCTTTGTCTAGTTCTACTTTCACACTTCAATCGGGTAGTTATTGTTTTCGGTTTGGCGGTGCTGGTTATGACTTAGGATTTGACCTTATGCTTAGAATTAGAAATACTTCAGATAATACTACTGTTTGCTGGAGTGGGCCGGGTTCAGGGCCGGGGTATTCAGATGCGAATGGTTGGGGTTATGGAGTGGGCCGAACTACAATAAGTAGTGCTAAGAATTTCCAGTTACAACAAAGAGACGACAATGACAGAGGAACATGGGGCCGAGGTTATGCCGGAGGTCTCGGATCTTACGAGGTCTGGGCTATTTGTGAAATTTTTAAGGAGTCTTAATTATGGCAACTGAAACATGGTCTTATAAAGGCTACTCAGCCGAAAATGATGGCAAGCAGTACGTCCGAAAAGTTGATTACCGAGTTGTAACTCAGGATGGAGATTACAAGGAAACAAGTCGAGGATTTGTTATTTTAGCTCGACCTTCAGATTCAGACATGGTGGATAGAGAGACTTGGGCCACCGAAGAAAATATCATAAATGCAATTAAAGCTAATTTAGGAGATGCGAAGCTTGCCGAAATCAGGGCTGATCACGCAGACCGATTAGAAGAATGTAAAGTCCCCTACACTTGGCACTACAACAGGTAATAGTTAGAATTATCAAAGTTAATACAAATAGATGTCATTTTCTGAAGAACAGATTTCAAAATGGAAAAATGCTTTAGAGGAGAAAACAAAGCTAAGGGATCAATATAGTAACGCTCTTAATGCTTTAAGCTCTGAGATTCTCCAGCTTCAGGGAGGCTTGACGTTTGCAAAAGAAGCGGCTGAGTCTGAGTCTTCCCCAGAAGGACAAAGTACAGAGGAAGCAGAGGAAGCAGCCCCACAATCATAATTAAGCTAGTGTGAGCAAGAGCTTTTAAAATTGCGTCTCTTATCATGCAAAAAGTTTTAAACATTATCAGTGTAATCTCTTTTGTCCTTGTGGCAGGGATTACAGGAGGTGGAGTGTTTGGTTATTTATGGATAACTAATGAGGATAACCAGAAAATGCTTCAAGATAAAATAACAGAGAAAGTAATGGGTTCAATCAAGATGCCTAGCCTCTCAAGTCCTGTTCTTCCTACTTCTGAACCCAAGAAAATGAAGTTTAGTAACCCTTTCTAGGTTGACAGAAATTCCGAGAATAGGAGTTAGCTCTATCGGGATGGAACCAGTTAGAACTTATATTATTAACGCTCCGACAATTAATACACCAAATGTTCCTGTTGTTTTGCCAATGGGATTTCCTGTTGTAAATATCCCCGGTTGTGTTGAGGCACGAAGATCTTACGAAAACGAAAATCTAGTAACTAATGATCCCGATGGGAATTTAATTCTATGTGATGCAGAGTACCCGTCTTATGACGCAATGAATTTCACTCCTAATGAATTTAACTATACAGAATCAGACACGACGCAAAGGCACCAAGAACCAGAAACTCCAGCGCAAGACCCGCCTCCGCCGCCAAAGATAGAGGACTGCCCTCCCGTTGGAGCCGCAGAAATTGGGACTAAGATTGAAGATGGAAAGAAAGAAATAACTGGGTATCAGTTGATAGGAAATAAATGTATTACTCAATATAAGAAGCTAACAATGCAGCAACAAATTGTTAATGCAATACCCTCTCCTCCGCAGGTTGTTTCTACTACTGGTATTACTCTTATTGCCACTTCTACCGCTTTGGCCACGCCTCTCTTGCTTCGTGTGGTCAAGCCATTAGTCAAACAGATGGTTAATAAGGTGAAAAAGAAATTAACAGGTAAAACAGAACAGCTATCAGTAAGAGAAAGAAAATTAAAGCAAAGAGAATTAACTGCATCTATTCGGGCTTTGAAGAAGATGAAGAAGTGATAGGAGGAATGTTATGTCTATGAGGTAAGACCTGTCCCATTTTAGGCAAAACGAGAACATCTTCACATAACGAGTAGAAAACTGAATTTTTAGCAAATTCAATTCCAGACTTCTTAAGTGCGCCACATTCCTTCAGACGAGCGACATGCCACGATAGTTCTTTGTCTTTAAGGTTCTGATCTTGAATTGCAAGCCATTTATCCGCCATTGCTTTACATCTCCTTTGCAAAGAATTATCAAGAGGCAAAGAAAAGGTAATAGAAAATCCCCAGTTTAAACTTGCCGAATCTTTCTGTCCTGTTCTGACTCTTTGGTGATAAAGAATATCTCCCTCGTCTGAATAGACCGGAGAATCATACCAGTATTCTCTAGGAAGCTGTTTCTGAAAACTGTCGGTTAAAAATGGCGAAGCCGTGAGCATTGGCCCCTGACAAACTATTCCATTGCCGTACTGGTTTTGTATCATATTTCCTTGTAATGATTGTATTGCCATATTCGTCACCGATCCTGAGGAATTCGCGACTGGAGCAGCTGTCTGGGACGTATTTGCTAATACTTTTAACGGATTAAGCGCAAGAATTATTGTGAGAATGTAGAGGTAGTTTCTGTGACGCTTTCTACCTGAGTGGTACGAGTTATATTTGTAATATTTGAAAGCCCCGGCCCTTGATAAGAAGTTTGAAGTTGGAATGGTGCGCCCGCCTCTCGAATGGTTACGTTGGGCATTGTTGTTAGGTCGGCTCCAGTCCATGAATAAGTTGTCCCATTTACTGTTTGATTAATAGTCGTAGGATTAGGTAACATTGTTGCTCCATCAATATCTAAGTTAGTCCCGTTAATTGTTAGAGAATGGCCTGAATTATAATCCGTTGATACTATTGTTTCTGTAATATTCTGAGTAGTTCGAGTGACTGCCGACATTGATCCGCTAGAGAAATTAGGAACCACTGGCACGGCTATGACTGGCTTTTGCCACCCATTTAGTAACAGCAACACCAGTAGATACCGCTTCATTTAGTCAACGACTGACTCGACTATTGTCTGAGCCGTGCAACTAGAACCTGCGCCCATTGTCCCAGCGCAAGTATGAATACCAGAGCTAAGAGAAGTGATAGTGCCTCCTGAGACTCCGCCACTCCCTGTAACAGTGACTCCGAGCGAAGGCAAGCTTGGAACAACTCCTCCAGTGACCGTAGTTGCGCTTTGAATAGAATCTCCAACAGTCAGAGACTCGGTCATGGAGTAGGCCGATCCTGCTGTAGTAACTGTGAAGTCTGTGTCTACAATCGCTGGAACTCCTGAAGTAACAGAATCAGCAGTCAATCCTCCGATGGCACCAGAGGTAGTAGTACCTCCGACCGTAGTACTCGGAGTTATATTATTGCCTGTAACGCTGTAAGTTGTCCCCACTCTCGAGGCGGAGCTGTAAGCAGCGTCGAGTTGGATCTTTGCCGAAGTGGTTATAGAGTGTCGCATATCGGCCTGTACTGGTGAGGCCAATAAAAGCAAGATCAGAAATCTTTTCATGTGAGTTTGCCGGTTACTGGGTCAACTTCCTTTCCTGTGATGGGATCAGTCTTTACAACTTCAGCCCCGTTGATAGTGAGAGGAGTCTGTACCCTAATGACTTGTTCAGTTTGCTGTGTATTGCTTTTGGCAATCATGGCTTCCATTTCTTCTTTGCTTACGCCGTTGCTCTTGCTCTTGTCTTTAGCTGTAGCCAAACCAAATGTGGAAAGTGCGCCGGTAAAGACACTTGCTATAAAGGTCGGATCAAAGTTTTGTTTCTGGAATCCGGGCAAATCAACGTATGCCAAAGTTAAGATAAATCCACTCCAGACCACTATTCCAAGCCTTACAGCGACTCCAATTAGTGCCACTTGCTCTTCTTTGTCAGGCGTTAATTCCTCAAGCTTGCCTAATATCCCTTTTTCTTTGTTTTCTTTTTTTTCTTCCTGTTGGATTGGGGTTTCATTGTTCATAATATGGAGGTAGCCACTTTAAGAATAGTTGCAAGAAATAACAGCCGCAATCATTGGTGCTATCGCTTCCGCTTTTATTATGGCGCTCGCTAATATTAGCAACCGGCGAGAGAGGGATATTAGAGAGTTATTTCATCGTATGAATCAATTAGAAAAAGACGTTGCGACTAACATGCCAAAGCCGCGAAAATTAAGAGGATTATAAGGTCTTTATGAAATTTCAAATGGGTCAAAGTTGGGTAGAAGAGAACCGCCAAAGAGCATTAAGAATGGATCGTCTATACGTTCTTGATGGTAGACACCGTTTAGATCATCCAATGCATGGCTTGTTCACAGGGTTAAATGCAAAAGCAGCAGAACTAGAAAGAGATTTGGAGGAATAAAAAAATGCCTTTAGCACAATGGTTAATAGTCCAACCTTCATTAGAAGAGGAATTAACTTTAGAAAAAGATGTAAGAGAAGTCTTAAATAATGAAGACCATGAAGACATAAAAAAACTTTGCGCTGTATTACTAAAGCAGTCTTTTTACCGTTCTAGAGTTTTAAATCAAGCCGTTGCGAAGATAGACGAATTAGAAAAAGAAATGAAGAAAAGAAGATGGTTCAAGCTGGGATAAAAGAGTTCCTTATCATCTGCAATCTCAATCGAGTCTTAGCTGTCTCACACTTCTGCCTAACTCTTTCTCTTGAAACCCCGGATTCTTCTGCCAACTTTGTATAAGTAGAGCATTTATGACCTTTCAGCCCGAACCGTTTCTTTAATAAAGCTTGATCTCTAGGGGCTAAGAAGCATAAAGCATCTTCCATTATTTCGATAGAACTTTCTGTCTCTAATTTGCAGAAATTATGGTCTATAAAATTAGCTTCAGACCACGGTTTCCCGTCTTCGTCTGTCTGATCTAGGCTTGCCAAATTCTTACTTCTTTCTAATAGCATTGTTAATTCTTCAATACTTATTTCTGTTAGTGTCGAGAGTTCTTTAATCGTTGGTTCTCTATTGTTCTTCGCCGTAAAAATTTCAGCAGTTTTAACAGCCTTGTAAACTTTTTCCAAACAGTTTTGAGGAATTCTGATGGCTCTTTCCTTGTGATCCATCGCTCTAGTAATTGCTTGTCTTATCCACCAAAAAGAATAGGTACTGAATTTATAGCCCCTAGTTCCATCAAATAATTCTGCGGCTCTTTGTAGACCTATAGACCCCTCCTGAATTAAGTCTAGAAATTCCATGCTATTTCCTCTGAGCCTTTTCTTATATTTAGATGCGATGTGAACTACTAATCTTAAATTGCAATTAACAAGCTTTTCTTTTGCCTTAGTGCCTATTTGTATAGTTTTTTTTTCCTCCTTATTAAAGCTTTGAGATTCGCCTTTTATTAATTTTTCTGCTTTCAAAATCTTCTTTGATAAGCTAATCTCTTGATCCCCGGTCAGTAAGGGGTAACGCGCTATGCGTGAAAGGTAATCTCCGACAGAATCCATTTAATTAGGTTTTGTGATTTTGTAATAAGCGCCGATAGTTTGCTCATTACGCGCAATAAGAGAAAGGGCCAAAGCGTGTAAACCTCTGGCCTCTGATGACGATATGCAACCGTCTTTACCTTTCCCTATTCGATCAAGATCCGCACGAACTTCATGAAGTTTGGCGGCATCCTCTCTTAATACATTCAGTAATCGTTGACGCGTAGTGTCTTCAGCGCTAGGCATTAAAAAGGGATATTCTCTTTCCCTCTCGATGATACGCTTTTTCTCGGAAGACTTTCAGGCTTAAGCGGAGAAAATTTACCACTTGTACCCCATATTCCGCCCCACATAGAGAAACCTACTTCCTCTGTGTAGTTGTCTTTGCTGCTATAAACCCTAATTGTTGTGCCTTCAGTTTCGGCTTGTTCTGCTGAAGCCATTAACCATTCAGCCATTTTTACAGCAGTTGTGGCTGTAAAGTCCATGCAGATCTTTTCTTGTGGACTTCGATCACTATCTTGTCTTTTGTTTTGGATAATCCTGAACTTAGCTGTAAAAGCTGTGTCGTTATTGGTGGGGTAGGAAGAAGGCATTTTAAAAGTGGTTTAAAGGTGTAATTGAATGTGTTTGCTCCCACGCTAGAACGTGGTGTAGATCGTATCGGACTCTCGAGGAGCCATAAGCAACGGCTATGCGAGGTACTGTGTAAAACTCTGGGCCTTTTCTTTCAGCCCTCCAACCTTTGATAGTTGCAGGCTTCACACCGTATCGCTCTGCTAATTGCTTGGTAGTGAGATACTGGGAATCGGTAGGCATTACATAGGGATGTTCTTTGTTCATGGATTAGATTCTAAAGACCTCCTTTTCTTTGTAAGAGCTTTTTTTAGACTGTCAAATTCTGCATCATTAATGTGACCTTCAGCATGTCTTCCAACAAGATTTTGCATGAATTCGTCACACCTTTCTGCAGATTCCGCCTTACTAATTGCCTCTCTTGCTAATGCTGCTGTAGGTGTTTTAGCTACAACTTTCTTGGCAGAAATAGGTTGCTCGGCGTCTTTGATTTCTTCATCAGCCCATAGTTCATAAGCTAGACCAAAATGGAAAGCAGCAGAAGCACATAAGGCGCGGCGGTGACTATCGGTGAAAGCTCTTGAGCTAATGCGATCACCTTGCAATGGCATATTCCTATGATCCATTATTGGGAAAGGGAATAGGCTTGTTCTCTGATCGTCTGGCCCGCTAAAGAAACAAACTAAATAGCCACTCCCATCGGGTGATCTCCAAACAAAGCCATCATTGTTATTAGTGGCTTGAAGGTGGAAATTCCATCCGGGTGCGTGTTCTCTTAATAGTTGCATGGTTTTAGCCCATGGAACGTAGGTAGCTTTGAAGGAGCCACCGCCTTTTTGAAAGGTGTCTTGCTTTGTGATGACACCGGCGAGGTTAGGGATGGTCATGCTGATTTAGGAATTACATTGACAATGTTGGTTGGGAAGCATTCCTTTCTAAGTATTACTGAAAGCATCTTCCCTTGAGGTGGAATACTCGGTTGCATGAATTTCTTCAGCGTGGTGCCTTCTGGCCTTTTCCACAGGTTGAAGCACTTAATCTGGCTGTTCAATTGGAGTTGAGACGCATTAGATCCACGCCTCCTGTAGACAGGGTTTGCTAGTTGATTTCTGTAAGAAAGTATTGGAGAATCTTCTTTTAGATTGGCTCCGCTACCAAAGACACAGAAATACTCAATTACCTCGTCAAACTTCCAGCCAGCGTCATCAGCAATTAAAGCAAAAGCAATACAAGGACTTAATTGAAAAGTCCGATACCTGCGCCAGATGCCTTGAATATCACTGACGTATTGGTCAATGATTTCTTTTTTATCCTTCCACTGTTGGAGGATTGTGTTGTGGGCTGGCCTAACCTTTTCACCCCATAACCGGTCTGGATGCTCGTAATACATGATGTATAACTTGATTGCAGCGGCGGCGGGATTAGCACTAGAGCAACCTGCAACGGCTAAAGCATCACCGGCTGTTCTTGTGCAGCCAGAATCAAGAACTGAAAAGGCTTTCGGGTCTAGACCTCGAGCAAGCATGATTTTGATAGATTTCTTTGCTTTTACGACAGCCA
>VTLG01009815.1_pt1 | contig 18424 bp, 24 predicted proteins | sample 4694571 | NCBI WGS metagenome assembly VTLG01 (sample SAMN12604809, study PRJNA352737) | marine metagenome | biome: ENVO:00000447; feature: ENVO:00000209|ENVO:00000569|ENVO:01000036; material: ENVO:00002151; isolation source: viral sequences binned using virsorter ... | reverse complement strand
CTCCAATATTATTTGGTGGCTATTTATTGTATTATACACGAATCAGACAATGAACCAATTGCTATTATCTGACATTAAAGTAATAGATTCATTTTGGTGATATAAAGCTAAAGAAGTCGCCCCGTCTATTGTTTCACTTCCCGCTCTAAGAATATTTACAGTATTACCACTGTCAGTTTTCTTAATTACCAATGTCCGTCCTCCGTTGGAAGTAGCCGCGTATAACGTTACATCCACCTCTCCACTAGTAGCATTTACAAAAACAACCACGTTAGCCGTGGTTAGGGTAGCAAAAACAACCACGTTAGCCGTGGTTAGGGTAGTGTCTCCGGTGATAGTTGTATACGGAACTATTGCGTGAGAAAGATTCCCAATTGAATCTAGATATACAGATTTACCAGCGGGGTATGTGCAGAAAACTGTATGAGTGCCGCTGGTTAAAGTAATAGCAGCATCACTGTTACTACTCTCATAAACAGTGGTGCGAGTAAGCGTGGTAGAGTCAGCATTTAAAGTTCCTAACCCGACCTCCCACGCTGTTCCATTAGCATCTTGAATAGTATAATACGTAGTATTACTATTGCCTACACCAGCAGAGAACGCTTGAAAACCAGTCACCGCCCCGGCGAGAGTTACCGCGCCAGTGCCTGTGGTGGTTGTAGTCTCTTTTACTCTATCTGCTAAAACCAGAGCCATTATACCCTCGCTTTTTTCTTAAACAGGGCATAGTTTTTAGGTGAAGGAGATGTCTAGATCGCCATCATTAAACTTGAAAACATCGCCAGTTACTACGTCTCTGGGTGTAGTTAAAGGTCCGTGTAGTAGAACATTTCCGGCTGTTGCTTGGTCTGCAATAATAACGCCTGAAACCAAGCCCCAATCTGCGGTAGCCGTAGGAAATGTAATTGTTCCTGTATTTTCGGTAACTCCAGCACCAGAGGGGTCATCCCAAGCGGTGTGCTGTTGTCTTGCGTATGAGCCTCCACTAACTTCCTGAGTTAGGGTTCCAGCTTCCAGAGTATCGGATTCATAAAATTGAATTAATCCAACGTACACACTTGTACCGGGAGTGGTGAAAGCTGTATTTCTCAATACATGATTGATCAGCTTTGCTTCCAAATAATTGCTCATGGCATCTGACATTTTTATCTCCTATTGTATCTTATCTTAAAAAGAGGCTAACTCTGATCTTTTCCATGTGTTGCTACTAACACAAATATACAGATAGTGGTTGCCGCCAGAACTTCCCCATCTAATTTCACCTTGGCTGCACGTTGCGCTAGAGGAGGCTGGAGCATTGTCATTCTGCATTATAAGTTGGCCATTTAAAGTTAGCTCATTATCGGAAGAATCCCATTTTATATCCGCATCGTAACTGACCACATCAGAACTGGTCCAAAAAGCAACCCCGCCGTCTGCGGGGGTGACACTGGGGTCAATAGCAGCAAAGGAATCAATTCCATCTGTAAAATTTGTACGTACATCTGACGGAGATATCGCCCCCGTGATATTATCTGGTAATAGGCTGTTAGCCTGCGATGTTAAATCACTTTTGCTTTTTTTAGTCATCTTTAATATCAATCAGATTATAATGGGACTGCACACTCTATTATACACCAAATACAAAAAAACCGCCCCCACTTTTCATGAGGACGGTCTTTTGTGTAGCCAATTGGCTTGGGATTAGAAGGAGCCGAGGAGAATTCTCCTGTTGTCCAGCACAGCAAATCCCAGTTCAGCCCAACCGTAGAAGCCCGCTCTCTGATGACGATGTAGTGCTTCGTCTTCAAAGATCTGAACTTCTTGCTTCACGGGCATGATAAAGCTGTCGTTGGCTGAAAGATCAAGACCAACAACTAGCTCGTTATCACTAGCCTGAAGCGTACCGGAAAGCTGATTGACGAAGAAGGTCTGATACTCTTGACCTTCGCCAAGCTCGTCGATGTCGTGAAGGTTCACACCAAACACGCGAGTCAGAGAGGCGCTATCGTCACCGGCCATATAAATCTCGCGGCGAGTAACTTCATCAACCTGATCAAGACCCCAGTTCCTGATATCTTCAAGAGCTTCAGGGCTGAGCCACAGGTCTGTTAGTCTTCCGCGATTAAGGGAACCACCGTTTCCGCCAGCGTTACGGCGCATTACACTCTTTAGAAGAGATACAAGGCGCTTGGTAAACTGCCCAGCGGAGGCGTCAGCGTCGTAAACCAAAATGTTGCGGTCTACGCCAGCAGCAAGCAGGGTATGCCAGCCATCATCGTTAATCTTCTTAACGAATCCAGCTTCGAGAACCTGCATGGCACGACCCACTACATCCCAACGTGCTTCTCTTGCATAACGCAAGAGATAATCGATTGAACTTGCAACCGTGTACGTGGGAACCATGACATAGTCGCCTTCCACAGCGCGCTCTGGAATACGGCCATGGCCGGGGTTCGTGTAAGCAACGTGATCATTTTCCGTACCCGGCGCAAGGAGGTCTAGTGGAAATTCCACGCTGACACCCGGCTCCATCGGTAGTCTTTGGAAAATGTTATCTAGAATATCACCAACCAAAACGCCTTTGCGAAGAGGTAATTCTAGAGCAAGCGCTAACTCATGCTGCGCGTTGAGCGCTTCAGTCTTATCAGCACTGCCTGAGCGCTTGATAAGTTCGATAAAAGGACCATCAGGTCTTGTCATTCTACTCATTCTATCGTCTCCTTTTAAAGGGTTAATTACTTAAGTAGCGCACCAGCTACAGTATTCTGAATCGGAATTGGCAGATTAACTTCAACCTTGCAATAGCCATCTTCGTCCTTAGTGGACATAAAGCGGCCAACAGCAGTGTATTCAGTATCGTCAACACTAGCTGCTACAGCAAACTTGCCAGTATCTGCGTCGTCCATGAAAGCAAGAGCGCCAGCAGTAGGCGTTCCTTCAATCTGATCAGTAACGACATAACCCTTCTTCAGGATGGACACTTTGCCACCTTTCTGGACTTCATCTTTGTGGAAGTTGATGTGTTGACGGGTAAGGTCAAGATCAACTACATCGTTGAGCAAAACGCCAACCGGGATCACGGAGCCATTAGCCCCTTGGATCGATACCAAAGCACCGGCTTGATCCATTGCAGCGCCAGAACCAGCGGTGCTGATGGAAACAATCTGACCCTTCTCGGCTGTTTCGTTCATAAAGAACGAAATGTCTACATCAAGTTCATGTCTGTCAGCTTTTAAAGCCATATCTATTTCTCCTATTTTATGGACAATAAGATTTACTATTGGTTACTCTTCGTCGATACTAGCTGTTGTATGAAGAACATGTTTCTCAAGCCATGAGCTTGCACTTGTTCGCGCAGTATCAATCTCGTCATTACCGGCGTCAGCAAGTGCTGCGTCAGTATCTTCTTCTGCGTTGTCAAGAGCTTCAACGTCTACATCAGCTTCTGCTTCATCGACGGTCTCGTCGGTTTCATCAGACGCTTCTGTTTCGGTTTCGGCCTTCTTCTTCATGTAACCGGCATCTTCTTCGTCTTCTTCTTCGTCATCCTTCTTCTCGAAGGGATTGCCTTTCTTAGCAGTAAGATTGACAATCTCATCAAACATTTCATCTGAAACGTCAGCGAATGTCTCTAGAGCCTTCTCAATGTCGGCTTCATCAAAACCGGCTTCGACTAGGGCTGTCTTACGAGCCTCAAGCTTGATCGCAGTTTCATGAGCTTCAATCTTTGAGTTAGCTTCAGTAAGCTCTTCATCCTTCTTAGCTAGTAGCTCTTCAATTTCTTGAACTTTGTCTTCAAAAGCTTTTGCGTCTTCTTGTAACTTAGCAATAGCTTCATCTTTTTCAACAATAGATGCTTCAAAGGCTTCGACCTTAGCTTGCACCTCTTCGTCCTTTTTCGCAGAGATTGCGGACTTTAGAGCTTCTTCATCACTCTTCGCTTGATTTAGAGCGGCTCTAAGTTCGTCGTTCTGTTTTTGTAGTAACTGGATGTCTTCATTAGCCATGTTGAAGTTCTCCCTAATATTTGACTGAGTTATCGAATATGTCTCATTGTTCTTCTTAAACAAACTTGTGTCATTAATAATGACGCTTCTTGGATTCGCAGGGTTACTGACCAATCCTTTACCGGAAAATGATATACTCCTCAATAAACGCCCAAGTTGATGTCCCTCATACTCTCCTGTGCCTCCATATGATCTAAGATGTTTTGTTAAAAATGAAGACTCTTCGCTTCTCGCTATGGTTTTGTGTTGTCCATCAGGAGTAATTACACCGTAATCAAATCCCGCAAACAGACACTCCATGCTAACAAACCATTTGTCTTCTTCAATTTCAGAAATAATCTTAGCCATTCTTTCCTTTAACTTGGGGTCCGACCAACTGTTATAAAGAACGGCACTAGTAATAATGTCAAATTGTTCTGGGAGATTTTTTGTACCAACAATCTCGTGGACTTTTTGACCATTAGAATCGAGAACAAAATTTCCAGTTATATGACCGATGATATCTGTTTCATCGTGCATGAAATTAAACTGTTTATCTTCTGGGGTGTTTCTAGCGACCCATGTTTCTTCAATATCGAAAATGTCATCATTTTTATTCCATCCCGTAGAAACAAGAACGGAAGTTAAATAATACAGATCAAATTGTTCTTTGTTTTCCGCAAAAGAATTTAACGCAACCAATTTTGCCTTCTCTTCCTCACCTTCGCTGGGAGTATGACTCCTCAAGGGGGAAGAATACGCAATACTAGAAGTGGCCCGAAGAACCTCTTCGAGACCATCTCTGAGTTCATATTTGTAAATAGGTATGCTCATATAATTCACCTCAGTAAACTATACACCATAAATCTAAATAAATCCAAAAACTAGCCCTCGCAGTAGAGAGCATAAGCTGAGATATGCATATATCTTACCTCATCGATAGTTGGAGATCTATCATTCGTGGCAACAAAATCACTGTTGAACTGCTTGAGGGCCGTTAATACAGAAGCGTCAGCCTCAAGATTTTGTTTGAGAATATCATTTATAATATTGGCATCTACGGTTGTATAGGGTTGCATGTTACATAGAAGACTTAGCTTAACGTACTCTAATTCTTCCATTTGTGTTTTTGTCAACCCGCGCAGATTTTTCTTGCCATAGTGAGCTAGAAGTGGAGGATGAACAATTTCTGCAATCTTGCTTTGAGCCTGAGTGGCCCATAGCATAAGATTGATACGCTCTGAGTCAGCAGAAACGCGAGGCTCTACCGTTTTTTGCTTGCGCTTTTGCTTGTCTTTGGAATTCTTAGGTCTACCGTCTTCAGGCCGACCTTTTGGTTCGAATTGTTCTTGCTGTTGAAGATTCGGATCTTTTTCTTTCTTCTCCTGCTGTCTATCAAACTTTTTCTGATCTCTATCTTCTTGCTTATCCTTAACCTCCTCTTTCTTTTCCTCAATCTGCTCATCACTACGTCTATCGTCAGGATTGGTGAGTGGGTGATCTCCGGTATCATCACAAGGCACAAGTCCCACATCTTCTGGAGCAATCATGTCTTTTTGCAAAGCGATTTTTTCTAAATCGTTGCGATGTTGCGGGTTGTGATAAGGTCCAGACTTTTGAGGAATAGATTCGGATTTTCGTTCTCTTGACTCTCTCTTAATTCTGATCTTTTCGATTTCAGGAATTTCTCCAAACCTTTCTTGTAGAGTCTCATAACTGATAATATCTCTATCAGCCAATTGAATCAATAAGTTCTTTTCTGACGCTTCATCAGATAGGGTCATCTGATCAAAATGAACTTTAGCAGGAAATCTAAAGCCCATAGCCTTTTGAACAATTTCAATCTCCTGATTCCAGAAATCAGCCAAGACCTCTCTGCCGTATTCAAGTCTTTCGACTAGAGTCTTTAGAGAGATGAAATTATTTGTAAAGCCCCCGCCAGTGTTGGCCATTCCTGTGAGAGTGGGAGGAATCCCCAGACCGGCATAAATGTTGGTAAGAACCGGTTGGTATTTTTCAGAACCTAAAAATCTATATACTTGACTATTAGATTCAGTAAACTTAAGTTCTGGTCCCCAAACCAGATCCATCGTTCCCCCGCCCACATTGCTGGCTAGGATATTTCTAAGCTTATTGATAGCAGCTTTAGTGGGGAGAATTTTATTATCTAAATCACCTATGCTCCACAAGCGTATATTAGAGATGGCCCCGTCAAGCGCAGAGATATCTGCGAGCTTCATTTTCTCTAACATGATTATATCATCAAGGATCGCAAAAATAAGAGGGCTAGCCCAAACCAACCAGTCGTCCTTTTTGTAGTGAAACACAGAAATCTTATCTGGGTCCAAGGGGATGACTGTCTGGCCGTTTTTAACAGCCTCTAAGAGGTCGGATGGTAGCTGATTAACGAGTCCTCTGTATCTTGACTGACCAGTTAAGCCACCAGATAGATACCCCTTCATCAGGTTGGAAATCTTTAAAGCGTACTGAGGCTTGCCTACAAACATCGCTAGTTCTTGACCAACCACTTCAACAGAAAGAGGGTTCAGAAAATCGTACTTCCAAGGAACCTCTCTCTTCACAAAGGGTACAGATTCTGGTATAATGTCTGCTCCAGAAGATCTAAGCTCTGTTTCTAGCTTTTTGTTAATTTTGGCATTTCTTCTTTTTACAATAACATTTCCACATCTATACAGAGTGTTAAGAAACCTTTCTGATCTTTCTTTTCCATGAATTTTTTTAAACCATTTTCGGTAGAATTTTTCTATCCTCTTGTTAGGATGAACAAGCCCAATGCCCTGACTACCAAAATCCCCCATGAGATCAATAACGTTTCTGATTATACCAACTTTATCATAAGCAGACATGCATAGACCAATAGCCTCTTTCTGCTTAGCCGGAACTGATTCTCCCGAACGAAACCTATTGTAGTCTTCTCTGCTATAAGAAGTTCTAACAGATCTATTTGGCTCTATATCTAAAAAAGATCGACGATACCCGACTGATTTTTGCACGCCATCATAGTGATCCAAAGTTTCAGCAAGAGTCTCTAGTGCTTGAGTTTTTGTTTGGTCATCTGTCCAAGTCACCAGAGCCTGCGCGTGCTGCATGTCTTTAATGGGGTCGTCCATCATTTCACCTTAATTTGATTGTATTTGTATTGATTGAAAAACAATGCCATTCAATTATACACCAAATTACTCGTATACGCCTTTTATTCCTTCTGTAAACCACGACGGGCCATTAAAATCTGGCCCACCCTCTCTACCGACCCTTCCAGCGAACCCCCCAACAGTATCGTAAGTGGGGGTAGGTGGCGTTCTCTGCTTAGTTCTAGCCGACATATTCGCCATTAATAAAGCACTATATCTATCCTTACGCAGTCTATCTTTTCTACCGCCGGGAAGTTTAACTTCTGGCGTGTCCCATTTGTCCCTTCCAGACGGAGTTTGGGTCATGATAATCATAGATAGTTCATTTTTTAATTCCTCAATTTCCATAACGCAGTCTTCTAGCGTATCGTATTTTCTATCTTTAATTTTATCATCCGATATGGCCAAGCCTATGGTAGCGGAATCAAAGTAAGGAAACAGAAGCACCTTGTCTTCGAAATCTTTTCTCATTCCATGGTTGGCTTCCGTGACCCAATCAGACTTAGCAAACTGGATCATTTCTAATATATGAAGGCCGGGGTTTCCATCTGTATCTTTTTCCTTGTTATCATCAATTGTTGGCCACAAAGCAATTTCACCTTCTTGCATTTTATCCTTGTCATGAAGAGCTTCCATGACTGCAATTCCACCTCCTTGAGCATCCATGGCAATTTCTTCACATGGAAAAATCTTCATCAGATCTCTAATCTTTCTAGCGCAATAAGAATAAAAGTCTGTCTCTTTTATGAGGCCAGCCTTTAATTTTTCTTTATGCTCTGATCTAGTGGTCGTCCAAGAGTATACAATTCTAGTATGGTCTGAATGTAGAGCCAATATTACGATACTGAAATTGTCTACTTCGGACGCTGGATCTATACCATAGACATATCGTATATTGGGGTCACCCTTGATCTGGGCATGAAAATCAATATCTCCACTGGGTAAAGAAATAGAATTTTCAGGTGACGCCACACAGCTTTCAAGCAGACTCCTCTTAAAGAAACCATGACTGTCGGTGGAGAAACACGCGCCAAATTCCATCTCATAAATACCTGAATGGACCGTGGCTCTAGACCTAGCCACCTGTGCGTCATCCATAAAGCCGGTGGGCAAAAGTTCAAACGGTATTCTGATAATACTATACTGTTTCCAATCAAAACCGCTGGGAATATCTTCGTCTCCAAAAATTGATTGCAGCTTTTTGGGGTCACCCTTGCTCTTTATAATAGACTTCCATTTTTTCCAATATTCAGCAAAATGATTAAAGTCATAAAAAGCGGTTCCAGACAATACGATTTGGTTTCCTGTACTACTGTCTTCGTCATAATCTACACCTATTTCATGACCAAGCTCTTCTGCTTTCTTTTTTGCAGCTAGCCTCTTCACGTTTTCTATTGGCGACGAAGAAACCGCAGCAAAACCCGCCACGACGTTTTCGAAAATCTCTCTAGGGATTGAGGCAAATTCATCTGCAATAATGTCATTGGCTCGCTGGCCTCTGATCTTAGATCCATCACCCAAGGGTAGACATGTAATTGTGCTGTCCCCAATTGTCATTCTGCACATGTCTACATCTTTACGTGGGCCTCCATTTGCTCCTACAATATCTCTTAGGATAGGCGCGTTTCGCCAAATGAATTCCATATACTCAAACAGAACCTTAGATTGTCTGAAAGCCGCACCGACGATGATAATCTTTCGCCCTTGAAATAGAAGGGCGCGCATTAGAGAGTATAGAGATAAGATAAAAGACTTTCCAAATCCACGAGAGGCAATAAGCATGGGAAATTTCCGATTCCACATTTCTTGAAGCATCAAGCCTTGCACGGGCAAAATTTCAACATTGAATATTTCTTTACAAACAAAAGAAAAATATTCAGGCTGAGTTAAGAGCCATGTTAGTTTGACATGAAAGTCTCGATCAACGGGAACGCTGAATGGATTGATGATAGAAGATTCATCTATATTAAGATTCAGCCAAGCATCGTCGATTATAGAGTCAATGTTCTTCATTTAACAAAGTCTCCGTTACCTCGTCAAAAATTTGCATGGCTTTTTCTTGAGCGCTTATTCTGCTGTCACAAAACAAAACAGGTACTTCGTATTGTTCTGTGATTTCACGAAGTCGTCGCAACATAAACTTTCCATTCATACGTATAAACTTCCATTGCTTCTTGGGAATTCCTGATCCAGCAGGATACTCCATTAAATTAGCGATAGAGAATTCGCAAACTATGTAAGCCCATCTGAAGCCCCTCATCCTCTCCAGTTCTGCCTCAAACCGCTTTCTATCTTTGCCCAGATTAATTGCTATCTCTTTAGCAGACGCCTTTCTCTCTATGCATAAGATCTCCTCCAGCCCCTCCAGAGTGTAATCACCCGTTTTTAAACCTTCGTTTATTACGGCTTCACACTTCTGGAATGGCTCAAAATTCCATCCGTCCTTCTCTCTCGTATCTTTAATGATAGTATACTTATTTGGACTGTTCATTATTGCTGACTATATGCATAAAAAGACCTTCGTATAACTCTTCTGAACCTGTCACCCTCTTATGACATGTCCAGCACAAAGTTATTCCATTTCTTACTTCGTATCTTAACCAGTGGCAATCTGCCCACTTTTTTATATGATGAGCATTTAGACGAGCCTTAGATCTCCTACTAGTGCAATCCGGCATCTGACATCTGTGATTGTCTCTATCATAAACCTTATTTCTCCAATCCGTATATATAGGATCGTCATAGTTTCTTCTAGTCATTGAAACATGTCCTGTATGACCTATTTATTAGAACTGGCCTTCCTGATCTTTTTTATAGAAATCAGATGTTTTACTTTTTCTGCCGTATCTCTAACACGAGCCGAGTTTCTAGTTTTTAAAATATCTTTATAGATCTTATCAATGGCAACAGCACAAGCATCGTCAGGGTCTTTAGCCTTGACGTGCATTTTAACTTCTGACCTATTATGCACTTTTATGCTAGCCGCCTTCAACTGTTTTAAGGCTTTTGTCATGTCTACGATCACTAGGTATTGTAACATTGGCAGTTCTCGCTGGACCTGTTTGTGGTGGTAGTTTTGGTCTTTTACCCGGTAGTTGCTTATTAGGCAAACCCTTCTTTCTTATGTCTGCACACTCTGGGCAAGCCCATGCGGGAGACTTGTGAGGCTTTGCATAATGAAACACCCGAATTAATGTGTCCATGGTTACGTACCCTCTTATAGAATCCAACGCGGACAATTTATATATGTCCTCCACATGTTCCACAATAAATTGTCTATCTTTTTCTTCCTGCTCTATAATATTCCTATAGTACTGAGAGGTTAATATTTGTGTCTGTCGCTGTAAGTACATATCATATCCAAGTACAACAGCCAAGACTCCCATAATAAAATACACAATTACATTCCTGCTTCCCATTGTTCTCTCCAATTTCAGTATTACTTAATCTTTTCATAAAGATATCTAGCTGTAGCCACATCCTCTATCGCTAAACCAGTAGCATCAAATAGAGTCTGATCTCCTTCTACATGAACCAAGCCAGACATAACATCTCCTAAAGACGACCATCTCTGCTTTCTTTGCTCTATAGGTACATATTGAATCTCTCCTGAATTCTTTGCTCTATAGGTACATATTGAATCTCTCCTGAATGCGAACATTGCTCCCAGTCATCGTAAACAACAAAGTCTACATTTTCCAAAACCGATGGACATAGCTCTCTTTTGCCTTCAGCATCTGCCCCAACCGCATTAATATGCACAGGATTCTTTAATGAGGCGTATTCTACAAAACCGTGTCTAGAAGGAGTTAATGTAGTTACAATATCAGCCTCCTTCAAACACAATTCCAACGAATCATAAATATTTACAGGACAGTCAACATCTAAACTGTGCATTAATTTTTCCGCAGTATTAACACTAAGATCAAACAATCTAACCTCTTTAATATCTCTTACGGCAAGAACCGCCTGTATCTGATACAACGTTTGATTTCCACATCCCACAAAAGCCGCCACGGAGGCGTCTGGTCTCGATATACATTTTGTTGCCACACCAGTAACCGCAGCGGTTCTAATTGCGGTTAATTTCTCCGCGTCCATCATTAGTAACATTTCCCCAGTGTTAACATCGTTAATAATGACTTTAGCAAAAATATTACATCTTCGTTTTAAACCTGTTTCGTCTAAATGAACTCCACACCATTTTATTCCAGCAGTATTATTTACTATAGCTGGCATTGCTCGAAAATCCCCATTAGGAATGTCAAGATACATTTTTGGTGGCATCTGACAATTTTCCAAGCAGCAAAACAGATTCTCGATAACAGGAATGCATTCTTCTACTGAAAGTAGTTGTAAAACTTGGTCGTTAGTTAAGATTTGTACGTCTTTCATTGTTTTCTCTCTAAATCGGATTGAACCATGATATTAACTAACTCCTGAAACGAAGTTCTCGGTTCCCATCCCAAACGATCCTTGGCTTTAGAGGAGTCTCCTTTTAGATACGGGACTTCAGACGGGCGAAACTGACTTAAATCAGCAGTAACGTATACTTGATAATCAACGATACCAACGGCCTGAAAAGCAGCAGAAAGAAAATCTTTAACGGAGTATGTTTTTCCAGTAGATATAACGTAGGTCTCTGGATTATCTTCTTGAAGCATTAACCACATGGCTTCAACATAATCTTTAGCGTAGCCCCAATCTCTACAAGCGCTCAAGTTTCCTAATCCCAATTTGGGGAAAATAGAACAGCTAGCCTTTGTGTCGATAAACTTACTAACATCTAATGCGATATGGGTGCTGCTATAATCAATAATTTCCCCAGTTAATATATCGTGATTATGATCAGATAAAAACTTATAAAGATCTGCAACATATCGACTTATTTTTCTGGTAACAAATTTTTCTCCACGCCTCTCGCTTTCGTGGTTAAACAAAATACCGGAGCTAGCATGTAGACCGTGAATCTTTCTGTATAGTTCTGTTGCATTATGGGCTGCTAGTTTAGCAATAGCGTATGGGGATTGGGGATTAAAGGGTGTGTCTTCGTTTTGAAATTTTCCCTTAGTGTAGTGCTCACTAAAGGAGTCCCCAAACATCTCACTGGAGCTTGCTTGATAAAATCTAATGCCCGGATTTACACGCACAATAGCTTCCAAAAGATTTAAACACCCCATCGCTGTAACATCCCAAGTCAAGAGAGGCTGGCTAAAAGATGTACCAACATGAGACTGTGCCGCTAAATTATAAATCTCATCGGGTTCATGATTTTCTATTATAGAGTAGATACTACTTAAATCTGTAACATCGCCTTCTACAACGGTCATGTTGCTATCAGATGTTAAATGATCAATTCTACTAGTGATGGGAGAACTTGACCTACGTATGACGCCTACAACTTTGTAATCCTTCTCAAGGAGAAGCTCGGAAAGGTAACTTCCGTCTTGGCCAGACACGCCAAATATTACAGCGGTTTTTGTCATCTTGTAACCTTTTCTGGAAGCTTAGATGGCGGCAATTCGTGAAAAATGATATCGTCGCTTCTACTAAGACTTCCTCCACCATTTGACCCCTTGCCGTTTCCTTTTCCTTTACCCTTGCCTCCTTTGCCTTTACCTTTACCCCCACCTCCCTTGCCGTTATTTTTTCCGCCAACCTTTTCTCCAGATTGGATCATATCTAAAGCCTTCTGCGCTTGTTCATGTCTGTCTTTAGAGTAATCTAATCTATAGGCTCTTGGCTCTGTTGGGTCATAACTCTGGAAAGAAATAAAATACCCTTTCCATCCCTGCCATCCTTGTTTAGAGATAGAACGATTTAGATCGGTAGCCCAGACGTATATATAACCCTTTTCAGATGTTTTTTTGTTCGGCTCTTTTATCTTAACCCAGTGAACATGAAACTCTTTCGGCAAAGACTGATCCGATGGCCACCCCATTAAATTCTCTAAAGAAAAGTCAATTGACAGGCACGAATATAGAACCAATGAAATCACAAAGGCTTTCACGCCCCAGCGCCCTTTAACTCCAATGATGAGCCATAACAGCAGCGCACTGAGAATAAAAAATGCTAACGGAATGCTCATAGTGGCGCTTCTCCCTGAGATATCAAGCTTTTCTTTAGTTGATTAATATCAATTACATCTCCGTCTTTATTCAAAGTGAATCTAAAAGCAGTTCCCTCATCCCCACTGATTCTTAAAATCACTTCTTTAATCGTGACGGTCGAATAAGGATTTATCTTGTCTAACTGTATTGTAACCGGAACCTCTACCACAGCGCTCCGCTTCATATACATATGAACATTAACAACATATTCGCCCGGCACGGTCCCCCTGATAGTAACTATTTCTCTATTATCCTTAAACTCTATAACGCCCCACTCAGTATCTATACTATCGTTCCTGTGCCCCAAGTCATCACGATCCAGATGCATCAAGCCTTCTTCTCTACGCATGAAAGCCACCAAGTTTCCCTGCGGGTCTTCCACGCGCATGAAAGCCACCAAGTTTCCCTGCGGGTCTTCCACATACATATCAACGTCGTCGTCTAGATCTCTCGGCCACGTAGTGGTGATCATGAACTCGGCCTTCATCCGCACGTTGTTCTTCTTCTTACTGGGGTTTATCAAGACAAACGACAGCGCAAAGAGTGCCGCAAAGCACAGCAGCGTATTGAACAAGAGGTCCAAAAACGAAAGGTTAGTGTGATAGTTTCTCTTCATTCTTCTGAACCGTATCTATTGCTTGATTGAGATTAAAATACTGAATCTTTAGCAGCGCGCCGCAGACAAGACCCGATAAGGTTGTATATAAAGATGTAGACATACCAATGCCCAACTGTTTAATAAGAGCCTGTACGGTTTGAACTTCGGCTATATTTACTGTCGCAAATCCTGACAACATCATAATAAAACCTATAACGGTCCCCACCATACCAATTGTCAGGCAAAGATCACTTGTAAACCATCCAACCTCCATAAGCCTCTCAATTCTCTCTATAAGATGTGGCTCGTCCTTGCCCTCGTCTATAAAACGACTGAGAGTCCAAGTTTTGTACCCACACCAAAATGACATTACCGAAAACAGCCCAAGAAGCAAGAAGCTTAACTTGGTGCTGTCATTGTTCCAAATATCAACAAAAACCCCCTGAAAAGCCATGTAAACAAACGCAGCCACTACGGCGGTAATAAACAACCACCACCTAAGAAATAATTGATGCTTAATCAGCGTCTGCGAATATCTCATTGCTCATCTCCAAAATCTCTTGGTTGTCTTGAATTATCTTTTTGTATATTGGGTGATTCTCCATCTGTGAATACCTGTCGTTCACCTTCATCATCGAGGCGCTCTTCAAATACTCCATCTTGTCAAAAGAACTTCCGCCCCCAAAAGGAGAACCTTGATCTATAGCCGCGTCAGTAAAATCTAAATCCAATCTCGCCGCCAAATCCCGCCTGTATTCCTCACTAGTAAACCACTGATTAAATAAGACATACTCTATTCCATTTGGCTCAAAGAAGAATTTGCAGTGATCCTTGTAAAGATTAATCTTATTGTCGTTGATTATACTATCATACCGCTTTCCGTCCCTACCGGCCATTTTTATACAGCTTGCAATCCAATTTTTAAAATCTCTTAAAACAACAACTAGTTTCGTATTAACTGCAAACACATCTGAAGTTCCGCAGGACCAGACAACATCCTTGAGACTGTGTTGTTCGTGTGTACCAATTATTAAATTAGTAGAATTGGCTTCACAGTAGTCTTTCATGATCTGAGAAACGTTGGCTTTGTCTGGGTGTTGATTTTCGTCTCTTACTAGGGGGTTATTTAAAAGAAAGCTTATACCCTGTTGGGTTTCAAGATAAAATAGCCACTGGGTAATAGTTTTAAGCTGGAAGTATGGAATGCCTAGTTGTTGGTGCATTAACCATATAGCAATAGCATGATGGCCAGTACGGTGCATGGACGCTATCATTATCTTGGGGAATTCGAACATTACTCATCCTTGACAGTGTCCGGGGTTAGGAAAGGTTGGTCTACGAGCTTATCTTCGTATTGATGCCATTCAGATAGTCTTTCTTTTTCTTTGTTAATGGATAGACGCATCTTTTCCATTTCTGTTCCTATCTCTTGTCTAATAAGGTTGATCTACGAGCTTATCTTCGTATTGATGCCATTCAGATAGTCTTTCTTTTTCTTTGTTAATGGATAGACGCATCTTTTCCATTTCTGTTCCTATCTCTTGTCTAATATCAGGGTTGGTCATTAAGTTTGAAACCCAAGATATGAATGTCTGCTTGGAATCTTCCAGCCGTTTGATTCTCTGTTCTCTGGTAGCCTTGAGATCTTTGAGCATGGCGGATTTTTTGACTTGTAGGTCTTTGTAATCACGTCCTAGAGCTTCTTGGGCGGCTCTGGCTACAGCTATTTGTCTTTCAAGATTGAATATGTAGTCTCTGTCTTGATATTCAATTGGTCTACCCTTCTCTTCTGTAATCTGCTCTTCGTATGTATCGATGTCTTCCATGTTCGTTTGTTGATTTTTTAGAGCGCGATTCATGAGGACTTCTAGTTTGATGGCGTCTAAGACCTGAAGTTCTTCAGTTGGTAGAACGTCGTCTCTGAATTGGCCTATGATGCGACCCCAATGGTATAAAAGCATCTCAAGTTCGTGTTCGTTGAACTGGCCTTTGAGGTCTTCCCAGTAGGGGCGGTTTTTTAAATCATAGAGCGCTTGGATTCTTTTCTTATCTTCTAGCGATTCACCAAGCTTACTCTTGATAAAGTTCTCTACGCTGTAAGCATCACGATTCAATTTTAAAGCTATTTCTTGATAGCTTAAAGTTTCGTGATTCTCTGTAATGAAAGAGATCTCTGTTTTTGAAAATCTACCCTTCTTCATTGGTGCTCCTTAAAATGGAGAGTATCTCTTGGTAGATTTGTTCTCTACGGGGCTTGGGGACGTAGACTCCGTCAAGCATTCTCAGATAGTCTGCCCTGTATTTGATGTCCAGACTCTTGTCGATCAAGCCGAATATCTCTGTATTGGCTATACGATCAATAAAATCGTCTGGATCTTTCATATTCTCTTCGTACTCATCCCTGATATTGTCAATATTTAGCGGTTCCATAAGAAACCTCTTAGCATTGTTAGGGGAATTCCAGTCGTTTTTGGTAGAATCCCCTTCTTTACGAAAGAATTTGTCGCGTTTAAAGTTGCTTAAACGGTTTTTTACATGGACAGCCAGAAAATTTTCTAACGGACGTTCTTCGTCATACCTTTCAAGAGCCTCCATTGCGATAATGAAAGCTTCTTGTCTGATATCTTCTGACTCGTAATAACCAAATCGAAATTTATAAATATATCTTGATATAACTTTATTTATTGTCTCGATCACTTGGTCTTCGGTCATCCCTTTTGGAATTTTCATCAGCTTTTAATATTGCCTTAGCCTGTTTTGGATCGGGATCTTCCTTCTGAAGCTCTTCTTCAATCTCCTTTTCCAACTCAGCACTGGCACGCATAGCTAATTCTGCTTGAATTCTTTTCATGGTTTACGGCCTAAAATGTGTGCGGAAAAATTAAAAGTCGCCATATTATATTATACACATGAAGTCTTTGAAAGTCACACTATGAAACTCACAGAAAAAGAAAAAGATTACATTAAAAATCTGTGTAACACATATACAGACGAAAGAATCTCAATAGAGTTAACCAGAATCAGGTATGAACTAGGAATAAAGGACAGCGTTAGTGTGGATCAAGTGAGGAAAGGGCGATATTCAATGGGTATAGCTAAGGCTCATGGTAGGAGCGTATGTAAAACCGTAAACAAAAAGGAATCAGAAAATGAGTGATCTATATTTTGAGATCCCCTTGGGGGGCGTGACGGGCGCAGGACAGTATGTAAAAGTTAGCCCGGAAGATTATGCATGGCTGAGCAGGTATAGCTGGCATATCAATAAGCAGGGTTATGCCATTACAAAAATTGGGGGAAGGCATAAGTCGATGCATAGGATGGTTGCGGGCACTAGTAGTCCGTATATCTTTGTAGATCACTTAGATAATGACAGGCTGAACAACACTAGGGCCAATTTGCGGGAGGTGACTCCGAAAGAGAACGCCAATAACATGAAGTCTAATGTGAAAATTGAGGCTTTTGGGGAAGAAAAGAATGTGGGCGAGTGGGTGGAAGACGAAAGATGCGAAGTTAGCTACGCGGCATTTTATAATAGGTTGAATAAGGGGATTGATCCTGAAACGGCGATGAAGAAAAAGGGGAACAAGCGGGCACTGGGTGAATGAAAAGGGGCATATAGGGACAGTTTAGCTAATACTTTTATTGATGGGCGTGCCAATTTTGTTAGCACCACCCCGGCTTTTTCTCCTTTTTTACCCTTTTTACCTATCCAAACAGAAAACCCCACCTTACCTAGACTACCTAAAGTGCCTTTTGCGCCAATTGCCCGAGCCAGTGGTGCATAATGCTACACATGTCAGGGTGGCAGTATGCCAGTATGACAGTGCCAATATAGCATATGTCTGCCATTATGACAGTTGGGCGTATATAGTGATGTGCGAGGTTTTGAGCCGTTCAGGTAAGCCAACTTGGATAGATTGTCCTCTTCAATCTATCCAAGTCGAAGATGGGCGTAAGTGAGCATGTGCGAGGTTTGAAGCCTTAGATAGTGTGTGGCTTTTTGCTACACCCTAAGCCTAGTGATACCAACGACTTAGGGCGCGGCGCGTTTGGCTGTATATAGCGTTGTGCGAGGTTTGGAACATTAGATCGGGTGATCCGATGTGGCTAGGTTGTCCTATTCAACCTAGCCACATCAAAGGCGGCGATAAATGAGCATGTGCGATCTTTTACAAGTTAGTTAGCGTGTGGCTTTTTGCTACACTCTAAGTCCAGCAATAGCAACGAGTTACGTCGCGTCGTGTTTGCCCGTATATAGCATTGTTCGAGGTTTGAAGCACCTGTTTAGGTAGAACGATGAGGCTAGGTTGTCCTACTCAACCTAGCCTCATGAAGTGCGGCGGATCAAGGGTTGCGAGACCAAGAAACTAGGGAACTTTTTTTGTAGCATAATGCTACACTTTCAACATGCCCAGATTGAAGGGCTTGAAGCGTTTGAATCGGGGGAACTTTTGGGTAAGACTACGCGGGTGTATTGTCTTTTACAATCCACCCGCGTTAAGGTGCGGCGGATCGAGGGTTGAGAGCGCTTGAACTAGGGGAACTTTTTGTGTATCATTTCGCTACACTTTAGAGTTGCCCGGATTGAAGGGCTTC
>VTLG01008053.1_pt1 | contig 18425 bp, 18 predicted proteins | sample 4694571 | NCBI WGS metagenome assembly VTLG01 (sample SAMN12604809, study PRJNA352737) | marine metagenome | biome: ENVO:00000447; feature: ENVO:00000209|ENVO:00000569|ENVO:01000036; material: ENVO:00002151; isolation source: viral sequences binned using virsorter ... | reverse complement strand
GAGCTTCTTTTTTATCTTAGGAGTGACCTCAACATTACTCGTGAGTTGTTCTTTGCCTTGGAACAAGAGTACGCCAAGCCAGAAGCAGAGTCCTTACATAGAGTTAAAGACATTACCTTCCGCACCTGTAAAGCCCTCACCAGAATGTATATGTCAGGAATCCGTGTGGACAGAACCGCCCTTCAGCAAGTCCGAATAGAGTTTGAGAAAGAGAAAGCTGAGATAGAAGACAGGCTGCAGCGCAAGACTCGTGATCTTATGGGTGACACACCTATCAATCTCAACAGTCCAGAGCAAGTATCTCAAGTTATATTTAGTAGGCGTGTGCACGACAAAAAAGAATGGGCTGACTTGTTTGAATACACTGAAACACAGCAAGAGTTTAGAGATGCGATAGACGCAAACAGTTCTATCATTAGAAAGACTAAAGCTAGTAAATGTTTTAACTGTAATGGACGTGGCTTAGTACACAAGAAAAGAAAAGATGGTACGTACTACAAGTTACCAAATAAATGTAAAGACTGTGAGGGTAGAGGCTATCTGCTAACCGAAACAAAAGAAGTAGCAGGGTTGTGTTTCTCTGCGCCAAACAAGAAATGGATAAGTGCAAATGGTTTCAGTACTAGTAAAGGTAATTTGGATAGTCTTATTACTACCGCTACGAATAACAATATGCAGCTTGCTCTTAGTTTTCTTACTGATCTTAAGCGTTTGTCTGCTATCAGCAGTTACCTTAGCAGTTTCGTGGATGGTATCGAAATGCACACCAAACCCAACGGAATCCTACACGTCAGCCTTACCCAGCATATCACCAGTACAGGTAGATTTTCTGGACGAAATCCCAACATGCAAAACATGCCTAGAGGAGGAACATTTCCAGTAAAGCGTGTGTTTATATCACGTTGGGAAGGTGGTCAGATCATGGAGTGTGACTTTGCTCAGTTGGAGTTCAGAGTCGCTGCATTTCTCTCACAGGACAGCACAGCCATGCAGGAGATAGAAACAGGATTTGATGTGCATTCCTACACGGCACAGGTAATAAGCAATGCAGGACAGCCTACAGAGCGTCAGGCAGCAAAGGAGCATACCTTTGCCCCTCTCTTTGGTGCTACAGGTTACGGTAGGACTAAAGCTGTAGCTGCTTACTACCAACACTTTACTGATAAGTATAAAGGTGTAGCCAAGTGGCATAAGAATCTAGGTGATGAAGCCGTGAGGTTTCTAAAAATTACTAATGTGAGTGGTAGACAATACGCATTCCCTGAAGTGACTCGGAGGAAAAATGGTAGTGTGTCACACTTCACTATGATCAAGAACTACCCTGTTCAAGGCTTTGCTACAGGTGACATTGTGCCTGTTGTTCTACTGGAGTTTGAAAAGATGCTTAAGCCTTTGCAGTCTTGTTTAGTCAACACAGTACATGATTCTATGGTTATAGATGTACACCCTGATGAAGTAAAAAAAGTATTGACTATCGTAGATATTATTAATCGTAATTTAAACTGTGTCATAAAAGACGCATACGATGTAGAAATGAATGTGCCTTTATTATTAGAAGCCAAAATAGGTAACAACTGGCTTGACACAGTTGACATTTAGAGTATAACTAAACATCTTTAATTTTGAAAGGAAGTAAGTAAAATGAACACAGAGTTAGCAATACAGAATGATCTAGGTATGTCTCTTGCAGAGGCAGTAGGCGTAAGTACTCAAGGCGGTGGTGAAAGAAAGAGTGCTGCTTTACCTAGGGTAAACTTGATGCATACAGGTATTATGGGTCAGATTGATGTCAACGGAAAGTCTATCAAGACTGAAGTTGTTCCATCAGGATCATACAAGATTACAAGAGGAGATGATGATGTTGTCTATGCAGCTACTCCTACAATACGTATCTTTGCAATTCGACAGCAATGGTCTAAGTGGGATTCTAAAGAAGAAATGATGATGAAGACCATTATGGCTAACGATCTTAAGGGTGATCTTAAAGATAATGTTGGTACATTTAATCTTGGTAGACCGTCAGGTTATATCGAAGATTGGGAAAGCCTACCTGAAAAAACAAAGGATCTGATTCGCACTATCAAGCGTAAGAAAATTCTTTTTGGTTTACTGACTGCAACAGGCGTTACAGATGAATCAGGTAACCCAGTAGATGAAATTACTGACATGCCTTTTTACTTTGAAGTACCACCTTCAAGCATCAAGTCTTTAGATCTGTCAGTGAATGCGTTGGGACGTAAAAATATATTGCCTATCCAATGCAAGTTCAAACTAGGGCATAAACCTGGGGGTGAAAACTTTGTTATTATGACATTAGAATATGTTGATAAAGTAGAGTTACAACCTGAAGATCAGGAGAAACTGCATAACTTCTTAGAGTATATCACTACGATTAATTCTTATATTCTAGAGCAGTGGAATGAAAAAAATAAGGAGTCTGTCTCTGATGATGATGCTGCTATCGTAGCAGAGTTCGTCAACGTAGAAGAGGCAGACTAATGAATCACCCTGCTGAACTAGCTGTCTTTGAATATCTTGGTAAGGCTATCAAGGGTGAGACAGATATGGCTGAAGACATCCGTAAGCAAGTCGCTTCTGATGTTGAGGCTGCACTAGAGAAGCAGTTCGGTGGTAAACCTCGTGACGAGTTTAGACTTAGGATGTCCAACATTGGGCGTCCTACTTGTCAGCTATGGTTTGAGAAGAATGACCCTGAAGATAAGACACCACCACCACCACACTTCTTGATCAATATGATCATAGGTGACATTGTGGAAGCAGTGTTCAAGGGTCTTCTTCGTGCTGCTGAGGTAGACTTCAAAGACAATGATAGTGTCACCCTTAAACTAAAGGATGGCACAGAGATAAACGGTGAGTACGATATGGTACTTGATGGCAAGGTAGATGATGTTAAGTCAGCCTCACCTTGGTCATACAAGAACAAGTTCAATACTCTGGAAACTCTAGCTAGGAGTGATAGCTTTGGTTATGTATCTCAGTTAGTAGGATATGCTGAAGCTGCAGGTTTGGATGTTGGTGGTTGGTGGGTAGTCAACAAATCTAACGGTGAGTTCAAGTATGTTGATGCAAGCTCCGTAGATAAGTCTGCAGTGATGGATAGCATTGAGCAAACGGTGGGGTACATCAATGAGGATAAACCCTTTGAGCGTTGCTTTGAGCCAGTGCCAGAGACACATTACCGTAAACTCACTGGTAATTTAAAACTTGGACCTGAGTGTGGTTTCTGTTCGTTTAAGCACAAATGTTGGCCTAACCTACAGACTCGTGAAGCTGTGATGTCACACGCTGCAAAACCACCAATAGTAGACTATGTTCTATTAAGTCCTGAGTATGCGGAAGCATAATAAAGGTAGGTATCGCAGTGGCCTAGAAAAAGAGGTTGCTGCGTACTTGCGTCAAAATCAAAAGAAAGTCAGATACGAAGCACTAAAAGTAGAGTGGGAAGACTTACGTTATCGCACCTACACACCAGACTTTGTATTGGACAATGGTATTATCATTGAGACTAAAGGTATCTTTGATAGTGCAGACAGACGTAAACATCGTGAGATACAAAGACAACACCCTGAGTTGGACATACGGTTTGTATTCAGTAACGCAAACGCCAAGTTATACAAGGGTGCTAAGTCTAGGTATTGCAATTGGTGTGAGCAGCACAAGTTTCAGTGGGCGCATCGTGTAATACCTGAAGAGTGGCTGAAAGAAAAAGGTAAAGAGATTACAGTTAAAAAGATAGAATTAAAAACAAAAAGGAAAAACTAATGGGATATGAAATAGGTGATGATGAAATCGCAATAGTTATAAGTCCAATTGATTACGATAAGCCTAACAAATGGAAAGGTGATTCAAATGTATCGATAGCAATATCTCCTAACCACGACTTACCTGAGTCCGTAATAAATGGAATAGTAGATATAGCAACTATGATGTCAGCTTTCTTAGACTTATCGAATGAGCAACCTTACTTGTATGACATGGTAAAAGAACACAGGGATTACTTGGTAGCGTTGGATGCAGGAGAGATAGAAGAAGATAAACCTATTGTAATAAAAAAGGGAAATGTATATACACTTAACAGGTGGACTAAGACAAAAGGGAACGCATAATGGAACCAACAATTACATTAACTAGTGAGACAACACTTGATTATGATCAGGTAAATAATCCAGTGCATTACAATCACAGTAATATAGAATGTATTGAAGCTATAGAAGCAATGACAGAAAATATGTCAGGACACACTGCTCCTCATGCTGCTAACGTGTTGAAGTATTTGTGGAGGCATGAGTACAAGAATGGTTTAGAGGACATTGATAAAGCTATTTGGTATCTTAACAGATTAAAAAAGCGTTATAAGGAGATACATAAATGATAACACAAGATGACATAGATGCTTGGAAAGTTATGTATGAAATGACATTTGGTGATTATCAGACAGAAGCACAAAAGACTGCGATATATCCTGATGAACACAAGATAGTCTATCCTGCATTGGGACTCGCAGGTGAGGCAGGTGAAGTAGCCAACAAAGTAAAGAAGATGTTAAGGGATGGGAATTTTGACAGAGAAGATGTAGCTGCAGAGGTGGGGGATTGCCTGTGGTATATTGCAGCTTTGTGTCGTGACCTAAACTTTGACATGGGATACATAGCTAGGTGTAACTTAGATAAACTTCACAGCCGTATGGAACGAGGAACCATTCAAGGCAGTGGCGATAAGCGATGAAGTTTAACATTAAAATAACAATAGAAATAGACGAGGAAGAACGAATACTACCTATAGTAGCAGAGATGCATGAGGAGGCGGTTGCTGAGTTATTCCAAGATATTATTTATGATATTGATGGTGCAGTAATTAGAAATATAGAGGTTAAAAAACATGAATAACTATTTACCAACAGACTACCAAAGTTTTATACACAAATCACGTTACGCTAAATATGATGATGGCAAAGGTAGAGAGTCTTGGCCTGAAACAGTAGAACGTTTTATTGACAATATAGTTAGACCTAAAGTTGACAAAGAAACAGCAGATGAATTAGAACAAGCAATTATATCGTTAGACATTATGCCTAGCATGAGAGCCATGATGACTGCTGGACCTGCTGCAGAACGTGACAACACTGCCATGTATAACTGTAGTTACTTACCTGTAGATGACCCAAAGTCCTTCGATGAAGCTATGCAGATTCTCCTTTGTGGAACTGGTGTCGGATTCAGTGTCGAGAGACAGTCCATTAACAAGCTTCCCGAAGTACCTAAACTCTTCGAGAGTGATACTACCATTGTGGTAAAGGACAGCAAGGAGGGCTGGGCTAAGGCGTTCAGACAATTGTTGGCACTCTTGTGGGCAGGTGAAATTCCACAATGGGATGTTACTAGAGTTCGTCCTGCAGGTGCAAGACTAAAAACATTTGGCGGTAGAGCTAGTGGACCTGCGCCTTTGGTTGAGTTGTTTAACTTTACAGTTAAGACATTCAGAGATGCTCAAGGAAGAAAGCTTTCTAGTTTAGAATGTCACGATTTAATGTGTTTCATTGGTCAGATAGTTGTTGTAGGTGGCGTTAGACGTAGTGCCATGATTAGTTTGTCTAACCTTAGTGACGATAGAATGCGCCACGCTAAGTCAGGACAGTGGTGGAACGAAGCTGGACACAGGGCACTAGCTAATAACAGTGTATCGTATACAGAAAAGCCAGATTCAGAAACGTTTATGCGTGAGTGGTTGGCATTAGTAGAAAGTAAATCAGGCGAGAGGGGTATTTTTAATCGTGAAGCATCTAAAAAACAAGCTGCTAAATTTGAAAGACGTGATCCTAACCATGAGTTCGGAACTAATCCTTGCAGTGAAATTATACTGCGTCCTTACCAGTTCTGCAATCTTACAGAGGTTGTGGTACGAGCCACGGACACGGTTGAAGACCTGGATAGAAAAGTCAGATACGCCACAATACTTGGGACGATCCAAAGCACGTTCACAAAATTCCCATACCTCAGAAAAGTCTGGACAAAAAACACAGAAGAAGAAAGACTCTTAGGGGTAAGTTTGACAGGTATTATGGATAACCCTCTTATGACATCAGCTAACAAAGGATTGGAGAAGACTCTTGAACATTTACGAGAAACTGCTGTTCGCACTAATACTACTTGGGCTTACCGCCTTGGCATTTCATCAAGCGCAGCAATCACCTGCGTCAAGCCAAGTGGAACGGTATCACAATTAGTTGATTCATCATCAGGAATACATGCACGTCATGCACCTTACTACATCAGAACCGTTAGAGGAGATAACAAAGATCCACTAACACAGATGATGATTGATCAAGGCATACCTAATGAACCTTGTGTTATGAAACCTGATACTACTACAGTGTTTAGCTTCCCACAGAAGTCACCAAATAAAGCTGTAACTCGAAACGATATGACAGCCATTGAACAGTTGGAGATGTGGTTAACCTATCAAAGACATTGGTGTGAGCACAAGCCAAGTATAACCTGTACTGTGAAACCTGATGAATGGATGGAAGTAGGCGCATTTGTTTACAAAAACTTTGATGAAATGTCAGGTGTATCATTTTTGCCACACTCAGATCATACTTATCAACAAGCACCCTATCAAGATTGTACCAAAGAAGAGTATGAAGAGCTACTATCTAAAATGCCTAAAAACATTGACTGGGATAAACTTAGTGACTATGAAAAAGAAGATAACACAGTTGCTATGCAGTCTATGGCTTGCACAGGTGATGTGTGTGAGGTGGTAGATATAGGGGCATAATTAATGAAAGTTTATACTAGGCCATTCCAAAAAGAAGTTTACGATAAAGTGGATGGACCATCTAAGGAAGCTTTGATTAAATATTTAGAATCAGAAGGGCATACAATTGTAAGCAAGAAAGAAGACTATTATGCTGATGTTGTAACAGAAAAAGATGGTATTACTTTTTTTCATGAAGCAGAACGAAAAGCACAGTGGAAAGAGGAGTGGCCTACGTATTGGGAAGAAATAAGAATACCCGGGAGGAAAAGAAGACTAGTAGAAAAATACAAAGATCAGTTGGAGAACTTATACTTTTATGTTTTTAATAAACATTATAACCAAGCTTGGAAGATAAACGGCACACAGATGGTAGATGCTATTATTAAAGAAGCTACTGGTCCTACATACAGGATACCAAAGGGTGAGACATTTTATCATGTACCTTATCAAGAAGCTGAAAGGGTAGACATAGTTTAATTACTGTGTTATAATTTTTACAACAATCAAAGGAGTTAATTATGTTGTTATTTAATTTATTAGTGCCAGTGGTATACGCTTTAACTATTTACGGAAGCTATGAAAATGTAGCTAAACCTGTAGCTAAAGCAACATATGAAACAGGTATTATTGTTTACGAACAAACTGTAGACGTTATTAGAGATGTAGTTACTGACGATCCTGTAGAGTCAGAATAATGTATATCTTAGTGCTCATACTTACTCTTGGCAATGGTTTTGTCAACGTTAAGTCAGTAAACCATATATACCCTACAATGGATGCATGTAAAAGTGCTGCAGTGTATCTTCGTGGTGAGCTTTTGAGTACTAAGCCATCACCCAATTCAAACGTTCATGCTTATTGTACAGAGATACCACAGGAGGTATAACCAAGTATGAGCCTAGAAAAAGAAGCGAAAGACTTTATATCTAGGAGACATGATCATTTTAAAGAGGGGCTACAAGAACGTATAGAATCATTAGACAAGTTTATGACAGACAATCTGTATCACACCAGTGAAACACGAGAAGCTGTTAAACATCTAATGATAGTACAAATGTGGGCAGAGCGTAGCTCAAGACTCAATGGTGTAAAAAAGTAAGGGCGCTAACTGCGCCCCTCTTTTATTGTGTATCTCTTATGTACTTCTGATAGTCTTTGAGTCCTATGTATAAATCTATCAAGTTAGTTTTGTAGATGCCTTTTTCTTCAGGCGTAAATACTTTATCTGCATCAACTACATCAAGGGTTTCATCAAAAGACAAACCTTCATATCCGTATTGACCTCTTATCTCTGCCCATCCTAAGTCAGCAAACTTTCTCTCTTGTCTACCCATAGCTTTTAACTCGCCACGCATAAAAGATTCGTAGTCTTGTGCCGCTTCGGGTAGTTGTGACATTCTTTGTAATGTGTCCTTAGCATCTGCTCTAGCTACTCTAACCTCTGCTTTCAAGAACTCTCTAAGTCTTGCTTGCTTTTCTTGATCATTAGATTCTGCATATCTAGGTGACATCATAAACAGACTAGCTTTAGCTGCTAAATTACCTTGTAGCTTTTGTTGTGTGAACAGTTCTAGAGCTTGGTTCTTTTCCATGTAGGGATTGTATATCCTAAACGGATCTACCTGCAGCCTAGTCATCTCACGTTGTAATGCATTCTTTGGTGGTCTACCTACAAAACCAGTAAGTTGTTTTATTAGCGGATCAAGTATCCTGATAGGGCCATTACCAAAAACATCATAACGTATAGCATCTTGTCTCATATTATTAGCATCAGCATCTTTCGTGTACTGAGTCTGATAGTATGTACGTGTGGATGTGTTAGCAAACTCTAGATACTTAGCTAGTGTCTCAGGAGCTATCTTTATTCCTAGCCCTTTCTCTAAACCCTCAGACATTTTATCACTATTAAAGTCTGGAAGATGTCTAGTAATTCTTTGCATGGTGGACATGGTAAAGTCCATACCCATAAACTCTACAACAGATACGGTAGCATCTCTTGTCTCAGGTAAGTAGGATGAACGTGGGTCAAACTGACCGTAGAAATCTTTCAATACTGCAGCAGGATAAGTGTAAGAACTAAAGTAATCACCTATCTGATTTGTGAGAGGTTCCCAATTACCGCTTTCTGCAGCACGTATGATATTATCAGCAAGCCCAACGCCAGGCCTAAACTCTGTACCACCTAGTATCTTAGTTAAGTCTTTAGATGCCTCTGATAAAGGTTTGACAGGTAAGCCCTCCATCATTCTAGCATAATAGTCTGCTACGTATACTTGTGCAGACGCAGGACCAAGAGCGGCCTGTGCATCATACACTCTACCGTCTTCACCTTCTGCTTCAAACCACTCAAGACCTCTGTGTATTTTATCTTTACTTATGCTGTATAGTCCACCAAATGTCATGGCACCTGTCATGAATTTAGCTGTTTCTTGGGTAGTAGGCTTTACACCATCAAGCAAGGGTCTTCTTAATAATGTTAGACCTGTGTAGTCTGATACAAACTTAGCTTGAGAAGCTAGGTATCTAGGGAAAGGTATGACAACAGTTAAACCTGTGTTATGTATAAACCTAACTAAGTTCCCTACACCTTTGTTTAGTTGACTAGCACCTTTACCACCAAACCTACGTTGGAATGTAAAGGCTAGTGATTCATCTATGGCTGCATCAAGTATGTCTTCTGGTAATTGATCTGCTGTACCTTTCTCCAACATATCCATCACACTATTGCCAATACTTTTGTGTAAGTCTTTTCTTTGTCGTAGTGTCCTGTCTATATTACCAGTAATGATAGCACGTTTAACTACAAAGTCTGATAAAGTGTTTAATGTGTTGGCAGCAGCACCTAGCTTAGTTAGTCTACTATCTTTAACAACGTTAGCTTCTACGATAGCTGCATCAAAGAATACTTTTTGAAACTTCTCTGGCGATTGTCCTTGTAGCATAGTTACAAGTGCATCAGCTACGTAGTTATCTTTAGTTAAATATTTTAAATTAGATACTGATCCTTTGAACTCAGGCATACCAGACTTACCACTTACAGTCTTAAGCACACTAGCATTTAGCTGATCGATGATGTCTATACCTGTCATAGCTACAGAGAATATATTGTTACGCATTGTTGTAGCAGGTTGGGATGTCATAAACAAACGTCTAGCATTCTCTACATCTTTAAAGTTACGCCAGATAATGTTACGATTGTCACGAGTAGCTTTAGCTATAACTGCTAAATCTTCTGCTTTTGCAGGAGCCATACCTGCCTCAAATAGTTCGTCTACCTTTTTAGATAGATTGGCTAAGTCTTCTCTTCTCGCCCTTTTAGACAGACCACTTTGTATTCCTAATATTTTAGCAGCTTGTGATACCTCAGCAGCATAGGTTGCAGATAGTTGTCTTGGTGTAAGTCCATAGGCATCTGCTACTTGAAAGAATGAATCTTTATTCTTGCCTATATTGTCTGCTAGTATTTCAGTTATACGTATGTTTGGATCACTTAAATTTACACCAAGTCTTTCAGCTAAGTCATAAGATGCAGCAGATAACCTTTGCACTGTTTCTAAACTTAAGCCACCTATTAATCCATCAGGCATATCCTTACTAAGTAGATACTTCTTAACTAGATTACCTTCACGTACAAGATTAGGATCAATAGATTGCAGAACTCTTTTGGTAGCACCTTCCATGTTAGCAGCTTTCTTGCTGTCTTTAAGTGCATCCTCTGCTCGTTTTCTAGCTATTGCGGCACTAGCTTTAATCCTATCTTCACTAGCTTTTCTGCCCATATCAATAGTGTCAGCTAGTTTCTTAGCACCTTTGTGTTGTGTATATGCAGGTATACCATAACCTGCTACGCCCATGCCAAAACCCAACGCACCGCTTAGTGCAACTGCGCCTTTACTACCTTTGTATTCTACATCTAGTTCGGGTGCTACTTGTTCTCGTATCTTTTGATTGCCGTATGTTTGACCTGCAGCTACAACACCATCTGCCATACCTGCTACTAGACTACGCTTGATAGCTTTCTTGCCTAGCTCTCTAAGTGCAAGTAAAGATGCAGCCTTTGTACCTTGTATTGCAGCAGCACCAGTACCTGCAGAGGCAAACCCTGCTAGGATAGATCCGTATGTACTAGGTGCACTACCACCACCCTGAATATAATCAAAGAATGCTTCACCGCCTCTGTCAAACAAACCCTCACCTTTTGAGTTATCAAAGGCAAACATAAGTCTACCGAAAGACTGCTTCTCATTTACATCTACACTATCATCTTTCATGTAGTATAAGTCTTTAGCCATAGTAACTTCATTGCTAACTTGATAGCGGAAGTGTTCTAAAACCTCAGACACAACATCGTCAGCAGACATCTTACTTACATCATCATCTGTGTAACCTTTTCTGTTAGATTTTAGAAAAGTTATACTGTCTTTGAGGAAGTTAGCGTTTGTTGCTAAGTCAGATACTTTTTTATCCTGCATACTCTCAGCAGTATAATACGAGAAAGCGTTAGACATTATCTATCCTTGTTCTTGTAAGACCTGCATAAGACCATCTGTTATTTCATCTGTTGTCAAGCTAGAGGATATATCTAGTCTTGCATCATTATCAGCAAACCATGCAGCTATACCTGACTTGATGTCTTCTCTATCTTCGTAGTCAACCTCTTCTTCTTCAAGGTACTCTATGACGCTACGGAACTCTTGCTCAATAAAGTCTTGAGAGGTTTGTATCTTAGTATCTTCAGGGGCTTGTTTCTCCGGTGCTTTAAATGCATCACTACCTGCGAAGTACAAGTTTAACCTGTTCTCTGGTAAGCCTTTTTCTTTACGCTCTTTGCGAGACATCTTATCCCATTCTGCACGAGTGTAGTTAGCCATGCTATCTCTGAGACTATCAGCAGCCTCTATATTACGTAGAGCTACCTGCCCTGCGTTACCTGCTACAAAACCTGCTGCGTTAAGCTCAGGTAATTGTTCAGACAATTTAGGTGTATCGTCAGGTAATTGATACTGTTGTAGACCACCTTGTTCAGCCATCTTAATTATTGCCTGTTCTACTGAAGGAGATATATTTAGGCTAGGTTGTACTACTGTTTTTTGCTTCCCATCAGCAGTGTCTACAGTATAGCTACGACTTTCTATAGCCTCTTTCAGATCGTTTTTAAAGAAGCCCATTTCTGTTTCATTTGTGGGTATAGTAATGTTAGCTTCTTGTACAAGAATTTCTGCAACCTTCTTAGCTTGTTCTTCTACAGACAGATTATCTAGGTCAAGAGAATTTACTTTATTTATTGCTGCATCTATAAAAGGTGCACCACCTTCTGCTTCAGAAGTTTCTAATTTCTGTAGTATCATTCTAGCAACATCTACATCATTAGAAGGGTCTAGGTTGTTTATCTGTTCTTGTATATAGTCAGGCGCATTAAAGTAACTATTTCTTAATTGTAAATCATCTATGGATTTTAGTATAACTGGTGCTTCACCTAAAGGTGTCTCCATAGTTTCTGTTGTCTTAGTTTTAGTAACACCTATTTCCTCCATTGAGTCAGCGTCATCAACAGAAGTAGTAGTCTTAGTAGCACCTATTTCTTCCATTGAGTCACTATCATCTACATCAACAATAGTTTTTTCAAGATCGTCAGTAATAACTATAGGTGTCGTTTCTTTCTTTTCTGGCTCTTCTTTACGCTCTAGTACTTTACCTGCTACAATATCTTGAATGTCTTCATTACTTAACTGACCATTCTTAGCTTTGATGATACCAATAGCAGCTTGATTGTTTACACTCCTAATAAAACTATCCAACTGCTCTTCTGTTTCTATAATAGAAGTGATGTCTTGTAAAATACTTTTACGGAAAGAGTCTAAACCCATATCTGTACCTCTAAACGCAAGTACTATTTCTTTCTCTAACCGTTGCATTGCTGCACCACCATTATTGACCTTGGCTTTTAGTAATGCTTTGTCTTTACCTTGACTAGCGGTATAGTTCATATAATCAGTTGGGTTAGTTAAGTCACGTTGGAATACATTAGAAGATAACCGTTTTGAAAAAAAGTTATTTGTAGTTCTACCAGTGGCTTCAGTGTAGTCGTATGTTGGTCCTGCACCTCTTGTTACACCACCGTATATATCCTCTGGTGCAAATCCTGCTGCTTCTAACTCAAGAAGCTGTGCATAAGTCATACCGCCTGGACCTTTGATAGACTCCATTTTTTCCATTGCTTGCATCTGTGGGTCAAACGCCATTGCTGCACGAATAAAGCTACGAGTCTTAGCACTCTCGCTTTTAGGATTACTTTCTTTAGCAGCTTCGTTGTAGTGTAGACCCATCAACTTCTCAACACCTTCAGCTATATTGACATCTTCAGGAAACTCTAGATCACCTGACATATTTACAAATGCCATTACATCTGTAGCATCGTAGCCGATACCTACATTAGCTTTTAACTTATTGCTATTTTGATCTAAGGTTGCTTCTAGTAAGGGTAAATCTTTTCCATACGCTTCTGCTAGAGCTAGTGTCTGACCTTTGCTAAGACCATACCTATTTCTTATAGACTCAGCAGACTTTAATACAGTATTAGCTACCTGTTTATTCTTAGCATATTTACCCTTAGCGACACGAGCATTCTCTAAGTTCTCTTCAATCAAACGATCTAGCGTCTTCTTGCGTTGCTCAATGTTCTCACTTAGCTGCTCACCAAACCCTGCCCAAAACCCTGCCATGTTACTAACCTCTTGCCATTAGACCACGTTGCATCTGTGGCTCTTGTGTTTCTTCTACAGGTTCTTCGGGAGCTTCCTGCAATGTTTCGTAATCCTCTTCAGCTTTGTCTAACACACCTAATGCTTCCATAGCCATGTCGTAACCTGCATCTCTTTCATCTTGAGGTGTGTCAGCTAATCCTTCACTTACTCTAGCCCTGATAGCTTGACGCTCTCTAGCTTGCTTTTCTACATCAGGCTCGTCTAGACCTTCCACATAATTTACACCTGCTTCCTTAGCTATAGACTTTATATGCTCATGCATGAATGGCGCAATGATAAGGCTGATGTCTATAGTATGCCATCCTGCAGCAACACTAGCTGTAAGAATACTTTCTGCTAATGCTTTTACTGGAAAGCCTAGATCAAGTAGATCGATCATGTTGTCAACAACTTCAGGATCATTGAACTTACTCATGTGCATAGCAATAGCTTCTTCAGGATCAACAATCTCTGGTGGATTTTCCCAAGGATAGTTCTTAGGTTCATCTGTCAAAGATTGACCTGGGATAGGTGCTTTTAGTAATTCCATTTTATATGTACCTTATTTTGTAAATCCTGCGCCAAAGTATAATCCTACAATGGCTGATACGATGTGTGTGTCTAGTGGTGTAATTACAAAGCCTTGAGCCATCTTCCACTTGATAGCTTCATCTGGTCCAAACAACCAACTGAAGAAACCACCAGTAGCCTCAGTGTATCCTACATACACACTCACTTCAGGATACCATACCGCAACTAACTTTGGCAATACAATTATAGAGAACACAGCAGATAAAGCTATAAGCCTACGTGTCCACGCAAAATGCTTATCATTCTTACCTGCATCTCTTGCATCAGCTACAGCATTACGATTGAACTCTGCACGTTGCATAAGCATCTCTTGCTGCAACTGTCGGTTCTTCATTGACTGACCCCAGATAGACATTACTCCACCTAATACAGTGGAGAACAACATTGTGATTAGTTCTAGTGGAAGTCCAAACATTATTGTTACCTACTCATTATACCTATCTTAGGTTTAATTAATTTATATATTGGTTGTAAATCAGAATACGAAGTGCTTCCACCTTGTTTATATTTGTCCTCACCTGATACTTTAGTTATAGAAGCCCATATATTTGCTATGCTATTATGAAAGTCTTCTTCTTCTTTTTTACCTACTGCAAAAGAGTCATAGCCTGTTTCTTTTAAGGCAAGCCTAGCTATCTCTTCTTGTATCTCTGGAGTAAATACTGTATCGGGTGTTAGTTCTAACTTCTCTGCCCATGAATCTTCCATAGGTTTTTCTGGAGTACCAGACCCAAATAAAGACTTTTTCAATATTTGATATTTACCGACTGCACTAGTTCCTAATTCAGTTCCTGGCACTTTACCTTTAGTTGCATTTATAAGTTTTATTTGGTAGTCATAAAGTTCTTTCAATGTCATTTCTGATACATTTTTATCAGGCACAGCATACTGACCATATGCATACACCATATCGTACTCGTTAGTACTCATGCCACGATCTTTTTGTTTTAAAAGTTCTTCAGGTGTAGCACCTTCTGCAAAAGCAATTTTATTTAATAATACTTGTTTAGGATCTCCTACTTTTCCATAGGTTGACTGCACCTCTGGGGCAGTACTACTATCAGTGACAGCACTAGAAGTATCAATAAATTCTGCATCTGTAGGTTTCTCCTCTTTAGCTTCATACAAATCTGTATCAAATGTACGCATAGCAGGATCGTCAAATAACTCTCCGGGCTGATCTTCAGGTGGTTCAGGTGTCTCTTGATCTTCAGGTAAGGTACGTTTACTTATAGTTAAATTAGTTAACCCTGTCACTGATGCTAGTGCATCTTCAACGGTTTTAGATACAGCAGACGCTACTTGTCCTCTAGTTTCTTCTGCTGATTCTCTTGCTTTACTAAATAACCCTCTAGATAAAAGCTTATTACGTGCTTCATCAGCATCGTCTACACCAGTGTATTGTTTAATTACATTCTGTATTGCTACTTTATCTATTATGCTATCCATTAACCTAACCATTTCTTAATTACAGCATCTACTGCTATAGCTGCTAGTTTACCTTTACCTGCACTATCAGCTATATCAGCCTGTGCATCTGCTGTAAGTTTTGCTACGGCAATGCTGTTAGCTCTGTCTGCAGCACTCTCAGATGCAGCGAATGCAAAACTCATAATGTCTCGCTCTCGTTGCCATATCTGATCCATGTTAGATGCAGTAAGAGCATTGATAGTTTTAGCAAAGTCCATATTGCTTTGGTTTTGTGTAGCTGTGTTTACAGTAGCTATGCTTTGTCTCCATGCTGCATTAGATTGTGCTATTACTAGTCCGTTCTGTGCATTGAAGATGTCACGCTGTTGTTGTAGCTCTGAGTTAAACTCACGCAATGCATTGACACTATTGACGTTGAACTGATCCATAGCATTCTGTTGAGTAGCATTAAACTGTGAGGTTTGGTTAGCTAGGTTAGCAAAGAACTGCTCAGTCTGATTTTCACTCGTAGCATTAAACTGTGCAGCAGCATTCTCAGCAGCTTGATCTGTAAACAAAGCCTGTATGTTTTGCTGCGTCTTAAATATAGCAGTCTGTTGTTCATTAGACAGGCTAGCCATATCCATCTGTAAGAAGTTAGATGCATTCTGTACTGCAGCCTGTTGTCTGTTTGACAAGTTAGCCATGTCTAGTTGGGACAGAGCAGCAGCTTCAGCCATTACCATAGCCTGTGAGTTAGACAAGTTAGATAGTTCCATAGTATTTGCTGCACGAGAATCCTCTAGGGCTATCTGTTGTTCAGCCGTGAAGTTCATATTAGCAATGTCACCAATACGAGCAGAGTTAGCTACACGAGATTGGAACTCTTGGTCAAACTCCATACCTAAGAATGTTGCACGTTGCTGTGCAGCAAGCATTTGTCTTTGCTGTCTGTTAGATAGGTTAGTCATTTCAAACTGTGCTACAGTAGCCGCATCCATCTGAGCGATAGGTAATGCAGCTTCCATTGCAGCTTGTATGACAGCTTGACCTGCAAGACTAGACGCACCTAAACCACGAGCAGCTAATGTAGCCATCGCAGTACGCATAGATCCTGCAGCCCAAGCAGGTGTCTCACCACCCTCAAAGTCAGCCATTAGTTTTTCTAGCTGACCTGCAACCGTTGCTTGTTTAGTTGGTGTAGCTTCTGCAGCTTGTATTGCTTCAGTAAATGTAGCAGCTTTAGTAGCATCAGCAGCACCAGATATTATTTCACCTTCTTGTATTTCTCTAGGATCAGGTGCATCAACTTTTATAGCATTACCTAATGCAGCTTCCATACCTGTTATGGATGTACCTACTTGTTGCTCTGCAGTAATCTCTTTTGTAGGTGTGCCTGTAGCTGCAGTTAATCCTGCAGTTTGTAGTTTTACTTGTGGTGTAACAGTAGTGACACCTGCAGTCGCAGGAGTAGCAGCAGTTGGTAGAGCAGCTTGTTGTACATTACCTACTGTAGCAGCCTCAGCAAGAGGAGCTATTGGTGCAGTCATACCTGCATCTACTGGAATGAAGTCAGCAGCAGTAGGTTGTATCATAGCTGTAGTAGCTTGCATGGGTTGCATCGTTTGTTGTACAGCCCTCTTTTGCATCTCAGCTAAGTCTGCTGATGTCAGGTTTACAGGTTGAGTAGTATCACCACCTTCTTGAAAACCTTTTATGTAGCCACCTTGTGCAGCGCCTGTGGTTTGTGTTTCACCTGTGAGTTTTTTAAATCCTGGCGGTACATATGTTGTAGGCACACCGTTAAACTCAGTAATCATTATTGTCTGCCCTAAGTCATTACCATAAGGCACAGTCTGATAACCTTGATACACTGCAGGATAAGCTGCGCCTGTTCCGGGCTGATTTGTTACAAGTGTTTGTGGTACTGCGCCTTGTGTACCTGTATACTGTGTTTTATATGTTACCTGCCCCGGCACAGCAGACATACCACCTGTTTGTGTCGGTGTTGTAACTGTTCCTGGCCCTGTTCCTGCTGTACCTAAAGTATTTTGATAAGTAACAGGAGATACTTGCTGTGTTACATATTGTGACTGATCAGGATCAACAATAGGTATACCACCTGCAGGAACTTGTTGCATAGTTGTCGGAGGAGTTACAGATTGAAAAGCACCACCTGCTACAGCAGGGTCTACAGTTTGTGTATAGTCTTCTGCTGTTAAACTTGTAGTTCCGCTACTAGTATTATTATCTGTGGTTGTATCTGTATTGGTAGATGTATCATCATCGTCATCTGTGGTAGTAGTTTCAGTTGTGTCATCGGCTGTTGCTACATTTGCCTTTAATCTTTCAAATTCACCAAGAACTCTTTTTATATTAGTATTTCGTTTACCTTTTTTTCTAGGTGGTTTTGCTATTCTTTCAACAGTTCCATCGGCACTTATCTTTTCAATAAAGCTAGAGTTTTTACCTGCTACAGCTACGTACTGATTGCCCTCTTCATCCGTAAAACTATCATAAACAGCATAGCCTTTTTTAGACGATGGACGATTTCCGTCTGCATCTGGTGTAGCCGATGTATCAACAGAGCCTGACCCAAGAGTTCTTTCGTAGTTCGTGTTATTTCCATACAACATAGGAGTATCACGACTAGCACCTGTATAGTCACCAGTGTTAACACCCTGCATAGCAACGGCTCTTTTTTCTGCTTGAGATTTAGCAAATGCTGCTTCTCTAGCTAGTTCTCTAGGATTTGGATCTGCACTCATATCATGTTCCTTACTTACCCATTGTCATCCATACCGCACCTGCAATAAATGTCAGGACTCCAACGGTAGTCATTTTTACTACGGTTGATCTTATAGATCTTCGTGTATCTCTCCACGCTTCTATGAGATTACG
>VTLG01004553.1_pt1 | contig 18428 bp, 16 predicted proteins | sample 4694571 | NCBI WGS metagenome assembly VTLG01 (sample SAMN12604809, study PRJNA352737) | marine metagenome | biome: ENVO:00000447; feature: ENVO:00000209|ENVO:00000569|ENVO:01000036; material: ENVO:00002151; isolation source: viral sequences binned using virsorter ... | reverse complement strand
CATTGGGAAGTGGGCTCAAATGAGTAACCAACCGTAAGAGGATAAATATATGCCAAGTTGGAAGAAAGTCATCACAAGTGGGTCAGATGCTCACTTAAAAACAATAAAGACTGATGGAAACATAAGTGGTTCATCAGTTTCCACAGGTTCTTTTGGTAGAGTAGAAACTTCTACCATTTCAGGTCTTAGTCCCTTAGTCATAGAAGCAGATAACGTTAGTGTAGACGATGATGGTTCAGTTAGTGGTTCATCAACCTCAACTGGTTCTTTTGCTGTTTATGGTAATGACTTCATACCAAGTGAAGATAATACACATGACTTGGGTTCAAGTGGAAATGAATGGAAAGATTTGTATGTAGATGGAACTGCATACCTTGATGCAATCCAAATGCCACACGAGGGTAAAATAGATTTTGGTGGTGGTGATGGAATAATAGAGGCAAATGGAAATAATAATCAAATCTATTTGTCAAGAATCGCATCAGGCGGTAATGTTGGAATTTATCAGACAAATCCTCAATCAAGATTGGACATTAATGGTGATTTAAATGTAAACACTCATATTACTGCAAGTGGAAACATAAGTGCAAGTGGAACAGCTCATACTTTTGGTGGAACGGTAACTGCTACATCATTAGAAGGAACTTTAACAACTGCTGCTCAAGGGAATGTTACATCATTAGGAACATTAACAACTTTAACCGTTGATGATATTACTTTAAATGGTTCTACTATATCTGATAGTGGTGATTTAACTATGGATATCGGTGGAGATTTAGTTATTGATGTTGATGGTACTGATATTATACTAAAAGATGGTGGCACTGCATTTGGTAGATTTAAAAGAGATTCTTCAGATTTTATTATTAAATCAGAAGCAAATAATGAAGATATAATACTTAGAGGACAAGATGGTGGTTCAACCATAGATGCTCTTCTCTTAGATATGTCTGAAGCAGGGAGTGCACTTTTTAATAGTGATATAAGTGGTTCTACGATTAGAGCAAGTGGTGATATCATAGCATTTAATTCTTCCGATGAAAGGTTAAAAGACAATGTAGAACCAATAAAATTTCCTTTGGATAAATTAGGAAAGATTGGTGGTTATGAATTTGATTGGAATGATAAACAACAAATATATCATGGACACGATGTTGGAGTTCTTGCACAAGAGATAGAAGAAGTTTTACCTGAGGCAGTAAAGGACAGAGGTAGTGGATACAAAGGTGTTCAGTATGATAAGATTATACCACTATTGATTGAGGGTATAAAAGAATTAAAAGAAAAAGTCAAACACATAGAAGAAAATTGTGATTGTTTGAAAAAATAGTTTTATATTTATTTATTTAAAAGTTATAACAATAAGGAGTTAATAACATGGCAGATGTCAAAGAAATCAAATTCGATGACGGTGAAATGGATGAGTTACAAGAATTACAAAGTAACTACCAGCAAAAACAACTTGAATTTGGACAAATAAAAGTACAAAAGATTCTTTTGGAACAGCAAGTAGATGCTCTTGAAACAAGAGAACAAGAACTACAGACTGAATATGAGGGATTACAGAAAAAAGAAAGAGATTTGGTACAAAAATATATTGACAAATACGGGCCTGGTAATTTAGACCCAAATACTGGTATATTTACACCTACATCTTAAATAAAAAACTTCCAAAAATGAATTTTGGGATTTTTATTTGATATTTATATTCAACTTAAAAACACTTCTCACATAATAAACCCTTAAAGGAGAAAATAACATGGCAGAACGTATCGTATCGCCAGGTGTATTTACTCGTGAAAGAGACTTATCGTTTTTACCAGTCGGTGTAGGAGCCATTGGTGCAGCAATAATCGGGCCAACAGCAAAAGGGCCTGCTTTTGTACCAACACTACTTAATAATTTTGACGAATTTACAACCGAATTTGGTGAACCAGACGATAAATTTTATACACCTTTAACAATACAAAAGTACTTCCAAGGAGGTGCTGGTGCTGTAACTGTTGTGCGTGTTCTTGGAATAGGTGGGTATACCAATGACTATATAGCACTTGGTGTCTCAGGTTCAAATGGAAATCAATACACATTAGCAATATTAAAACCATCACGTGGTGGTGTAGAGGGAACTCAAACTTTACAAGGTAGTGCAAGTTTATCTGGTAGTAATGCTGGAGACAATACTTGGTCTAATACTAACTTGGAAATAACCTCATCCACACATGGTGCTCAAGTGATTAATTTCTCATTTGATTCAGGTAGTTCAAACTTCATTGAAGATGTATTTGGCTCTGTTGGTAGTGCTCAAGTACAGACTCTTGGTAATGGTGCTGGTACTCCAGTATACTTATACAAGAGTTATGCTAGAACTATGAGAGACCTTGAATTGCTTGACGGTTCAGGTTCATTCGCATCTACTGGAGAGGACAACTTTTCACAAGACTATGCACAGGCTGCAACACCTTTCATCACTTCACAGAAGATTAGTGGTGGAGCAACTAATTTATTTAAAGTCAAAACACGTTCACATGGAACGAATGTAAACGATGACTTCAAGATTCAAATCTCTAATATTAAACCAGCAGCTGATGTACCTGGTAGTGATTACGGAACGTTCTCTTTGAATGTTTTGATAAACAATCCAGACCAAAACAATGATGGTGACCTTATTGAAGGATTTAATAACTTGAGTCTTGATTCTGATGCACCAAATTACTTTGTAAAAGAAATTGGTGACCAAGATATTACAATCGATTCGAATGGTAAATTGACCGTAAATGGAGATTACCCAAATAAATCAAAGAACATATATATCTCAAACATTAACAACGGAATACTTGAACGTTCGTTATCACCTGAGTTAGTTCCTTTTGGATTTGGAAAGGTATCATTACCTAACGCTAACGTTGATAATGTACCTACTGCTTCATTTAAATCTGGTCAGTTAGACTCAAGGAATGAGTTTGATTCCAGTGAAGCATATGGATTTGACTTTCTACATGATGATAGTAAACAATACTTAGCACCAATTCCAACAGGAGGTGGAGCTGGTAGTAACGTGACTATGTCGTTAGGTGATTTCTTTGGACATGCAGATGCATCCTCATTAGGTGCTACTTTTGCAAATGGTTCAACATTAGTTTCTTTGACTAATTCACATATTCAACAAAGAAAATATAATGTACCATTACAAGGTGGATTTGATGGAGATAATCCAGCAGTACCAAAGAAACTTGGTAGTGACATATCAGCAGCAAACCAACAAGGATTTGATTGTTCTTCGAACACTGCTAGTGGTTCAGTAGCTTACAAAAGAGCTATAAATGCTATTAGTAATCCTGATGAGTTTGATGTCAACTTAGTGGTCACACCTGGTATTATTTATGAATATCATCCACAAGTAGGAAATCATGCTATTTCCAAAGTAGAGGCAAGAGGTGATTGTTTTTACATCACCAATGGTTCAAGAGTAGCAAGAACTGTAGATAATGCAGTACTTGATATTAAGAGTTTGGATACAAACTATGCGGCAGTCTACTATCCGTGGGTTAAGTTAACAGGAGCGAAAAAATCACTTTTCGTACCACCTGATGTGGTAATTCCTGGTGTCTTAGCCAACAATGATAGTGTGGCAGCTGAGTGGTTTGCACCAGCTGGTTTAAATCGAGGTCTATTGACAGAACTTGGTGTAACGATGGCTCAAACAAGATTAACTCATAGTGAGAGAGACGACTTGTACGAGGGTAGAGTTAATCCAATAGCTTCATTCCCAGCTCAAGGTGTGGTTGTCTTCGGACAAAAAACACTTCAGTCCAAACCATCAGCTCTTGATAGAATCAATGTACGTAGATTATTAATTAATCTTAAGAAGTTCATTGCTTCATCTTCAAGATACTTGGTATTTGAACAGAATACAGCAGCTACAAGGAATAGATTCCTTAACATTGTTAATCCATTCTTAGAAAGTGTTCAGGCTAATAGTGGTCTGAGTGCATTCAAGGTAGTAATGGATGACTCTAACAACACACCAGATGTTGTTGATAGGAATCAGTTAGTTGGTCAGATATTTATCCAACCTACAAGAACCGCTGAGTTCATTGTGTTGGACTTCGTAGTCTTACCAACAGGAGCAGCATTTCCTGAATAAGTTTAACTTATAAAACGCTGACTTATAAGAAAGGCCCCACTTCGGTGGGGTTTTTCATTATATTAAAAACTTCAATAAAACTTCAACAAAAACTAAATTACGAATTTGATTATTTTTTTGGAAAATTGATATTTATATATGAATTGAATAAACTTTATTTGGAGAAACAAAATGCCTGATTTACTCGACCCGTCAGAAATAATGTTCACACCGTTTGAACCGAAAACTAAAAATCGGTACATCATGTATATCGAGGGGATACCAGCATATCTAATCAAAACTGCTACAAGGCCTACTATTAATTTTGAAACCATTGAATTAGACCATATTAATATAAAAAGATATATTAAAGGTAAAGGTGCATGGGAACCTATTGAGATTTCTCTATACGATCCTGTTGTTCCAAGTGGTGCTCAGGCAGTTATGGAATGGGTAAGACTATCACATGAGTCTGTTACTGGTAGAGACGGATATTCAGATTTTTATAAAAAGGACATTACTTTTAACGTATTGGGGCCAGTAGGTGATAAAGTTGAAGAATGGACATTGAAAGGTTCTTATATACAGAACGCTAATTTCAATGACTTAGATTGGGCTAATGCAACAGACCCAGCTGACATTACTTTGACAATACAATACGATTACGCAATATTACAATTCTAATTAAAAGACGGAGTAATTATGAGTTTTTTGAGAGAAATGCTTTCAAGTGATGCGAAAGTATCAAGTAAGAGATTTGTCGGTTTTGCCGCATTCTTTATGTTGATTTGTAGTTGGGGTGCAGACACCTTTACTGCATTTGAGGTAAAAGACAAAATCTTAGATTGTTTCATGTACATTTCAGTCGTTGGATTGGGTGTTACTGCAGCAGAGAAGTTTGGAAAAAAATAGTTCTATTAATCAGTTATAAACAATAGGAGTTAAACATGGCTGAATACCAATTTCCTACAGAGGAAGTTAGTCTGCCATCCAAAGGGTTACTTTATCCAAAAGATAGTCCTCTATCAAGTGGAAAAGTAGATATCAAATATATGACTGCTAAAGAAGAAGATATTTTGACATCACCTAACCTTATTAAACAAGGTACGGTGGTTGATAAATTACTTGAGTCTGTTATTGTTACAGAGGGAGTTAGTATTGATGACTTATTGGTTGGTGACAAAAACGCAATTATGATTGCAGCTCGTATTCTTGGATACGGAAAAGATTACAACGTGAATATTCTCGATCCTGATAGTGGAGAAGAAAATCCAGTTGTTGTAGATTTGACCAAATTAAAGAATAGAGAGATAAGTGATAAAACATACAAAAATGGGAATGAGTTTGAATTTGAACTGCCGAATTCAAAACGTAAGTTGACATTTAAGGTACTAACACAAGCAGATGAAAAGGAAATTGACTCGGAGTTAGCTGGGTTAGCAAAAATATCCAAAGATACTGGTGTTTTGCCAGAAACAACTACACGATTTAAAAAAATGATATTATCTATAGATGGTGATACTAAAAGAGCAACAATAAATAAATTTGTTGATAACGAATTTTTGAGTCTCGATAGTAAGTCATTTAGAAAAGAAGTTCAGAAAGTTACACCTGATGTAAATTTGATTTGGGAGTACGCTACTGATAATGGTAATATAGTAGATGTTTCTATCCCAATAACTGCTGAGTTCTTTTGGCCTTCGGGCGACTGATAGACCATTAATTCATGACCAGATTTTCACCCTAATATTTTACGGAAAGGGTGGATTTAATTTTACAGAGATATATCATATGCCCGTATATTTACGGAAATTTTATCTTAATAAAATGGCATCTGCTTATGAAGAAGAAAAAAAACAACACGAAGAAATCCGTAAAAAACACTCTAAATCATCTCAAGTTAGCCGTCCTGGCATTACGAGAAAGTAGGTTACCTAATATTTATTAACAATTACAGGAGACTATAATGCAAATATCTGAAGGTTTCTTGGATAGATTAGTTGATAAACTGTCCAATTCACTAAAACGAGGTAATCGAAAAAAGTTCGCTACCAAAGTTAAAAAAATAAAGGGTAATCAAAAAGTAAAGAATGCCCTTGCAGATTTTGTATCAGCTCATGCAGAGTTTGAAAAAACAGTCCGTAATAATATGTCAAAAGCAGATTACGAAGACTTAGAAGACATATTTCCTGGTATCACAAAATAGTTGGAATAATAAATGGCTCGAGAACCGAAGGGCTTTTCAAAATCAGCAAGTGGTGCTTACACCGCTGAAGACGTTTCATATGCAAAACAAGTAAAACAACAACTTGCAGAAATAATACAATTACAACGAGATGGTGCTGATTATGATAAAGCTAGATTAAAAGACTTACGACAAGAAGGTAAACTTGCTGACGATATATTAAAGTCACGTAAGCAGTACGTTCGTGCCGCAAGAGACGAGTCTATAGAGTTTGATAATTTAGCAAAAAATGCATCAAGAGAAGTAAAGATATTAAACGAAGGACTTGGTATCAGACAAGTCATGGTACAAGTCGCTAGAGCCGAGACTCAAGTTGCACAAGGTCGGTACAAAAATCTAACTCCAGAAACAAAAGCAAAAAGAGTTTTACTTGATATTTCAAAAGAAATACTGGCATCTTCATCTCAAGAAATTATGACGAAAGACCAAATAGTAGATTTGGAAGAAAAGTTAGCAGAAGCTTCAAAGGCAAATAGTAAAGAGGCTAAAGCTCTTCTAAATACACTTAAAAAAGGTGTTGCTTTTGAAAAGATGAAAGCTGATTTAGGAGAGGATGCTTTAGCTGCTTACAATGCAGGTAATCAACAGATTGATGATATGAATCAAGGTGTTAAAGATTTAATTGCTAAATTTAAGGTTTTAAATAGTGGTGCAGTAGGATTTGCAACTAAGTTCGGAGTTGCATTAATAATTGCAAAACAATTAGTTGATGTGGTAAAGAAACTAACTGCTCCATTTTTTGATTTAAGAAATAGTTTAGGTACAAGTTTACCATTTACAAAAGAATTAGTCGGAGACATGAAATCCATAACTTCTGCATTAGCAGAATCAGGAATTGATATTGCAATGTTTGGTAAAAAGTTTGAAGACGTACAACAAGTAGGGACTGCTCTTGTAGATACTTTAGGATTTATACCTCAAAATCTAGCTGCATCGTCTGTTAAATTGACTGCATTTGCTGGTAGGTTTGGTGTTGCAAATGACCAGGCTGCACTACTTGCAAATGAATTGTCTCTTGTGGCTAGTACAACTTTAGAGGGTGCTACCAATTTATTAACTGTAATTGGTGGATTAGCTGAAGCTGAATCTGTAGCACCATCACTTATTATGCAAGACTTAGCGGAAAATACTGAGTTATTTGCAGAGTTTGCAAAAGATGGTGGAAAGAACATTGGTGCAGCTGCAATACAGGCAAGGAAGTTAGGAGTAAGCTTAAGTACTACTGCAAAGATATCAAATAGTTTATTAGATTTTCAGTCATCCATAGAAAAAGAATTAGAGGCCTCATTATTAATTGGTAAACAATTAAATTTCAATAAGGCTCGTGAGTTAGCATTTACTGGTGACATAGAGGGTGCTACCAAATCTGTTCTACAACAAATTGGTGGTAGAGCCGAATTTGAAAAACTGAACGTATTTGCAAAAAGAGCACTAGCAGAATCCATTGGTGTTGATGTAGGTGAATTAAATAAATTAGTAGGTGGTAGAAGAGTTGCGGATACAAAAGGTCAAGACCCACGAGAAGCTGCAATGACTCAAAACTTTACACAACAAACTGATGCGTTGGTTAATGCTGTAGGGTCAAATGAACAAGTACTAAAAGACATATTATCAGGTAATCAAAAAGGATTATCAAAAGTAGAAAGTGCACTACTTAAACTTGGTGCTTTTATGCAAAGTGACTTGGGTGGAACAGTCACTACTGTTGCAACTGCAGCTGCTGCTACTGTTGCAATGAATGCTCTACCTAAAGTAGCTAGAAGAATGATGGGTAAGACGGTTGCAAAAGGAGGAGCTGAAGTTGCAACCAAGGCCACAATGAAAGCAACAGGTAAAGTGGTGTCTGGTGCAGCTGCCGAGGCTGCCGTTAAAAAAGGAACTGCAGAGGCAATCGAAAAGAAAGTCATCCAAGAATCAGGTGAAATAATAACAAAACAAGTGGTTAAACAAGGAACTAAAACTGCAGGTAAAAGTGTTGCAAAAGGTCTTGTAAAGAAAATACCGATTATAGGTGCATTGTTTGGTGTCGGTTTTGCAATCGATAGGGCATTAGATGGTGATTTCTTGGGTGCTGGTGGTGAATTGTTAAGCGGATTGGCATCTACAGTACCAGGAGTTGGTACAGGAGTTTCTACGGCAATAGATGTCGGATTAGCAGCTAGGGACGTAAGTAAAGTGACAGGTGGTATTCAAGAGAATGCAGTTGAAACTCAAACACCTGTAAACAACGTAGACGATTTGATTCAACTACAAACAACTGAATCTGATAAAATGAAAGTAACTGATGCTGAAATGTTATTTCAATTACAAGAGTTAAATAAAAACATGAAAAAAGTAGATAGTTCTATACAAGGATTGGTGGATTAATATGTCATTAGTTGATTTAACAAAAGATTTATCAAATTTTAAATATACAGATTATGACAAGGTTGATGGTGCAGTTGATTTTATCCCAAATGTTGATGCACAAGGATTCACTAAGAATTTTGATAATAAAAATAATAGTCAATTTGTTGGGATAGATGGTTTAAGTTATACCTATCCAAATAACAAAGGTCTTATTTTAACTTTTGATGGTCAAACACCAGCAGGTGTAAATTTTCTAAGTGGAGTATCTGGAAATTGGGGGCCAGGAACATTACCTGAAGGATTCACAATAAATCAAACAAATTCTTTACTTGTAAATGGTAGTGATTTGACATTACCAACCTTAAGACATAACATTGACCAAGTATTTAGTACAAGTCCGTATGGTGGTTTTCCTGCATTTGAAATAAATACGGATAGGTATGATGAACGTATAGGTTCACAATTCAATACAGAACTTGGTGAGGTGTACACACAATCTACTACAGAAAAATTACACTCAAGTTACAATACTTCATTTCATATAAGTGGATTTAATCGTGGTAATATGTACATACCAAATGCAACTGAACCATCAATACCTACGTTTAAAGATTTTACAAGGGGTAGTGCAATACTTTCAAGATATCAAAAAGATTCACCAAACTTTAATACAGATGTTCATATAAGTGCTATACCATATGAATTACCACAAATAACTGCAACAGGCCCTCAAGTAGAACATAAGAATTTTAATAATACACCGATATCATTAGGTGCACATGGTAGTGATTTTTTCACCACACCTTTGATTAATTATTCAAGTCAATTTTCTGCTGATAATTTTCAAACTGAAATAGAAAGTGGATTTAATCGTGGTAATATGTACATACCTAATTCTACAGAACCAACAACTCCTGAATTTAAAAGTTTTACAAGGGGTGATTCATCATTATTAAGAATAGTTCATGATTCACCAAACTTTGGTTCAATTGAATTCCAATCTACTGCACCATATCAAGTCAAAAAACAATATAATTTACCAAGTAATTATAGTTTTATAGGTAGAGACTCATCTTATACCACGACCACTAATTTAGTTCCATCTCTTCCAATAACTCATGGAGTCCTAACACCAATAACAAAGGATTCGAGGTTTGGGGATGTAGATACATCATTTACGGGTGACTTGACATTTACAGATATTTTCGGACAATCATATAGTGGTATATCTTCCATGATTTCTTACAATACACCAAGACCAAATAATAGTACAGGTCCTGGTAATTACTCAGGTTGGATTACAACGAATAATTTTACAATTGAGAACCAATTAGGTGGTTCAAGTTCACCAAAGTTTGGTAATGCAGGATTTAATGGTGGAAACAAATATGGTGATACGGTTAAATTTAATTCATCCTTACTCGGTGGAGATGAAATATATCAAAGTCAATTAGAGTCCTTTGGTGATAGTGGTCAAGTTCCATTGACTTTAGGATACAATCAGAATAAAGCCGCTATAAATCAAATATGGGAAAAGGGTAATTCTCATTATTCTAATGCCAGTGCTCAAGCACAATTTGGAACCTACACAAATCAAACTGATACCGATGAGTTGGAAAGAAGACCTGGTGGGTTGGGTTCAAGAAAAGATGAGATAGATGAACAATATAAATTTAGAACAACAAAGGTAAAATCAACTTCATTATCATTTGGTAGACATGGAGATTTTGGAGAGTTTGGTGCACCAGTTGATGGTAGTGCACAAATAGGTTTTGATATGCCATTTGTTAAAGATAAGATAAATGGTATTAATTTTTCACAAAAAGGTCTTACCATTGAAACTGTTAGGGGTGGTTTTACAGGAATAGTAGGTAGGACTCTAAAAGATTTAGTTAGGTTAACTAAATTTACCTTAAATGCTAAAGGTATCTTATCTGTGGCAAAACAAGTAGGATTGAATTTATTAAATACAAGACCAGAAACAAGAATATATAATCCAGCTAGTGTCTTATCTTCCATACCATTTGTACATATAGATAGACATCTTGCTCCAGGTGAAGACCCAGCTAAGGTTCCGAGTGTACCAGGATTTGATTTTGCAACAGATGTAAAACAACCTATTGTAAATGCGTTACGTGGTCTGAGAAATGCAGCAACAGGTACACCGATAAGTCGTCAAGTAGCTGGAATTAATATTTTACAAAATACAGGAATAAGATATACAGATGCAAAAGATTATGTTGATGCTGAAACAATAAGTGACCCATTGAACCTTGATTTTAACGTAATTTCAAGAACAAGTAGATTGTCTAAATTGACACAATGGTACATGACATCATATATTGGGACTAATTCTCAAGTTGGTGTACCAGGTTTTGCTGGACATGAAAATAGCTTAACTGATGCAAAGCAACAAGAAAGACTTATTAATATCAATTTTACCACACCAGCTATGGTGGCTTTCCTAACACCTGCTGGTAAAGGAAAAATTGGTGGAGAGAGAAGTAGGGACGTACGAAGTAACTATCATTTGACTGGTGAAGCTATTAACAAGAATAACAGACGTACCGAAGAGAGTTTGGTTGATAAATATACCACATTATCTTATGGTATGTTAGGAAAAAAAGGTTTTGATTATGAAACTACAACCAGGAGTCCATCGGAACTATTAGCAAAATTTTCAAGTCCACTTACACCAAGTATAAAACAGCTTAATGAGCAAGAAGATTTTATTATAAGGCAGAGAGAAAAAGGTCGTGAAAGAGTACAAGACATTGGTAATCAAGGTGGTAAAAGTAAGGTGCCAAAGTTAGATAGTAAATTCGGAGTATATAATGACAATAATGTATTTGATACTACAGACAAAATAAATTTACATCCATATGGTGATACTCCTGAACCAGAACTTACTAAAGATTTAGTAGACTTTAGATTCAAAGACGTTATTAATAAAAAGTTTATATCCTTTAGAGCTATATTGGGAACAATTACAGATACAATGTCACCTGAGTGGAATGCAGAAAGATATTTAGGACGACCTGATAAAGTTCATACGTATATGGGAACCGATAGAAATATATCATTTGACTTCAAAGTTTATCCCAAGACAAAACAAGAATTAATAACATTATGGGACAAGTTAAATTTTCTCGTTGGGTTAACATATCCTACGATTAGACGTGGTGGATTCACGAATGGTTTCAGACAGATTGCACCATACATAGAAATGACAATGGGTAATATGTTTAGAAATACACCTGGATATCTAAGTGCTTTAACCTTGACGGCTGACGAAACATCTACTTGGGAAACTGATGATGGTTTTCAGTTACCAAAATTTATACAGGCATCAGCAGAGTTTGTTTATATTGGTAATTATGTACCATCAACAACCTCAAAACATTATGAGTTAAATTGGTTACAAGATAGTGGATTTTCCATAGGTGATGATGGTACACAAACATTTGGTGTATTTGGAACCTACGATCCTGTTGTACATGATAGACCACCAAGACATGGTTTGGATGTTGTTTGGAAAGACCAAGTTGGTATTACTACACCAGATGCACCGACAAAGAATGTGGTGACCACAGAACCTACAGACACTACAGACACAACAGCTACAACCACAGAGGGTTAAAATGGAAAGATATAAATTTACAAAAATCGAATCGGATAAAAAGACTAAATCACTTTACTATAAGTCTACTTATTATCCAAACATACCCATTAGTGATAGTGATATATTTATTGTTACTAAATATGGGGATAGATTAGATGCATTGGCTGCTAAATTTTATCAAGATTCTTCTTTGTGGTGGATTATTGCTAGGGCTAATGAAATAAGGACAGGAAAACCAACGATAGCTCCTGATACTAAACTAAGGATACCAGGTAACCTAACACAAATTATACAAGATTTAGAAAAAGTTAATAGGTAGTTATAATGCCATTTCAGTTTGAACCAATACCAAAGGAAATACAGGAAAGGTTGACTCAAAAGCAAGATGCTTTGATGAGACAAAAACCATATGACCAAGCCACTAATCCACAGGCAAATGACCCAACTTCTGGTGATGCTGTTACGGAGATGTTATCACGTTCTACTTTCTTAAGAATGTCAGCAATATTTAACGATGGTAGTGAAACTCAATTTAGAACATTAAGTTCTACTGATATATCTGGTGATACAACAACGATACCAGCTGGAATTAACTCAGAATTAAATTCACCAAAAGACCCTAAAAAATTATATAATTTTGATAGTGAATTGAGACTTGTACCAGGTCCTGGTATAACGAGTTGTACTGCACAATATAAAACTTTTTTCATGAGGGAAGCATCTGTAGAGTGGAAATGTTGGTCAATAGACCAAATAGATGAATTGACTAAGTTCTTTTTAACACCTGGTCGTATATGTCTTGTAGAATGGGGTTGGTCTCGTTCTGTTAGTCAATTTGATTTAGATACAATAAATGCAAATAATTTAAATGATGCATTTTCTTCATTAAGAGATAGGATTGTTAAAAATAAGGGTGACTATGACGCGGTAATTGGTAAAATAAAAAATTTCAATTGGGACTTACAAAATGATGGTTCTTTTAATTGTACAACGGAAGTGATAGCAATGGGTTCTGATATTCTAAATGAGAAAGTTCCTGATGCACCAGAATTTCCGATACAAATTAAGATTCCTAATGATGATGAAAAGGCTAAACAATTTAGTGAAAAAAGTAATATTAGAGACATACTAAAAAAATCAAATTATAATTTTAACGTTTTTATTAAAAACCTCGATGAACAATTAAAGTATATGTTTGTATCTGGAAAAGAGAAGTTTAAAAACTTTTATTGGCATCCTGCTGATGGTAGAGCAATATTAGGTAATCCTCAAGGTAGTAGTGGTAATAAAAATTGGACAGAGGTAGGCCCGTATGTCACGTGGGGTTGGATGGAAGATAATATCATAAATAAGTTTTTTAGTAAGATAGGAAAAGATGGGGAATTATTATCACAAATAAGAAGTGTAGAACGTTCTGTTATTTCTGATATAGAGAGTCAGTTAGTATCCACTCAGTTTTTATCAAGTAAATATTTACTTACATTTTCTGCAGATTCTGTTATATTACCTGGTAGATTTCAGGCACCAACCGTTAATGATTTATTAACAAGAGGTGAGATAGAGTCTGCCGAGGAGTTCGAACAAAATAGAGATGCTGTTAGAAAGTTGAATGGGTGGATTGAATTGGAAAAACAAATAAACGATAGGTTTGAAAATATACAAGGTGGTGGTAACCAACCATTGTTACCAGATAATCGTGGATACATTAGAAATATATGTTTACATTATTCAATAATACAAGAGGCTTTTACAGAAATAAATGACTTGATAAATGGATTCAAAAATTTATTTGGTATAATACAACGTGAATTAATACCAATCATGGATTTAGATGTTAGACTCGAAGAAGATAATCAAGGTAGAATAGTTTGTTATGATAAGAATGCACAGAGAAAAAAGATTGATGATTTTGAAGATAAAAAAAGTGACCAAATAGGATATGAATCTGATGGTGTGTTTGTGTTTCCAACCTTTGCACCTAATAGTATAGTTAAAAATCAAAGTTTAAAAACAAATATTACACCACAGACTGTTTCAGCTATGACACTTGGTGCACAATCAGACCCAAATGAGTACGCGGGTGGTATACCTCAGATAACAGAACAAACTGATGCATATGCACTAGCTCAGTTATTTAATTCAAAATTTGTACCTGTGGGTGAAGAAAAAGAAAAACAAGAATTACAAGATGCAATATTATTTGGGATTTCTACACCCGATAGTACTGGTACGTTTGGTAATAAAACTGCTTCTTCAAATCAAGAAGATATTGGGAACGGAAAAGGGTTTCCAATTGACGTGGAAAAAGTCGTAAAACAGACTAACGAAGATTTAGAGTCATCGATAGAACGTAGGTCTATAAAGAACAAAAAGACCCTACAATTGAAATCAGATGAATATATAAAAATTGTTGAGATTAATGCAACAGAAAAAGATGCTGGTATCATGTGGGATTTAAATGGTGATTTAATTAGTGAATATGCAAAATCGGTTGAATATTTTTTAATAAATCATCCACAAGGTGTTTTTAAACAAGATAGAGACCCAATTGTACCTTTAAGTATTTCGTTAGAGATAGATGGTACAGGTGGATTATATCCTGGTGTCTTATTCACTACAAATTATCTACCAAGAGTTTATGCTGAAAATTGTTTCTTTATAGCAAGTTCGGTAAGTACTGCGGTTGATTCATCAACTTGGACTACATCCATAGAAGGAATGATGTCGATAAATCAAAGAAAACGACAAGAACAGAGGATAATAAATTTAGATTCAGTTTCTACAACAGGAAGAGAAGCACAAAAGGTTTGGTCTACACTATCAACATCTGAAGCTCTAATAGAGGTATCGGAGGCTCAATAATGACTAAAAAAGAAGCATTAAAAGAGGCAAAAAAATTAGGATTAAATTCCATACATGAGATGCGTAATGGGGAATTTATGCCAGGTAGCACACATCAACAATATGAGTCTTGGATAAATGACCCATTAAAAAGTGTTTACTCTAAATTAAGAACTTTAGAACCAACAGAATTTATACAAGGAAGTAATCAAATTGAACCTACGGAAAAGGATTATGAAAGTGGATTCTTTTATAGATATTTTGCACAAGTAATTAATAATCCTGATGCTCCTATTTTAGAAATAACTGATAAGAGATTTGATGAGTATGATACTTATTACAGAATGACTAAAGTTAGGTGGAGACTAAGTGGAACACCAACTGAAGTAGAGACAAGTAACAAATCAGCTGTAGTTTTTTCATCAGAAAAATTTCCAACACTATTGAGAAAGAAATGGAATTATACGGAGTTTTACAAAAACTAACTAATACTTATAATAAATTAAAGGTTATAAAATGAAACAAAATGTTTTAGATAAAGGTTTTGTCGAGGTCATCGACAGCCTTGGTTCGGACTTAACAGTCGTTAATTCTGCTCGTGTATCATTTGGAAAGAGAAAAGAAAAGTTTACTGATGGGGATAGAAAATTAGTACGTTATCTTGCTAAGTATAAACATTTCTCACCATTTAGACATATCCAAGTTCAGTTTCATATTAAGGCACCTGAGTTTGTGATGAGACAATGGTACAAACACGTTGTTGGGATAGAGACAACATCCAACTCATCTACCAAAGACCATGCTTGGAATGAAATTAGTGGACGTTATGTACCAGTAGAAGACTTTTATACACCAGAAATATTTAGACAACAATCAGAAGATAACAAACAAGCTACAGAGGGTGCAGTCAAAGACCAAGAAACTGCAAAACATCATTGGGACGTGGCTATGTTTCACGCTAAAGAACAATATGACAAGTTATTAAAAATGGGTGTCGGTAAAGAACAGGCCAGAGGTATATTACCTTTGAATCAATATACAGAAGTTTATTGGACTGCTTCTTTTCAGGCTATCATGAATTTTATTGAACTTAGATATGAAAAAACATCACAATGGGAAATACAAGAATATGCCAAAGTGTTGTTAGATATCGTAACCGAGTTGTTTCCTGAAACAACAAAAGCATGGATGCCGAACATAGGAGTGACAGATGGCTAAGAGGGTTTATAAAACGCCAGTTGGTGCAATACCAAAGATTGTAAATAGCATAGAATTTAAAACACTCAATCAGAAGATATTTTATGACATAATAGGTGAGGAACATACACAACTTGTTTTGTGTCATGGAATAGCTGGAACAGGTAAGACTTATGTATCAATTTATAAAGCCTTACAAGATGTTTTAAGAAGAGGTTTACCATATGATAAATTAATAATCATAAATCCTACGGTTGATGTTGGTAACGAGGATAAGTTAGGATATTTACCAGGTGAGTTAGAAAAGAAAATACAACAATACAACGAGTCAACTTTTACTATCTTAGATAAGATTATTGGTAAAGATAAAGCTTCCAAGATGATTCATGATGGTAAGGTTGAAATTAGTGTATTAAACTTTTTACGTGGTGTTAATCTTGATAATTGTTATGTTATTCTTGATGAGGCTCAGAACGTATCACCGATGCAAATTAAGACTTTGATGACAAGAATATCGGATAATTGTAAAATGATTATACAAGGCGACTTAAGTCAATGTGATAAATACAAAACTAATGGTGCGACGAACTACGAAAAAAGTGGATTCTATGATGTATGGTTTAGGCTAAAAGGTATAGAGGGAGTTAATCATATGGAATTTAGTAGAGATGATTGTATCAGACATCCATTAGTGAAAAGAATATTAAAAACTTATGAGGATGAACACGAAATAAAACTCTAATTATTTAAAATGGTTATAATTGATAATAAAGAAGACTTACAAAAACTAAGAAGTAAGTTACATTCGGACAACGTTAATTGTGTGCCTATTTTATCGGACACCAATTTTCATCCAAAGAAAAATAGGATTAGTTTACTATACTTCGAGATAGATTCAGAAGAGTTTATATTGCCTATAAATCATTGTGAGTCTGTTAGGGTAAAACCATTTGATTTTAAGTTTGATTTTAAATTTAATGTTTTAGACAAAAAATCTTTTCTACACCTTATCTCAGAAGAATTAGATGTAACTGATATAAATTTAAAATATTATTTGTCCACGAATCAACAATTGAATGTTGACGAGTTAGAAACTAATGCTCATCACTTTTACAATAGAAAATATTATAAGTCAATGTGGATTAATGATGTAATTCCAATCATGAAACACTTGGAATATTGTAGAAAAATTGTATCAAAAATAAAAGATATGAATGAAACTCATGATGAGTATGATAAAGACCTAAATAATGCATTATATCACATAGAGAGTAATGGGATACAAACCACTACAGGTATAGAATATACTTCATATAATCCATTTACATCTACTGGTAGACCATCAAATAGTTTTAGTGGAATTAATTATGCAGCTCTAAATAAAAAGGATGGTAGTAGGGAAAGGTTTATAAGTAGATTTGGTAAAGATGGTATGTTGGTGGAAATGGATTTTGATGCTTATCATTTAAGGTTGATTGGTGAGGTAATTGGTTATAAATTCCCAAAGGGTTCAGTTCACGAACACATGGCAAAGTTTTATGGGTGTGATTATGATGAGGCAAAATCATTGTCTTTTAAGTATTTATATGGGTTCATACCTGATGATATAAAGAAAATTAATCCGTTTTTTGAAAAAGTTTCTGATTTTATAGATAAATTGTGGAAAGACTATAAATCAACTAAAACTTTAACTTCAAATATTTATAGTAGACGTATTATGGGATATAACTTACACGAAATGAATAAGAATAAGCTATTTAACTACATGATACAAACGCTGGAAACAGAAAATAACATCTCAATTCTAAATAAGTTAATCCCATCTTTTGTATCTCAAAAAAGTAAATTAGTGCTTTACAATTACGATTCTTTCTTAGTAGATTTTTCTAATGAGGACGGTATAGATTTTTTGAGAAACATAAAAGAAACCATAGAACAAAATGGAAAGTATCCTGTTAAAGTTAGTAGGGGTTTAAATTACGATAATATGAAAGATATTACGGAGAAATTTTAATGATTACCGAAGCAAAACAAATAGTAAAACTTTGGGA
>VTLG01016752.1_pt1 | contig 18429 bp, 6 predicted proteins | sample 4694571 | NCBI WGS metagenome assembly VTLG01 (sample SAMN12604809, study PRJNA352737) | marine metagenome | biome: ENVO:00000447; feature: ENVO:00000209|ENVO:00000569|ENVO:01000036; material: ENVO:00002151; isolation source: viral sequences binned using virsorter ... | reverse complement strand
GCACATCTGGTGCAACTGCTGTTGTCGTATCATCTCAATCATTTACACAAGGTTTATTTGCTGTAACAGAATTAGAATTACAAAGTGTAGAAGGTACATTCGTTGATGGTGAAACAATTACAGGAACATCTAACACAAGAGATGTAGATGTAACATTTACAGTATCCTCACAAATGTCTGAAAGCACCCTTACGAATGATGGTATACTTAACAGTACCCTAGACACCCTAAGTGTTGAAAGTCTCGGTTCTGGTGTATCTGAAGTCGTTGTAGAGGACATTCTAACAGGGTCTATAAGTGAGGTAATTGTAGATGATGTTGGACAACAATATGAAGTTGGAGATGTGATTACATTTACTTCGGATTCAAATGACACAGACATATCTGCCGCTACAGGTATTGTAAGTGTAGTTGGTGGTGGTATAGTTCAGGAGGCAGGAACACTTGATGATTCTGATATTACAACAGATGCCATTATATTAGAATCTGGAACAGATAGTGGATTAGTTCCATTTGAATTTATTTTAGAAGATGGTAATTTAATACAAGAAGATATTATACCAGATTCTTCTACTAAAGTATTTACTCTTTCATCTTTAAATTCTACTACAGATGATATTAGAATATTTCGTGATAACATACAATTAAATTCAACAGACATTGCTGGTGATACTGTATGGAGTGTGAGTGGTGCAACTCTAACATTTACAAATGCTCCAACAGCAGGAATACCCCATGTCATAAAAGGAAATGTTGCTAACAAATTATTACTAGACAGAACCACAGCAGGTAGTCAAGATGCTGGTCATAATTTATTAACAGACACAGTACAAGAAGAAAATGACACATATTCAAATGGTGATTTGTTTGTATTAGAAGAAGATACTTTTGCAACACAAAACGAAGCAACATCAATTAGAAAAGTTCAAGTAACTGATGGTGGTAATGGTTATTCTAAATTACCAACTATATCTGTTACAAGTGATTCTGGTACAGGTGCAAGTTTACTTGCAAACACAACAGACATTGGTAGAACAAATGGTATAGAAATTAGAGATGGTAGTTTTGATTTAGATTCTAGTAATCCACCAGAGGTAACATTCCAAGCTCACTTTGTATTGAAAGATGTTACAGGAACATTTGCATCTGGTAATACTTTAACTACACACACAGGTACTGTAAAAAATTGGAATGCTAATACACAAGTTTTAAGCACAACTTTTGAAAATGTAATTAGAACAGATGGTGAAGCAACTACTACAGTTCAGAATGGTATAAGATTAGAAAACAATGCTGAATCAGAACCACATGGTATTCTTTTAGAAGATGTGTTGGACTTTGATGATGGTAAAAATATTTTAACAAATGCAACAGGAACAACTACACCAACAAATACAACAGAAACATTTAAAGTTACAGTTGGAAGAAACTCTGATGATACTGCAAATATATTTTACATCAATGGAGTTGCAAATCCAAGACTAAGTTTAGCAAGAGGTAACACATATAGATTTGATACTTCTGATAGTTCATTATACAATGCAGACACAACACTAAATCATCAACTATTATTTAAATCAGTTAAGGTTGCTGGGTCAACTTCTGGTGGTAATGCATACACAACAGGAGTAACACAATCTGTGGTTGCCGTTACACCAATAGGAACAACAGATTCTTTTATTCAGATAGTTGTTGCTGATGATGCTCCACAATTATATTACTATTGTACAAATCATTCTGGTATGGGTAACTCTATACTTACATTTACAAGACCAACAATTATTAATGGTGTTGAAGATAGAATAGTAATTGATGCAGATAGTAAGATAGGTGATGATGGAATACTATTAGAATCTGGAACAGTAAGAGCAAAAGCTACAGACCAATTAGTTCAAGAAACAGGACAAGCAATAGATGGTGCGTTAGGTAGTGGTAATGGTGACAAGTTTATTTTAGAACATCAACACATAGATGGTGGTGTACCAATCAATGTTGGTGAACCACTAGTCATAGATAGATATCGTGAAGAAGGTGGAACAAACTTTGTTATTATAGAAAATGGTGATGCAACTGATAGATTAAGTACAGAAGAATTAGGTACTGCATTATTATTAGAAGATAGAGATAGAATATTACACGAAGAAGATATACAGATTGATGAGATTGTGTTGAACGCAACAGACAGTTCATCAACAGATGCTGGGGATAATATTATAAATGAATCTGGTATTGACTTCTCAAACGACAATGTAACGATTACAGATTCTGGTGGTGCAACTGCAACAATCGTATCTGCCGATATTTCTACAGGAACAGTTACAGTAGCGTCACAAAAAACAAATGTTGGTACTTATAGTGGTATCTCTAGTTTAGTTGGTGAAGACTTAAACAGATTACAAGATTCTTATTTCTATCAAGACTATTCTTATGAAGTTATAATTGGTGAATCACTATCAACATATCTAAACGAATTAAAAAGAGCAGTTCACCCATCTGGATTTATTCCATTTGGTAAGGTAAGTATTGCATCACAAATATCTGCAAGGGTTACTACAACTGCTGTTGGTGTATCTGGTTACACAGGTGATGAAACATTCTCACCAGAACTTGCTTCTACATTTGAAACATTATTTGATGAACACATTAAGATATCACACAGAACAGCAGTCGGTATACAAGACCATGGCCAAAATATTGTGTTGGATGGAACAGATGGTTCTTCAACAAATGCTGGAGACGGCATAGAATACGAAACTGCAACAGGAGATACAGGTCGTGGAATAATAACTTCTGAATCTGCGAAAGGTATTGGTGGTAATAGTCAAAGAGCAATCATACATTCTAGAGAAATAAAAATTAATTCTAATCCTATTTCTAGAGTTAGAGATAATGTGTTATTACACTTAGCAGAATATCCATTTAGAAATGCATGTGGTATCTCATTAGAAAGTGGTGCAAGTAGTTTAGTATTAGATGGTATTAAACCATTTGACGATATTGCATTTTTTATTCTAGAAGATGAAACAGGAAATATTTGTTTAGAAGGTTGTAGACCTGGCACAGGAAGATTAATGGCAGAGAACGATAGAGTTGCTGTACCGATTGATATGGTTATGAATGAGAATGAAAAAATATTGTTTAGTGATGACGACAATGATACTACACTTACTTTTGATGAGATAGGTGAAATAACATTTGAACACATAATACAACCAGATGAAATTACTTTGGCAAATGATTCTGATAATGAAGACTTAACAGGATTTTCAGATTCAATTGTTATGGAAAATGAAGGTGAGTTATTATTAGATGGAACAAATTCTGCTGGAGAAGATGCTGGATTTAAAATATTACAGAATACAAAAGAAACAATTGTTACTACACAAGATGGTGGGGTTATACTTTTAAATGGAACAGACACATCTGGTTCAGATGGTGGACTAAGAATAATTTTAGAAGGTACAACAGATGACTTAGGATTCCCTACACCAATTAGATTAGAAAGAGAGGAAAGAACAGTAACAGCAAGTTCTAAGAAAGCAACATTTATTTTAGAAGAAACAGGAGTATTAATAAGTGAGGACAATGACCCAATATCTAATAACGATATAATCGTAAGTGATAATCTAAGTGAGGCAGGTGGTATTCTTATGGAAGATATTTTCAGGACAGAACGAAACGATAGAATTAAATTAGAGTATGGGGATGGTATAATTATTATGGATGGTAGTGGTGTTACAGCATCTACAGGATTAGATGGTTCACCTATTACACCTTATGATGAGAGTGAAGGATTTGCTGTAACCTTTGAAACAGTATTAACAGAACAACCAAGAGTTGCCATGGAAACTTATAATATTTTAGGAAGTCAAGGACACACACCAAGAGAAAACTTTAGACTAAGTTCTCAAAACGAAACTAGTTATAAGTCTAAATATGGGTATGCTCCTGTCGTTGTTCCTGCTGAAATAACTGTTCGTTCAACAGGAGATATTGCTCTTGAAGATGCAACAGATGATACTCATGGATTTTTAGTATTAGACACAGCAGCACATGCTGGAGATAATATAGATTTAGAAGGAGCAACAGGAATAACACACTAACTTACAATTAACTTGTATAAATAAAGGAAAGAATGGGATAAATTAAAATGGCCGCAATAATCACAGAGAAATTTAGACAACATAATGCTACTCAATTTTTTGAGAGTTTTACGGAGGCGTCTGCTTCTACATACTATTTGTTTGTAGGAAAGGCAACTGCATACACATCAGGAACTACAGGGGGTAGTGATTCTTCACCACCAACACCAAGTGATAGTCCTAGTGACACAGAATTTTATGCATGGGATTCCATGTTAGCTGCAAAGAATGTAACATCATCAGATGTTACTTTTTCAATACCAAGAAGAAATTGGGTGAATGGTACAACCTATGATATGTATGATGACAACATTTCATCATCAAATACAACAACATCAGGTGCATCAAACTTATACGATTCAACATTTTACTTTATGACTTCTGATTATAGAGTTTATAAAGTTTTAGATAACAACGCTGGAACAGCATACTCTGGTGCTGAACCAACATCTGAATCTACATCCCCATTTGCATTAGGTGGATATGTATTAAAATACATGTATCAAATTACAACATCTGAGGCTGCAAAATATTTAACAAGTGATTTTATTCCTGTAAGTGATGATTCAACAGTATCTGCCGCTGCTACAGATGGTAAGATTGAATCATTAAAAGTTACAGCAGGAAGTGGTTATACAAATGGAACATACTATGCTGCTGTGTATGGTGATGGCACAAGTGCTGGAACATCATCTGGTGCGATAGTAAGAATTACAGTATCAGGTGGAACAATACAATCATTCGGTTTAACTGCTGGTAGTGATACAACAATTCATGCTGGTGGTGCTGGTTATACATTCGGTACAGTAAATCTTGCATCAGGATATACATTCTCTGATTCAAGTTTATCAAGTGCATCTGCAATCGGTGGTACAGGTGGTTCTATTGAAGTGGTTATCTCACCTAAGAATGGTCATGGTAATAGTGCAGTTACAGAATTAGGTGGTCACTTTGTAATGACTGCAACAACATTGACACAGGCAGAAAATGATGACATAACAACTGCAAACGATTTCAGACAAGTAGGTCTTGTGGTTGACCCAACCAATTATGGAACATCAACAGTTGCAAGTGCATCTACACGAAGACAAACTTTCGTAGTGAAAGCATCATCTGTAAGTGGTACATTTGAAATAGATGAAAAAATTACACAAGCAACAACAGGTGCTGTAGGTAAAGTGGTAGAGTTTGATTCTACTAATAGTTTACTTTATTTCCAACAAGAAAGATTTGGAGACTTTGGTACTAATAGTACAACAGGTGACCATAGTGTATTTGAAGGTACGAATGTAATTACAGGTGCAACATCATCTGCGACATTTACACCATCAAGTGATTCTGAAACAATAACACTTGCAAATAATAATACCATAACAACAGTATCTGGATATGTTAACCCAGAGTTACAACCAGATAGTGGTAATATAGTTTACTTAGAAAATAGAAAACCAATACAAAGAGATTCTGACCAAACAGAAGATATTAAACTAATTATAGAGTTTTAGAATATGGCACAAATAACTGACTTAAATGTCTCACCATATTATGACGATTTTGATGAGGCAGATAATTTTCATAGAGTACTGTTTAGACCTGGCTTTGCGATACAGGCAAGAGAGTTAACACAACTACAATCTATTTTACAAAACCAAATAGAACGACATGGTAATCACATGTTCAAAGAAGGTAGTATTGTAATTCCAGGCCAATTGAGTTACTCAGATGATTTTCCAACATTACAACTTGCATCAACTTTTGCAAGTGAAACTATTGACCCAAGTCAATATTTTGATGCAACAAATCCTGTAACTGTAACAGGAGTTACATCTGGTGTAAAAGCATATGTAACAGGATTCCAAGCTGCAACTGCAACAACACAACCCATACTATATCTTAACTATTATAAAACAGGTTCAGATAATTCTACCACAGTATTTGCTGATGGTGAAAACATAACTGCTGATAAAGCAATTACACATACCACAGGATATGCAACTAGTGTTGCATCGGCAACTACATTTGCAACAGATGCCTCAGCAATAGGTTCTGCTGCAACTATTGACGAAGGTGTCATTTATGTAAGAGGACAATTTGTAAAAGTATCAAGACAAACATTATTGTTAAGTTCTAACTCAGTTACAGAAAGTGCAAGAGTTGGTTTAACAATAAACGAAGAATTAATTACACCAGAAGTAGATAGTACACTTACAGATAACTCTAGAGGTTCTGCAAACTTTGCTGCTAAAGGTGCTCATAGATTAAAAATATCATTAACACTTTCTAAACTAGATGTAACATCTACAGAAGATTCTAAATTTATTGAAATGATGAGAATTGATAGTGGTACTTTAGTTTCTAAAGCAAGAGAAACAGAATATTCTGTATTAGGTGATGTGCTTGCAAGAAGAACTTTTGATGAATCTGGTGACTATACAGTTAGACCATTTCAGTTTGATACAAGAGAAAGTATATCAAACACAGTACAAGGTGTAAAATTCACAGGTGTGTATACAAATGGTAATGCGACAGATGATGGTGGTACTGCATCAGAAGATTTACTTGCACTATCTTGTTCTGCTGGTAAAGCATATATTAGAGGGTATGAGTTTGAAAAATTAGGAACAACATTTAAAGATTTAAAAAAGGCAAGAGATGTTACTACAATTAATGCTGGAGTTACTAACTTAGAGTTAGGTAACTTTGTTCGTATTACAAATTTATATGGAACACCAGACATTGGTAGTGTGAGTGGTGAAACAACACCATACAAACAAGTTAAATTACTTTCTGGTGCAACAGTTACCAGAGGTACATCATCAACAGAAGAACCTATTGGTGTTGCTCGTGTAAGAGCATTAGAATATGATTCAGGTGTATCTGGTAATACAGATGCTGTATATAAAGCTCATCTATTTGACATTCGCACCTTTACTGTATTAACATTAAGTGATACACCAAGTCCATTACTAACTGCAACACACTCAACAGGAGTTCAATTAAAAGGTGTTTCATCAGGTGCAACAGGATTAGTTTTTGAAACTGATACAAGTGCCGCTGATGGACATAGAGTTCGTTTAACAAATGTAGTTGGTGCATTTACACAAGGTGAAAAATTAATCGCATCTGATTCAGCAGAGACAGGTGGTATTATAGAAAATTCTTCAAACTCAGATTTAACAATTAGTTTAATAACTACAAGAACATTCTCAGAAACAAGACAACTGTTTATGGATGATGCTGATTCTGGACAAGACTTTACAGCAGATGTAGAATTAACAAAAAGAAGTACTGGAGATTTAATTCAATTAAACGCAACAGATGCTAGTCTTGCAAACGCAAACGATAATATATTATTAGAAGAAGATGGTTCTACTGAATTAGGTATTGAACCTCTTAGAGAAGCAGTATTAATATCACCAGAAAAAAATGTTGCAATATATAAATTACCTAAGACTGTAGTTAAAACATTATTAACAGATTCAAATGATAACGCAAGTGATACAACATACACAGTAAGAAGACAGTTCGTTGCTACATCAAACAGTTCTGGTGTTATCACAGTATCTGCTGGAAGTAACGAAGTCTTTGGTTCATTTGCAGAAGCAGATTATGTGATGTCAATATTAACTGCTGGCGGTGGTTCAGGTGTTCAAGGACAACTCGTTCCTATCTCTGGAAAAATTTCTGGAACAGGAAGTGCTTCAATAACAATTACAGACAATACTATTTTAGGTTCTGGTGCAAAAGTAAAATTAATTGCAACCATTATTAAATCAAGTGTTGTACAAAAAAATAAAACAACTAATTTATCTAAACAAGTTAAAGTAGTTGCAAGTGATGCTGATGGTGCATATGGTTGTAGGGCAACTGATAAAGAAATATCTTTAGGTCGTGCTGATGCATTTAGATTACAAGCTGTATTTGATTCAGAGGATACAAGTTCAGATGCGACTGCTCCAACATTAACATTGGGAACAGTTACAGGAACATTTACTAGAGGTGAAAAGATTACAGGTTCATCTTCTAATGCAGAGGCAAGAATTATAACAACAACAAGTCCAATACAATATGTATTAACAAATGGATTTGGTGCAATAGACTTTACAACATCTGATACAATTACAGGTGAATCTTCTGGTGCAAGTTCAACAGTATCAACAGTAACTGCTGGTAGTAAAGTAATTACATCTAACTTTACATTAGACACAGGACAAAGAGATAACTTTTATGACATTGCAAGAATAGTTAGAAAATCAAATGCAGAAAAACCATTAGGTAGATTACTTGTAGTATTTGATTTCTTCTCACATGGTAGTGGTGATTTCTTTAGTGTAGATTCTTATAGTGCAGTTGGTGGTCAAATGAATTATGATGACATACTAACTTATAGTGCAACCAAGATTGACCCAGACGACCCTAAACCATCTGGACAATTTGATTTAAGAGATTGTTTAGACTTTAGACCAACAGCAGAAAATATTGCTGGTGCAAGTGATACAATATCTGCGATAGATACAATTACTGCAACTGCAAGTTCGTTTGATTTTACAAACAGACAATTTGATGGTTCAGGTGCTGTTGTAATAGATACACCAAAAATTAACAATGCATTAATTTGTGACTTTGAACATTACTTACCTAGAAAATCTGTATTATATATTGGAGTAGATGGTGAGTTTAAAATTGTAGATGGTGTTCCTGCTGAAGACCCACAATTCCCAGCAGTATTAGATAATGCAATGAAACTTGCAACAATAGATGTTCCTGCTTTTACATTTACACCAAGTGATGTAACAGTTACAAGAGAACAAACACAAAGATTTACCATGAAAGATATTGGTAAACTACAAAACAGAATTGAAAACTTAGAATATTACACTTCATTAAATTTATTAGAAAGAGATGCAGAGAGTTTACAAATATCAGATGTCAATGGATTAAACAGATTTAAATCTGGTTTCATAGTAGATAATTTCTCTGGTCATAAAATTGGTGATGTATTACATCCAGATTATAAGATTGCTGTTGATATGGAAAATAGAGAGTTAAGACCTAAGTGTGTAATGAAGGCTGCAAAACTTGTAGAAAAAGTTACCACAGATAGTGCAAGAACAACAGCAGGTTATCAGAAGACAGGTGACTTATTAACACTACCATATACAGAAAAAGATTTTATAACACAACCATATGCAACAAGACCAGAAAATATTCAAGTAACATTAATCTATGAGTATGTTGGAAAGATTACTTTAACACCTAGTGGTGATGAATGGTTTGAAACAGAACAAGCTCCAGACTTAGTTGTAAATGTTGATGGTAACTTTGATGCTGTAACAGCTTCAGTTGCAAATCAAATGGGTACAATTTGGAATGCTTGGGAAACACAATGGAGTGGTATCGTATCAAGACAGGCAAGAATTATAGGTCGTGGTAGAGATTTTGGATTAGGGTTTGGACTTGCACTAAGAACAGTTACTAACACAAGGTCAGCCCAACGAAGAACAGGAACAAGGACTACTGTTGTTGAACAAACAGATAATATAAGAATGGGTAGTAGAACAATATCACAAGCAGTGATTCCTTTTGTTAGACCTAGAACAATTACTGGGGTAGGTGAATGTTTCAGACCAAACACAAGACTATATGCTTTCTTTGATGGCACAGATGTTAGTTCATTTATTACACCAGCATCTGCAAGTTATACAAACTTAACTACAAATATTGTAGAAGGTAATGCATTAATAAGTGATATACAAGGTAAAGTAGAATTTTCATTTAGAATACCAGAGTATAGATTTGCTGGACAACAAAGTATTCCAAAATTTAAAACAGGTGATGTAGACTTTAGACTAACATCAGATGATGAAAACAAAAAATCACCAGCACCTTCAACAGTAGGACAGACAATCTATACTGCAAAAGGTATAGTAAATACAGAACAACAAACTATTCATGCAACAAGAAATGCTAGAATAATTCAAGAAACTGTTACTCAAACACAAACAGTAACAAATCAATCAACACAACTAACTAGACACGACCCACTTGCACAAACATTTTTAGTATCAGAAAAGGGTGGGTGTTTTATATCATCTGTTGATTTATTCTTTTCAAAGAAAGATAATAACTTGCCAGTTTGGGTTGAATTAAGAGAAGTAATTAATGGTTATCCAGGCCCAACATTAATACCATTTGGAAGAAAAGTTTTAAATCCAAATGATATTAATTTAGATGCGACTACAGGTAATACTGCAACTAACTTTAAATTTGATTCACCTGTATATTTAAAAGAGGGAATTGAATATTGTCTAGTTGTTATGACTAACAGTTTAGATTACAAAGTATGGATTGCTGGTTTAGGTGAAGTTGATGTATCTGGTTCAAATAGAATTATTTCTACACAACCACATTTAGGTTCATTCTTTAAATCACAAAACAATACTACATGGTCGCCAGTGCAATCAGAAGACTTGAAGTTTACTATGAAAAAATGTAACTTCACATCTGGTTCAGGTACAGTTACTTTGCAAAATGATAACATAGGTGATGAGGTAACAGCAGAAGATGGTAGTACAACAGTTTATGGACAAAAACTAGGAAGTAATCCTATCGTACTTACAAACAGTTCTACAGTTGTGAGAGTAAATCACCCAGACCACGGCATGTATAGTACATCAAACAATGTAACTATTACAGGTGTATCGTCTGGTGTATCAACAACATTAAATGGTGCAATCACAGCTGCTGGTACAAGTGTTGTATTAACATCTGCAACAGGATTCCCATCAAGTGGTACAGTACATATTAAAATAAATAATGAAATAATGTCAGGTACTATTTCTAGTTCTACTATTTCTAGTATTACTCGTGGACAAGGAAGTACAACTGCTGCTACTCATAGTGATGGTGCAACAGTAGAATTGTATATGATTAATTCTGTACCATTGACAGAGATTAATAAAACACATACTGCAATTGCAAACATAGGAATAGATTCTTATACAGTTTCTTCTTCTACGAGTGCATCTATTAGTGGTGCATCTACAACTGCACAAGTTGGTGGAGTGTCTGTTTATGCTACAGAAAATTATAGATACGAAACAGTTAAAACATTAATAGGTACTATGGAATTGCCTGACACATCAATGACTGCATCAATTAAAACAACCAATGGTACAAGTCCAGATGGAACAGAAACATCATTTGGTCAGTCATCAACAAATACATCAATTCCATTAAATGAAAACTTTGACTTAGATAAATGTAATATAGTTGCATCACCTATTAATGAAGCAAATGAAATTGCTAGTAGTAAATCTTTAGAATTACCAATATTGCTTACATCACAAAATTCAAATGTATCACCTGTTATAGATTTAGATAGAAGGTCATTCATTGCAATAGGAAATAGAATTAACAATATAGATAGTTCTTCTGATGTATTCCCAACAACAGATTTTATTGCATCAACAGAACCTGATGGCGACCAGAACTCTGCTATCTATTTAACTAAGGCAGTAACACTAGAACAAGCTGCGACTGCAATAAGAGTTGTATTCTCTGCACATAAACAGAATACCTCAGAAATAAAAGTAATGTTTAAAACATTAAGAACATCTGATAGTTCAGACTTTGATGATTTAGGATATGAGTTCTTTAACACAGATGGTTCACCAGATAGTACAGTTCCAAACTCTCTTGTAAAAGAAGATTTCCAAGAGTATGTTTATACTGCTGGTGTAAATGATGATGGTATTGGAACACCATTAGATGACTTTATACAGTTCCAAATAAAAATAGTAATGCAAGGAACAGATGCAAGTAAACCTGTAAGAATAAAAGACTTACGAGCAATAGCACTATCAACATAATATGGACAGAATACAAGTACAAGATAATAAAGATTTAGAAAGAGATGTAAGAAGTAATGGTATAGTGAATACTAATAAATCTGCATTAGAGAAAGCAAAGAAAAGACAAGCAGATGCTCAAAGGGAAAGAGATAAACTAAGAGAAGTAACAAGAGAGGTGAATGAGATTAAATGTGAGATGCATGATATTAAATGCATGTTAACTAAATTATTGGAGAAATAATATGAGTGAGTTATCATCTCTTTTTGGAATTATCTCAGAAGGACAAAAACAAGCTGCACAAGAAAAAGCAGAAAAAGAAAGAATAGAAGAAGATAGAAAACAAAGATTAGAACCACAAATAGATGTGGGATTAAATGATTTAAGTGAGTTCTTTAGTGTAATGTCTACAAAGAAAAAAGTAGATGTATCACCAAAAGAAACAAAACAGGAAGTTCAACAGTTAGAAGTATTATCTTCTTTCTTTGAACAGATGTCTAACTTTGAAAATAGTTTAGATAGTGCGATTGAAACTTCTAAGAAAGAACCAGAAGTTATAGAAAAGATTGTAGAGGTAGAAAAAGAACCTAGTGTACCAGAAAGATTAGCAGAAGCTATGAGTTTAGTTCACAAAGGTCAGATGTTACCAGAAGAAAAATCTGAGTTAGAAAAACTCAAAGAGGAGTTTGGACAATTTAGAAAATTAGTAAATCTACAATTAGCATCATTAGGTGGTGGTGGTAGTACTAGAATATTAGATAATGATGATGTAGATATTAGTTCTTTAGGAAATGGTAAATTCTTAAAGTACAATTCTACAACAAAGAAATTAGAATTTACTGATGAAGTAGGTACATATACTTTCAGTTAAGGTTATAAATAAAAGAATGGAGAATATAGGAAAATAAAATGGCAATTTCGGCATCAAGTATTGCAAGTTCAAGTACATTAAATACTTTAAGAACAGAGTTTAATAATTTAGTTACAGATGTTACTGCACTAGAAGGCGGTAGTATTTCCTATACTACTTTAAATACTACCACTTTAAATTCTACCACAATAAATGTAAAAGAAGATGGTACAATTATATTTGAAGGTGCAAGCAATAATGATTCTGAAACCACATTAACAGTTGTAGACCCTACTGCTGATAGAACAATTACATTCCCCAACGAAACAGGAACAGTACACACTACAGGTGGAGATACTACACATACAAATATTATAATCGCTGATGGTGGAAATATTGGTTCTGCTTCAGATACAAATGCAATCGGAATATCTTCTGGTGGTGTTGTATCTATTACTGCAACCACAGCAAACACTTCTGCTACAGATGGTGCGTTAACTATCGCTGGTGGTTTAGGTGTTGCCGCTGATGCATCTATCGGTGATGATTTAAGATTAATAACCGATAGTGCTGTATTAAGTTTTGGTGCTGATAGTGATACAACACTAACACATACAGATGGTACAGGTCTTACACTTAACAGTACAAATAAATTAACCTTTGGTGATGCTGCGAGTTTCGTACAACAAAGTAGTAATGGTGTATTAAGAATAGATGGTGAAGCAACAATTGATATGAATGCTTCAACAGCAGTATTAGTAAGTAACGATTTAAAATTAGATAGTGATGCAGCTGTTTTAGGATTTGGTGCAGATAACGAAGTTACATTAACACATGTTCATAATGATGGACTTTTATTAAACTCTGATAACCAACTTCAATTTCGTGATAGTGCCATAAAACTATATTCAAGTGCTGATGGGCAGTTGAATATTGAAGGTGATGATGAAATAGAATTAAATACAACCTTATTAGATGTTAATGCAAACATAAATGCAAGTGGTACTTATACAGGTGCTGGACTAATGACTACAGGTGGAAACATTGTCATACCAGATGCTGGTACAATAGGTTCTGCTAGTGACACAAATGCAATAGGTATTTCTTCTGGTGGTGTAGTATCCATTACAGCAACTACTGCTTCTTCAACTTCAACCAATGGTGCATTGACTGTTGCTGGTGGTATGGGTGTTGCCGCTGATTTAAGTGTCGGTGATGACATCTTTATGTTATCAGATGGTGCAGCTATATCTATGGGTGCAGATGCTGAAGTTGCAATCTTGCATGTACATAACGAAGGATTAATATTACAACATACCCCAAGTGGTGATGACACACCAATGATTTTACAATTAAAATCTGGTGAAGCTGCTCTTACTGCAAACGAAGTTATCGCATCACTTGAATTTTCTGGTACAGATACAAGTGGTACAGATGCTACAGGTGTTCATGCTGGTATACACGCTATCGCTGAGGGAGAATTTACTGCGAGTGCAAACCCAACTAAATTAGTATTTACAACAGGTGTATCCGAAGCTGCTGATGCTGCTGCTACTGCGAAAATGACTTTAAGTTCTGCTGGTCTATTAACGATTGCAGATGACTTTATGATTAAAGATGGCGGTACAATTGGTGTTGCATCAACTAATGATGCTATAACAATTAGTTCTGCTGGTATCGTAACATTTAAAGATGATATACTTATTAAAGATGGTGGAACAATAGGTTCTGCTTCTGACCCAGATGCAATCACAATTGCATCAAATGGTAATACAACATTTTCTCAAGATTTAATCGTAACAGGTGATTTTACTGTTAATGGTGATACTACAACTATTAACACAACAAACAAAGTTTTATCTGATTCATTGATTGAATTAGCAAATGGAACAACAGGCACACCATCAAATGATGCTGGTATCGTAATAGAGAGAGGTAGTGCTAATAATGCATTTATTGGTTTTGATGAAAGTGCTGATAAATTTATAGTTGGTACTGGTACATTTACTGGTGCTTCAACAGGTAACTTATCTATTACAGCTGGCGCATTAGTTTGTGCTGGTTTAGAAACGGCAGCTGTAACTGCAAGTGGTATTATTAAAACTGATGATACAACTAATGCGACTTCTACAACTGATGGTTCATTACAAACTGATGGTGGTTTATCAGTAGTTCTTGATGCCGTTTTTGGTGATGATGTTAAACTCTTATCAGACGCTTCAGTTCTTTCTTTTGGTGCAAACTCAGAAATAACTTTAACTCATGTACACGACACAGGTTTACTATTAGCAGATTCTGGTGGTACACCAACATTACAATTCCATGATTCAAACGAATCAGTATCTTCTGATGGTGGACACTTAATCTTTACATCTAATGGTGTTGCATTTGATTTCCCTAGTGCTGATGGTAGTAGTGGACAAGTAATAAAAACAAATGGTAGTGGTGTATTATCATTTACAGATGTTACTGCAACTTCACTTGCTGCTGATGACCTTTCTGCTGGTGATGCTGCTGTAACCATATCAACATCATCTGGAAACATTACAGTTGATGCTGCCGCTGACGATTCAGATATTATTTTTAAAGGAACAGATGGTGGTGCAGACACTACTTTCTTAACCATTGATGGTTCTGATGCTGGAACATTAATTGCAAACCATAACTTAGAGTTAGGAACAGATGCATCTGCAATTTTATTTGGTGCAGATAACGAAGTTACTTTAACTCATGTTGCAGATAAAGGTGTTGCATTAAAACACACAGCAACTGCTGACGATAAACCTATTATATTAACATTACAAACTGGTGAAACTGATATTGCTGCTGATGATGTTATTGGACAGATTGACTTTCAGGCACCAGATGAGGGAACAGGTACAGATGCTATAACAGTATGTGCTGGTATTGCTGCCGTTTCTGAGGGTGACTTTGCTGCTGATAATAATGCAACTAAACTTTCATTTAAATGTGGTGCTTCAGAAGCTGCAACTGAAAAAATGAGTTTAAGTTCTGCTGGATTACTTACAATTGCAGATGATTTAGTAATTAAAGATGGTGGTACTATTGGTGTCGCCTCTGATGCTGATGCGATTACAATTGCAAGTAATGGACAACTTACACTTACACAAACTTTAATTGGTACTGCATTAGATATTTCTGGTGATATAGATGTTGATGGTACTACAAACTTAGATGTGGTTGACATTGATGGTGCAGTTGATATGGCATCAACTCTCGGAGTTACTGGAGTTGTAACTGCTAACGCTGGTGTGGTCATAGACAACATCACAATAGATGGAACAGAGATAGATTTAAGTTCAGGTGATTTAACACTTGATGTTGCTGGAGATATTATATTAGACGCTGATGGTGCTCAAGTTAGGTTTCAAGATGCTACCACAGAAAGGTTTACATTTAATTTAGATGCTACCCCAGAAATAGATGTTGCTGGTGGTGATTTCACAATTCATACTACTACAAGTGATGCTGATTTTATTGTTACTGGTAATGATGGTGGTTCAGGAATAACTGCTATGACACTTGATATGTCTGCTGCTGGTGCTGCTACATTTAACAATGATGTAACTGCGTTCTCTGATGAAAGATTAAAAAGAGATATAGAAACAATTCCAAACGCTTTAGATAAAGTATGTCAAATGCGTGGTGTTACATTTGAAAGAATAGATGATGAAGGTCGTACAAGTATGGGTGTCATCGCTCAAGAAATAGAAAAGATAATTCCAGAAGTTGTCAGGGAAGATAGCTCAGAAGACAAAATTAAATCAGTTGCTTATGGTAACATGGTCGGTGTTCTCATAGAGGCAATCAAAGAGTTAAAAAGTGAAATAGAAGAATTAAAGAAGGGGTGAGAAATAATATATGTCTGCATTACCTAGTGCTCCAAATAGTTTATCAATAAACCAAATTGCTCAAGAGTATGGTGGAAGTACACCACACTCTATGTCTGAGTATTATGGTGATGGAGATAATGTACTAGATGGTGCTCAAGGTGATGGTGGGGCAATACCAGAATCTGGTGCTATATCTATCGGTGACTTCTTCGGTGGGAGAGACCGAGTAGTTATTAACCTTACTATATCTTCCAACACACAAAGTTATCAAATATCCCAACAGTATGGTGGTACTTACGAAGCAGGATTTACTGATATTATTTTAACAAACAATGCACAAGTAGGTTCTACTGCTGTAGCAACTGCTGGTATATATTCAGGTACTGCTCCTAACTACGCATCTGGTGACACTCTTAAAATTGTTAACGCTGGACACATAAGAGGTCGTGGTGGTGATGGTGGTGCTGGTGCAAACAATGCTGGACAAGGTGTTGGTGCTGGACAAATCGCTGGTGATGCAATAGAAACTACCTTCCCACTAACTGTAGTAAACAACTCAGGTGCAAAACTACTAGGAGGCGGCGGAGGCGGCGGCGGTGGTGGTAGAGGTTCTACTGTACAACCAGGCCAGCCCGGAAATCCAGGCAATCCAGGCAATCCACCAAGTCAACAAGGGAAAACCGATACGCCAGGACAACCAGCACAGCCTGGGCAACCTGCTAACCCACCAGCAACTCAGTTCTTCGGTGGTGGAGGCGGTGGTGGTGGTGCTGGAAACCAAGTAGGTTCTGGTGGTAGTGGTGGAAGTAGTCAAGGACAAGCAGGTCAAGCAGGTGGAGCAGATTCTGGTGGTAGTGGTGGTAGTGCTACAGGACAAACAAATCCAGATGGTGGTGCTGGTGGTGCAGTAGGTGCTGCTGGTGGTGCTGGACAACAAGGTGGTGCTGCTGGTGCTGCTGGACATGCTATTGAAAGTAATGGTAATCAAATAACTCTACAGAATAGTGGACAAACTGCTGGAGCAACTTCATAATGGAAATAAGAGAAGTTGTAATAAACAACAAGGCAATAGAAAAGATTTCTTACTATGCATATAATAAAGATGATTCTCAAATGCTTGCCATTAAAAATAAAATTCACGCAGTATGGAACAATCACTTTATTGATAGGAGAGGTTATAAAAGATATATTGAACAATGTTTTTTAGATTCTTCTGATGCTGATATAATCACCATACAAACTTATTACTTAGAAGATGATGGCACTAACTTAATAAGTATCTTAGATGATAGTCAAGTACCAGATAATCTTATGAGTGGATTATCTACAGCTAGAACAGATAGAGAGTTTCATAATGATACACAAACCATAGAAGTAGAATACTCTAGTGCATCATTACCATTTACTATGCCTGGCAACTGTGCTTTTAGAAGACAAACACACAATTTAAATCCTGACTATAGTGATAAAGGAACATACAATGTTTATGTAATAGGAACTGTAGCGAATGTTGATTCTTTAGTTAAGTCTGAAAACAGTTCGTTGTCGTGTACTATTCCAGATGGTTATACATTAGCTGCAACTGATTCTTTTAAATTACTTTACAATTCTAGTGATGCATTACAATCTTGCACACTAACACAACAAGATTCGTTTCCATACTTTGATGAAAATTTACCAGATTCAGTAATGCATAATTTGTTACTAGACAAAGAAAATATTTGGTATACTT
>VTLG01001113.1_pt1 | contig 18429 bp, 15 predicted proteins | sample 4694571 | NCBI WGS metagenome assembly VTLG01 (sample SAMN12604809, study PRJNA352737) | marine metagenome | biome: ENVO:00000447; feature: ENVO:00000209|ENVO:00000569|ENVO:01000036; material: ENVO:00002151; isolation source: viral sequences binned using virsorter ... | reverse complement strand
TTCAAGAAGAATCGGTAGTGCGTTTGGAAGACTGCAAGCTGAATTAGTACAGCCAGTATTACAGAGAGTTGTACATATCCTAAAGAAACAGGGTCGTATTGAAATACCTACCATTAATGGCAGAGAAATAAAGATTCGTTCTGTTTCACCATTGGCACAGGCACAAGCACAGGCAGATGTTGTAAGTGTTGACAGATTCCTAGAGTTAGTAGGTGGGAGGTTTGGACCACAGATATTAAACCTATTAGTTGATTCCCAAGAAGTATCTGTCTATCTTGCAAGAAAGTTTGGTGTACCAGATAACTTGATACGTTCACCAGAACAAAGGGCAATGCTAACGCAGATGGCACAGCAGATGGCACAGATGCAGATGCAACAACAAGGAATGGAGCAACCAGTACAATGATAAAAAAGAAATCTTTAATTGGCAATAAAAACAGAAATAAAATAACAACAAGTCAAGCAGAAGAAGAAATTAAATTAGCTGGTATTTCTGATGATATTAAATCTCTAAAAGCTGATGGATATTACCCTATGCTTATAAGACTTTACAAAATAAATATAGGAAGTGGAATGAGTAGAAAAAAAGCATATGGAGATGCTTTAAATGAAACTATGGAAATGCAAGGTATGCGAAATCAAGAACATAAACATGGAACAATGTAATGAAAAGAACAAGGTAGTAAATGAGTCATATTGGAATAGACGGCTACCATCGTAGTAAAGCACAGGATGAAAGATTGTCACATGATATTGCTCAATGTTTTCATACACCCAATGGTAAAGAAGTATTGAAGTATTTAAGAAGCATCACGATAGAATCTGTATCTGGTGCTAATATAACAGATAGCGAACTTCGTCATTTGGAAGGGCAACGCTATCTTGTTGGTTTAATAGAAAGACGTATTCAACATAGTCATGGAGTAAAAAGAAGATGAGTGAAGAAGTACAGGAAGAAGTTGCTGTTGAAGCACCAGCAGTAGAAAGACCAGAATGGTTGCCAGAAAAGTTTAATACACCAGAAGATATGGCTACCAGTTATACAAATCTTGAATCAAAGATTGGGCAAAAGGAAGAAGATATCAGAGCTTCAATCAATGAAGAGTTAGAGAAAAACTTTCATGCCAATAGACCAGCAACGGCTGGTGAATATGAGTTACCAGAAGTTGTAGATGCAGAACAGGCTAATGAGAATGAACTTCTGCAATGGTGGGCAAATGAAGCATGGGAGAATGGATACTCACAGGAACAGTTTACAAAGGGTGTAGAAATGTATGCTCAAGCATTACAAGCTGGTATGCCAGACCTTGATGCAGAAATGGAAGCATTGGGAGATGGCGCTCAAGATAGAATCAATGCAGTAGAGTTATGGGCAAATGCAAACTTTCCAGCAGATGCACTGCCAGCATTACAGAATTTGGCATCAACAGCCAAAGGGATTGAAGTCATGGAAACCATTATGGAGAAGTTAAAGGGTGCATCTATTAATGGCAATGCAACTCCAGCTGGGGTAGTATCAGAAGCAGACTTGAACCAGATGATGAAAGACCCTCGATACTGGAGTCCAAGAGATAGAAGCCCAGACTTTGTTAAGCAAGTAGACGAAGGCTTTGCGAAACTTTATGCAAGTAAGTAGGCACTATGGAGAAATTAAAGGGTTTGGTCCAATAGAAATTGTACCAAGTGTTAAAGAACACGCAGATTTTCTATCTTATCGACTAAGGGATATAGACCAAAAAGAAATATGGTTACAGGATGCAGACCCTTTAGAAGTATTATATTGTCCTTTAATTGAAAACCATAAAACCTATACAGCCATCTGCAAAGGTGAACCGATGTGTATGTTTGGTACAGTTAAGGCACAGGATTCAGAAGATGTACTTGTCTGGGCATTAGGAAGTGATTTAATTTCCCAGTACAAGAAGAGTTTTTATAAAGCATCATTGGTAATCGTTGATATGCTTCAAGCAGACCATGAAAAGATATGGAATATTGTTCCTTATGACCATCTTGAGACCATTTATTGGCTTAAAAGATTAGGATTTATGATAGGAAATCAAAAATTAATATTAAAAAATACACCGATGTTATACTTTTCTCGTTGCAAAAACAAAAAAAGTGTGGCAACAGTACATTAAGTGACCTAATTTTAAGTGGAAAGGTCTTGAAAAAGGCAACCTTACTGACACTATCCGATTAGACAATCATGTGGTGATGCGAGAGCATCGTAATTTTAACTTGTTTAAGGAGAAAGTATATGGCTAACACCATAGATACTGCCTTTATTAAGCAGTTCGAGTCGGAAGTACATTTGGCTTACCAACGCATGGGTTCTAAACTAAGAAATACTGTGCGAACAACTGGTAGTGTCAGAGGAAATCAAGTTCGTTTCCAGAAAATCGGCAAAGGAGTTGCTAACACAAAGAGCAGAAACGGAAATGTTACACCAATGGAATTAACACACTCAACCATTGATGTGTCATTAACCGACCATTACGCACCAGAATACATTGATAAACTGGATGAGCTAAAGACAAACATCAACGAACGACAGGCTGTTGCAACTTCGGCTGCTTCTGCATTGGGTCGTAAGACTGATGAGCTTATCTATTCAGCAATGGATAGTGGTGCAAGTTCAACTCAAATCCACGATACTTCTTCTGCTTTAGAAAAAGCAGACGTATTATCTTTGTTTGAAACAGTAGGCGTAGCAGATATGCCAGAAGATGGACAGCGTTTCGTTGCCATGAATCCAAAAGGGTTTGCTGATTTATTCGCAATTACAGAGTTCTCAAGTGCAGACTATGTAGGCGAAGCACAGTTACCTTATGCTGGAGGAATGACAGCCAAGGGTTGGTTATCTTTTATGTGGTTCAGTACATCAGCCGTAACTGCTGGTAAGAATATAGCTTACCATAGTTCAGCAGTAGGTTTAGGTATTGGAGCAGATGTGACAACTGAAGTTAATTATGTTCCAGAAAAAGTATCACATTTAACAACATCTATGATGAGCATGGGTGCTGGCGTTATTGATGACGCTGGTGTTTATGAAGTCTTAGATAACAACAGTTAAGGAGGTATAAATGGCTTACGATAAAGACAGCTTAACTCGCTTAGCTGGTGGTAGTGGACATAGTTTATGGCACTATACGACAACAGATACGATTGCTACTGTTAACACGGCTGGTTATTTTTCTGATAGTGCTGGTATGTTTAACACTAATGATGTGATTGTAGCAGTTACATCAACTGGTGGAACTCCCGTTGTATCATTGACATACGCTAATAGTGTTACTGCATCAGCAGTTGACGTTGTTGACGGACTGACTGTAACAGCTACAGACAGCGACTAATAAGGAGTAGGGGGAGAAATCCCCCTATACCAATATGGCAGTAACAAGTACGTCAGCGACCACACCTATTGGAATATGCAATAGAGCATTGGTTTTAATCGGAGCTTCACCAATGACATCTTTTGAAGATGGAACGAATGAAGCACTTGTTGCTGTTAATCTTTATGAAGATACTTGTAGAGCAACATTAGTAAATACTCGGTGGCGTTTTGCAACTGACCAAAGAATACTGAACAGACTGACAGATGAACCTACTGGAAGATGGGATGCTGGGTACTTAATACCAGCCGAATCTTTATTTGTTCATGCTGTAACAGTCAACGACAGTCCAATTAAGTATGATGTATTTGGTAATCATATCTATTGTGATGCTACAGAAAATGATGTAGTGATTGCCGATTATAACTTTAGACAGTTAGAAGCCAAGTTCCCATCATATTTTATCCAAGCGTTGGTCTATGAATTGGCTGGGCAGTTTGCTTTAGGAATAGCAAGGGATGATTCATTATCACAGATGATGTTTAACAATGCTCGTTTCTATATGCAGAAAGCAAGGACAATGGACAGCCAGCAACAGACAACAAGGAAACTCATAACAAATCGTTTTATAGTTACAAGAAGGTCTTAGGCTTATGAAGATTCGTATTCCTCAAAATAATTTTGAGAGAGGAGAGATTAGCCCTTCAATGACTATGCGTACTGACTTGAATACTTATGTTCAAGGTGCAGAAGAAGTGCGTGATTTATTTCTTTTGGCTGAAGGTGGGGTTAAAAGAAGGGCTGGTTCATCCTATGTTGGTACATTAAATGGAACACCCAATCTTTCTAACCGATTGGAAATGAGATTAGAGCCATTTATGTTTAGTGATGATGAGAGATACATCATGGCTTTTAGCAATGCACGATTAGAAATCTACAGGATTAATGCAAGTACAGGAGCATTATCAGCTTTAACAGCCTTAACAGCAGATACTTCAAGTGCATCTTTACCTTGGACAACAGCAAGATTAGAACGCTTGACAATTACCCAGAACGCAGATGTCATGTTTGTTGCTCATCCTGACTTTATGGTACGAAAGATAACAAGGACAAGTGCAACAGCTTTTGCAATTTCAACATTTGCCTTTGATGCAACAACAGCAGATGACGAGAAGTACCAGCCTTACTTTTCTTTCCAAGCAAGTGGTGTAACTCTGACACCACAGGCAACCAGTGGAACTGGTAAAACAATGACAACCTCGGCTGATTATTGGAACTCAAGTCATGTCGGTACAATTATAAGATATGCTGGGAATGAAGTATTAATAACTGGATATACAAGTGCAACAGTTGTAACTGGAACAGTTAGAAAAACATTATCAGCAACAACAGCTACAACAAATTGGGATGAAGCCAGTTTCTCAGCATATAGGGGATATCCACAATCCATTACATTTCATGAAGACAGGCTATGGTTTGGTGGTACACCCAACCAGCCAGATGCAATCTGGTCTTCTAAAACATCCGAATACTTTAACTTCGATGTTGGTAGTGCTGGGGATAGTGACAGCATACAGATGACAATTAATGTTGGTGAGTTTAATAATATACGTCATTTAACAGCCAATCGTGATTTACAAATCTTTACCAGTACATCGGAACTTTATATTCCTTCTTTTGCAGATAAGGGATTAACACCAACCAATGCACAGATAAGAAGACAAACGCCTTATGGTGCATCTTATGTTAAGCCATTAGCATTTGATGGAGCGACTATCTATGTACAGAAAACTGGTAAGTCAGTAAGGGAATTTCTATTCAGCGACAAGGAATCAGCGTATGTATCAACACCACTATCATTGATATCATCGCATCTTATAAGCAGTCCAACGCAAATGGCATCAGTAAAGGGAGCATTTGATAGACCAGAGCAGTATGCTTTTGTTGTTAATGATGATGGAACAATGGCTGTATTCCATTCAATTCGTAATGAAGAAAAAGCTGGCTGGGCTAAATGGTCAACGACAGGAAGGTATCATTCTGTCTGTGCAATAGACGACAGGGTGTTTGTTGCAACTGTAAGAGATTTGGGTTCTGGTACAAACAGCTATGTCCTTGAAGAATTAAAGACAACAGTAAGGCTGGACTGTTCATCAACTTATACAGCAACATCTTCTAATAATGGAATATTTACAACAACAACTCCATTTGCGAATAATGCATCATTGGCAGTTATAGAGGGGGATAACTATATTGGTACATTCACAATGGCAAGTAGTGTTGTCAATGTATCGGCTGTCAAGTTAATTAATTCAGCAGAGATAGGCTATAGCTTTACATCTTCATTGAAGAGTCTTCCTGTTGATGCACAAGTTCAAGGTGGTCCGTTAACTGGAGAACCAAGGGCAATTACAAGAGTTAATCTTGATTTATTGTCAACGCTGTCAGTTTCTGTTAATAGTCAACCATTAATAATACAGGGTGTTACAGATACAGTAACAAGTAGTGAGATGGGATTTAATTCTTTTACAGGCAAAAAGGAGTTTAGATTGTTAGGATATAGCCGTGACCCAAGAGTTGAGATAACACAAACAGCACCATTGGATTTACAGATTAATGGTATGATAGTAGAGGTGGCTTTCTAATGTGTATACCAGCACCACAATTATTAATGTTATCAACCATGACAACTGTTGCTGGTTCGATGGCTATGGGGTCTTCAGCTTCTAGGTCTGCAACAACTGGTGCTTTAAGAGAAGTAGAACAAATGCAAAAAGATAAAGAGCTTGCAGATGTTCAAGCACAGACAGCGATTGGTCAGACATTAATTAACTTTAGGGAAGCTACAGCTTCAAATCTTGTTTCAACTGCAATGATGGGGAGAAGTGCAACAGATGCGTCTTCTTTAGCTTTGCTGGAAAAGAATTGGGATACAGTTCAAAAAGATATTTCAACAATGAAACTACAGCATAAGGTCAATCAAGATAAACGAAATTTAATGATGCAGACAACTCTTGATACGGCTGGGGAAAAAGCTACCTATGCCAGACGTAGCGCATTATTAAATGCTGTTTCTGCTGGCACGACAGGAATAATGAAGATACAGGATATATCTTAATGGCAATAAAAGTTTTAAAAAGAGAACAGCAAATCCAACCAGTAGGAGTTGTGAAGTCAAATACATTTGATGCTAATGCAGAATTAGCTAAAGACATAGCCCAAGCGTCAACTAAATTCATGGGGTTAGCTTTTGAAAGGGGAGCAGAAGAAGCACGGCAACGAGGAGAAGAGTTTGCTAAAGGTGTTCAAATCCCTGTTTTAAATGCTGATAAAGGATTCATAGAAGTTGTAGAAGCTCCTAAAACTTTTGGTCGTATAGCGACTAATAGGTTCAATGAAATAATGGGCAAGAGATACGAAGATAGTATCGAACACGCAATGAGAAAAGAGTTTGCTGTCCTGTCTAAGCAACCAGATTTAAGGTCTAACCCAGCTTTATTTAAAGAAAAGGCAACAGAACTGTTAGGACAGTTTATAGAAAATTCAGATAGTCAGTTCCAAGGATTAATAAAACAGAGAGGAGAAGTTTTAGTTGGTGCTGGAATGGCTGATGTTCAGATTAGACAGCACAAGATATCTTGGGAAAATATTTCTTATGAAACAGAAGGTAATTTAATTACCGAAATATCAGAGATGCAAGCTCTTATACAAGCTGGTCGACCAGATGAAGCGTTTGAATTACTTAATAGTATTATAGTTAAAGCAGACGAAAGCAAAGAAGCTGATATCTTAAATAATACACAGTACAATCAGATAAAGAATCGTGCTAGTCAATATGTTTTAACATCAACGATATCAAGGTGGTCAGAAAATAAAACGAAAAGCCAGATAGCAGATGAACATTTAAAATGGGGAAATGGTCAATGGCGAACTGGAGGAATGACAAAAGAGATACAGGAAGTTATCAATCGTTTACCAAAAGATATGCACTATGTAAAAGCATTTGAAGAAGTGGACAGGCATTTTAATATGCTTAGAAACTTAACACCAAAAGCAACTGTTCCTGTTGCATGGGGAAGTAAAAGTAATAGGAACATTGCATTTTTTGCAGATGTACCAAAAAACCAAGGTGGTGGGATTGATTATAGCAGTACAGAATACAAAAGAAGAGTTGAAGAATTAGGTGTAATAGATGCATTACTTTATGAAGAAACTAGAAAATACGGAGCAAATCTTATACCAGATGTGGAAGGGGAAGGTGGATTCAAATTATACCAGATATGGTCAAGTATAGTTATTGACCGAGACCCAAGTGGTTTAGGCGACACCATGACAAACCATGATTATTTCCATGAAGATTTTCATAAGATGATGAAAGCTGTTAGACCATATATGGATATCAATACTAATCCAGAACAATTTAAACTGGCTGTATCTTGGTATATGAAAACACAAGAAGATAAAGACCAATGGGTACAGACATTAGGAGCAGAGTTAGGAATTGATAAACCAACAGAAAATAATATTAAGTCTGGAGTTGTATCTTTATTAACAGACCAATCATGGGTAGCTGATACGTTTGGGCTTTACCATGAAATGAGTCAAGAGGAAGCAAATTTATTTGTTGATGAAGTTATCTTAATGCAAGCAATGAGTAGTTTTACTGGCAATAAATTGTCTATACATGATGCAATTAAGAAAGTTGCAAATACAGTTAATGCTGATTTCGGTTATGATGTTGGTTTGATTAATCCTAATAATATTCCAGCATGGAAGAAAACGAAAAGTGGATGGATGGATACAAGTAGGAGAGCTTACGAAACACCATTGTATATTAAGGGAGTTAAAAACCAATATTATCAAAGGTCGCCATTTGCTTTAAGTGTAGTATTTAAAGATAATCCTCGTGGGGAAGCAAGGTTTAAACAGACTCTTGAGAATGTTCTTGATACCTATAATCAAACTGGAGAAGGATTTAGAGGGAAATCTGGATATAAATATGGAGAACATATTTTTATTCAACCTCATTCAATGTCTACTAAATCCAACCCAATGTATAATGTGCTTTTATTAAATGAAGCTACTGGTCAGAGAGAACCAGCTATTGTAAATGGTCAATTATTATCTATTAATGTATCTGATATAAATGCAGTATTGGCATCTGAAGAAGTCCAGAAAGAATCTATCCATGCAAAAGCTGGGTATGAGTGGAAGAATAGAGTTGCAAAAGAAATGGGGTTATTAATGAAACAAAGAGAACTGACAGCGAGTTATAATACTTCTGGTGGTTTTGGTGCTGGAGTTATTGATTTAGAAAATTTAGATTTTGATAATTACTACGATACGATTGTTGATAGTCTTGTTGGAGTAACAGATACCTTACACGCAATGATATTTGGGCAAGAATCAAAGGCTAGTGTTGGAGAAGGAATAAAATCTTTACAAAGATATAATCCAACAAATATAAAATATGATGCTGAAAATGATTGGATTGGCAGATTACCTAAGAATGGACAGTTTGAAAACTTTGTTGATAATGCCCATGCTTTTAGTGCAACTTATAAAATACTTCAGACTTACGAAAAAGAACATTTTAAATTCCAAATGACAGTTCCCAAGATGATAACAAGATGGGCACCACCACAAGAAAATGATACAAAGTCATACATTAGACACGTTCTTTCTAGTACAGGGCTTAGTGAAACAGATATTATAGATACAGAAGATTTAGAATTAATGAGAAAAATAATAAGGGTAATGACTCTACATGAAGTAGGGTACAATTCTTTTATGTCTTATGATGAGTGGGATGAAGATATAGAAGAAGGAATAGGTATCGCGAGAAAGTAATGTTTCAAAGTCAGTTAGAGGGATTATACAAATCAGATTTCCAAAGACCTAGTTACTTTCCAGAAGGCGTAACAATTATGGCTGATGACCCCATGGGATGGTGGGGTGAAGTAGGTACAATGCTGAAGTATCAATACAGTCCTATCCTAAGCAGTCTTCAAGGTTTGCAATATGAGAATGACCCAGACTTTAAGCCAGAAGAACATATTAATTTCAGTTATGAGAATGTTCCTTACTTAATGAGTGCAAGGTCAGCAAGTCATTTAAACTTTTTGAGGAAAAACCAGTTAAGACAATCTAAAATTAAACAGGATATACACCAAGTAAGGTGGCACTCTATGCTTGTTGGTGCTTTAGCTGACCCTTTAAATTGGCTTATACCTTATAGCATAGCTGGGAAAGGTATCATTGCTGGAATGAGAACAGGAGCAAGGGCTGGTCTTATGTATGGTGGTGCATCGGAAGCATTGCGTGCGCCATTTGACCCAACGAACACAGCAACAGAAACTATTACTAATATCGGAGCTACGTCAGCTTTTGGTGGTCTTCTTGGTGGTGGAGTTAGAGTGCCTTCGGCTGTTTATAATGGTGTTAAAGGATACAGAAGAGCGAAACAGGACCTAGAAGAGATAACTTCTAAATTTGATACAAGGGTTAGAAACACAGCATTTAATACACAGGATATTAGTAAAGAATATAAAGTTAATATCAAGACAGGAAAAGTCCAACAAACTATTAAAGCTAAGACAGGGCAACAAGAAGGTGTTTATATATTTACAACTGAAAAGGGTTCTATATATGAACAAGTAAAAGGAAGCCCATCAACGATAAGAGTTAAAAAACATAGTAAAGATGCTGGATTAAAAGAAGCATCAACAAAAACAATATTTGTCAGCCCAGAACAATCAAAAAAAATTTTAGATTATATTAATTCTGGTGGAGATTGGAAACTTGAAAAGGGTGAGTTTGTTGTAAACTTTTATGAGAATCAAAAACCAACAATGAGAATAAAAGAAAACATAACTCCATCTAAAGGGAAGCATCCTGTTGAGTTTTGGGTTAATAAAAAGGGGAAAAGAAGTATTCATGTTGGTAATAAAATTATAAACATTAAACTTAGTGATGGTATCGTTGGAGGAAAAGTACGAGATATAACTGAAGCAACTCCTAAACAAGTTGATAGTCGGTATGTTAATGCAAAGTATAATAGAGATACTAATACAATTCATATAGATAAAGAAGATATACTAAAGCAGTTTAAAGAAAAACCTTGGACAAAACCTAAAGTAGAAGGTGTTGAACCACTAGAAGCAGATGCTTTTAAGACAGCTAGTGAATGGTTTAACTTTGTTTTAATGCATGAAGTTACACATTCTAGGGTTAAGAAGCTAACAAATGAATCAACACCAGAATATGAAAATAGAGTTAATAAACAGGCATTAAAAGAATTTGAAGCTCAGAGAATAAAATTACAGGACAAAATAGAAACTGGTGATGAATGGGATTTAGCATTGCCAAATCCGATAGGTAATATAGTTTCTTCACCTTATCGCAAAGCTATACAGTTTATAGGTAAAATAAATAAAAAGCCTTTACCCCAGCAAATAAAAAAATATTTTCACATGGGGTTTGCAGATGGAGGTGTTCTTTTAAAAGCACATCTTATGGGCAAATCAGTTGTTTCTGTTCAGCATCTTAAAGGTAAGGCATGGGGTATCTTGGGAGAAGCACAATCCAAGCTAGAAAATCTACACTACCAGCAGATTAAAGAGTTAGGTACAGCAGACCCTAATGCTCCAGCACCACAAACGCCTTACTTCGGATATAAGTATAGAGATAAGTTCTGGACTCAGAAAAATGGAAATACTTTTGGTGAATTTTTAGAGAGAGCCGTTACACATTACATATTGAATGTAAGTGATGAAACATTGAAAGGTAAGGGTAAAGGACCATTTGGTTCGGACTTGGATTTTAGTCATTTAAAATATAATAAAGATACACATTTTGCAGAGAAGCCTATTACCAAACAAGAAGAAAAAGCTGGTGAGGTTTTAGCTGAATTTTTTGGGCATTACAGGGATGAAGCATTGCAAGCTGGGTTATTTGATATGAATAAAATTCTAATATCATTGCAAAATAAAACATTACCTCTGTTTGAAAGAACACAGATTGCTATTAGCAGACAATCGATTACTAAGAAATTTACAAAGCGACAAAAAGAAAAAGCATTGATAGCTGTACAAGAACAAATTGACCATACGAAAGCAAAGATAAAAGAACTGACTACCAAAGTAAAAGAAACAGATAATTTTAAACCTTGGTTTGAAGAAAACTATTTTAGTAGGGTATGGGATAGAGAATATATTTTAAAGCATAAAGAAGAAGCAATTAATCTAGTAGAAGCAGTTTTTAAAGCGATACCCTTTAGCTGGAAAAGAAATAAAACTACAGGTTTAGCTTATAAGAAGTACCACCCAAAAGAAGGGGTAAGAGCAAGGGCTGAAAAGTTTGTTGAAGAAAAAATGCTTGGCGATGAAACTGTAGAGAATATGTCTGAAATGATGGCACCTCTAAAAGTTGCGAGCTTGCATCCAAGAAGTTTAAATGCACCTAATTGGATGGGGTATATAGATGTAAATGGTGTTACATGGAGAATTTCAGACTTTATGTTGACTGACCCTATGGCTGTTATGAAAAACTATACAGTTAGAGTTGCACCAAAAATAGAATTTAAAAAGATATTTGGTGTTGATGAAGCTACTGTTATGCAAGATATTGAATTAAGAATGAAAGCAGAAAACTTTGAAGCTCAAGAAATAGCTGATATCAAAGTAATGTTTGATGTTCTTTATCGCAGAGAAGTAGGTCAAGTAGTTGACAGACCACAGGGTATTGATAATGAATTTGCACAGAATGTAAGGGCAATGGGAGTTGTTACTTTTCTAAGTGACTCTGGAAGAGCGGCAATAGTGGATGCTGGTAATACTGTTTTCCAATATGGATTCAAACCTTTTCAACACTCAATGGAAAGGATGGTATCAAGGGATAACTGGAAGATTGATGCGTCAACAAGGGCTACTGGTGCTGGTATAATAGAAAAAACAACGATTGGTCAGATACAAAATAGAGTTGCAGATAATGCAATGACCCACCCAGTAACCAGACAGTCACAAAGAATCAGAGATAGGGTAGTAGATTTCTCAATGGACTTAAACTTTTTAAGACCTTTAACAGTTTATTTTAAAACAGTAATGGGTAGTTTTGCCCAGCATGATATCATTGATAAATCATTACGCTATAATCTTTTGACAGCTTTTGAAAAAGCAAATCTTGCCAGACATGGCATAGGAGAAGAACAAGCTAGATTGATAGCAAGTCAAAAAAAGTTCTTTGAACAAAATGCAGAAAAAACCAGGTGGATTGCTAATGTAAATCAATGGTCAGACAAGAGAGCAAAGGATGCTTTCTTTGCTGGTAACCAGACATATATTAATTTAGGCAGTTTGACAGCAACCAGTGCAGATAAGTTTGCATTAGTTGATGGACAGTTATATGTCAAGTTCAAACCTTGGATGCGTAAGTTTGGATTTGAGCCTAATAAACTGGTTTCGGTAGATGGTGAAGCTGACATGATAAGATTTCAGAGTGGTTTAATGTCATTGCCTTTTATGTTTTGGAACTATGGATTATCTGCAAATCAAAAGATTTTACAAGCTGGGTTTGACCCAACCAGACCTTTATCTCAAAGATTATTCGGTGCAAGTATAATGATAGGACTAGGATATACAATAGCATCATGGAGGATGCCAGATAATATGTGGGATAAAATGACTTACTCTCAAAGATTAGCAAGGGCAGTTCACATATCTGGTGTAACAGGAATGTATACAGATATTGCTTATATGACATTGCATATGTACAAAGGTGCTGGTGGTACTGGACCACAAAATGAATTTGCAATGTATAACCCAGATACATTTGATGCTGTCATGGAACCATTTGGTGCTGGATATGGGTTGCTAGGTGATTATGGTAGGGGGATAACTACAATGGCTACAGAGAGTTTTAAACATGGTCTTGCCCAGATACCATACCCATTACAATACAATATGTTTATAAGAGATGAAGTAAGAGAGTTCAGAAGAATGTTGCGTAATTCATAAAAATGTGTATATAAGGATACTATTATGTCGATATATGTAGATGCAGAAACACCAAGAAGACAGTTTACTGTCACAAGTCCTACGACAGAGTTTTCATTTGACTTTAATTTTTTCCAAGATTCGGATATTAAAGTTTATGTAGACTCTACTCTAAAGAGTTTGACAACGCACTATTCTGTTACTGGTGAAGGGAACGATACATCTTCAAACCATGGTGGTACAGTTACTTTTGGGTCAGCAGTAGATGATTGTACTGTTACAATTATTCGTGACATAGCAATCCAGAGAACAACTGACTTCCCAGCAAGTGGTGCTTTTCAAGTTGACTCTCTTAATACCGAACTCGATACTATCACGGCTGTCCAGCAAGAACTTGAAGATGATATAACAAGGACATTAAGGCTGGATGCTGAAGATGCTACTGTTGCGATGACATTGCCTTTAAAAGCTAGTCGTGTTGGAAAGATACTGGGGTTTAATTCTTCTACTGGTGTGCCAGAAATGTATGTGTATCTTACCAATGAGAACACAGTTGCATTAGATGGATTAACGGCTGGTACTGTAACAGAAAGTAAGTATGTTCTTGTTGATGCAAATAAAGATATCGGTTCTTTTCGCAATGTAACATTAACAGGTGAACTTGATGCTGGTTCATTGGATATATCTGGCAATGCAGATATTGATGGTACATTAGAAGCTGATGCAATTACTGTTGATGGCACAGCCCTTAATGAGTATATCGCTGATACTGTCGGAGCGATGGTGGGTTCTAACACAGAAACAGGAGTAGCAGTTACTTATGAAGATGGTGATAATACTCTGGATTTTGTTCTTGGTACTACTCATACTACAATTACATCACTAACAAATGCGAGTCTGGTTGTAGGAAGAGATGCAGATAACCAGATAAAATTTAGTACAGACAATGAAATAATATTTAGAGTTGGTGCTGGTGATGGTGTTACATTTAAAGCAAGTGGTGAGATAGAAGCAACAAGTTTGGATATTAGTGGTGATGCTGACATTGACGGAACTCTGGAAGCAGATGCTATTACTGTCGATGGTACGGCATTAAATGAATACATTGCTGATACTGTTGGTGCAATGGTTGGTTCAAATACTGAAACTGGCATTTCGGTAACGTATGAGGATGGAGATAATACTTTAGATTTTGTTATCGGTGCTGGTTCGATTGTCAATTCCATGTTGGCTGATGACGCTGTTGGTGCAGATGAGTTAGCCAGTAGTGCAGTTGTTACAGCTTCGATTGTTGATGATAATGTAACACAAGCTAAAATAGCTGACGATGCCGTTGGTGCTGACCAGTTAGCAAGTGATGCTGTTGTCAATGCAAGTATAGCTTCTGGTGCTTCAGTTGCTTTTAGTAAGATGGAAAACCTTACAGTTTCAAGAGCATTGGTATCAGATGGTAGTGGTGATGTATCTGTAGCCACCACAACATCCACAGAAATAGGATATGTAAATGGTGTAACATCAGCAATACAAACACAATTAGATGCAAAGGGAACTCAAGGGTTTGCCATTGCAATGAGTATTTGTTTATAGGAGAAACAGATGGCACAAGATTTTAGAAATAATTTTAATGATGATTTGCCGACAGCCCATAATGATACCAATTCATTATTGTGGACAGGAGGGAATTACGATGCCCTAATCAGTATTCGGTTAGCCAACATAACAACATCAACTGTGAATGTAGATGTCTATGTTAGGAAAAGTTCAACTGATTATTACTTGATTAAAAATGCACCGATTCCAAGTGGCAGTTCATTAGAGTTAATTGACTCTGGTTCTAAGATTGTTCTGGTTAGTGGCGATGTACTTTATGCGATTGCATCAAGTGCAAATGCTGTTGATGCGATGGTCAGCGTTGTCGATACAATTAGTGCATAGGAGATAACATGGGATATGTAGGAACAAAGGTTACACAGAATATTGTTTCAACGTCAGAGATAACTGACGGAACAATTACCAATGATGACTTGGCTAGTGATATTGCGATTACGACAACTGGTGATACTTCTTTAAAAGGCAATGTTGTAATTAATGAAGATAGTGCCGATAAAGACTTTAGAGTTGAAAGTGATAATAGGACACACGCTTTATTCGTTGATGGTGCTGGTGGTAATATTGGTATAGATGCAACTCCAGAAAGTTGGCACTCAAATTGGACAGCTATTGATATTGGTGACCAAGGTTCTATCGCACATTATGATGGTGGCGATACTCAAATTACAACTAATATGTACCATGATGGTGCTTGGAAAGCTAAAGAAACTGGCACTAGTGCATTATATGCAATAGGTGCTAATGGTTCTCATACTTGGTATACTGGTGCTAGTGCTAGTGCAGATGCTTCAATTACTCAAACTAATGTATTGAGTTTGAATGAAGATGGAAAGTTAAGTATTTATGCTAATGTAGGTGGTACTTTAGGATATTTTAGAAATTCAGCTAGTTCTTCTCCTTATGGAATATCTATGGATTTTCATGCAGCTGCTCCAGATAATAATGACAATTACTTTTATGCTGGTGAGGACAGTTCTGCAAATCGTTTTAAAATTTATTCTGATGGTGATGTATGGACTTCTGATGCTGGAACACTTTCTTCTGATGAACGATTAAAGAATACCATTACAGATGCTACAGATAAATGGGATGATGTTAAAAAATTAAAGGTAAGAAATTTTTACTGGAACGAAGATTACCATCCAAATAAAAAAGATAAAAAGTTAATTGGTTTTGTTGCACAGGAATTTGAAACTGTATTTCCAAAACTTGTAAGTGAACACAATGTTGCAAGGTCTGATATTCTTTATACAGATAATGACCAAGAAGTTAAAGATGGAACAAAAAATGTTGGAGATGTAAAAACAGAAGTCGCACCAGTAATGAGAAAAGCGATTAAAGAAGGTAAACTTGTACCAATTCTTACTAAAGCCTTACAGGAAGCAATGGAACGTATAGAAACATTAGAAACTAAAGTTAAAGCATTGGAGGATGCATAGATGCCATACATAGGAAGAGGGTCAGAAGGATTTGGAATTAGAGAGAGGTATCAATACACAGCTACCTCTAATCAGACAGCTTTTACTGGCTCTGACTTAAACTCCAAGACATTAGCATTTGACAATGGTTCACTTGTAGATGTTCTGCTTAATGGTTTAGTTCTAAAGCCAACGACTGATTATAATACCAGTACAGCCAATACAGTTACGCTGGTTAGTGGTGCATCAACCTCAGATGAGGTGATGATAATAGTGTATGATGTCTTTGCTTTATCAGATGCCATGCCTAAAACTGGTGGAACTTTTAGTGGTGCTTTAAGTGGTGTTGATGTTAATGGTACGGAGTTAATCCTTGATGCTGATGCCGATACTTCTATAACTGCCGATACAGATGACCAAATAGATTTTAAAACTGGTGGTACTGATAGAATGAACATTAAAAGTGATGGCAATATACAATTTAGTAATGGTGGCACAAGTTATGGAAATATATCTTTAACTAACACAGATAATTTAACCATTGATTGCACTAGTAGTGGTCATGCTGGAATAACATTTGGGTCAGCAGAAATATTTCCAAGAAAAAATTCAGCAAATGCTGATGATGATGTAAACATAGGTGCATCATCTATACGTTTTGATGATATTCATGCAACCAATGGTACAATACAAACTTCAGACCAAAACGAAAAACAAGATATAGCAAGTGCAACAACTAAAGAACTTAATGTAGCTAAAAAGCTATCTAGTTTATTTAAAACATTTCGATGGAAGAGTAAGGTTACAGAAAAAGGTGATAATGCTAGGACACATACAGGCATCATAGCACAAGAAATAGAATCTGCTTTTAGTGCAGAGGGATTAGATGCATCTAAGTATGGACTGTTTATATCACATACATGGTGGGAAAAAGATAAGGATGTATACAACACAGAAAAAGAAGCACCTTCTGATGCAATTAAAAGAACTAGACTAGGTGTAAGATATCCAGAGTTATTTTCTTTTATCTTCTCATCTATAGAATCACGACTTACAGCGTTGGAGAGTAAATAATGAGTAGAGCAAGAGATTTCGCAGACCTAGCAAGTGCTTATAGTGGTGGTGCTTTAGCTAATCGTAACATGATTGTTAATGGAGCATTTCAAGTTGACCAAAAAAGTGAAACAGCTACCAAAACTGGAAGTGGTGGTACAAAGTTTACAGATGGTTGGCGACATGGACAATCTAATGTAGGTCAGTTATCTGTAGAAGCATCAAGAACAGCAGACGCACCAAGTTCTTTTCAAGGGAATTATTCATGTAAAATACAAGTTAAGACAGTTGAAAGTTCATTAGGTGCAAGTGAAGATTTAACTGTCTATACTAATATAGAAGGTTTTGATTGTGCAAAATTACAATATGGGTCATCTAATGCTAAAAAGACAACATTATCTTTTTGGGTTAAGTCAAGTATAGCTGGTACATTTGCTTGTAATATGTATATGGCAGATGGGAATATGGCTATAGCACAGCCTTATACAATTAGTTCTGCTGATACTTGGGAATATAAAACACTTATTTGGGCTGGAAATACTAGTCAAGCTATAACGATTGATAATACACCCGGATTACAAATTCAATGGTTTATTTCTATAGGTAGTAACTCAACTGGTGGTTCTAATGGAGATTCATGGCATACTTATACTGGAAATGAAGATAAATGGGCATTTGGTCATACAACAAACACTCATGTAACAACAGATGAAAGCACATTTCAACTTACTGGAGTGCAGTTTGAAATTGGGGATGTGGCAACAAACTATGAGCATCTTCCCTATGATGCCGAGTTAGCCAAGTGCCAACGCTATTATCACAGACTACAACCCACTGGTGCTTGGACTAGATTTGCTGTTGGTCAACATAGGACAACTACAGATGCAGAAACGTATTATGAACACCCTGTAGAAATGAGAGCAGTTCCATCAGTAGGTACAACTGGAACAGCATCAAATTATGGAATATACCATGCTAATACAGTTACTACTTGTAGTGCTGTTCCATCTGTATCAGACCAAG
>VTLG01015013.1_pt1 | contig 18431 bp, 26 predicted proteins | sample 4694571 | NCBI WGS metagenome assembly VTLG01 (sample SAMN12604809, study PRJNA352737) | marine metagenome | biome: ENVO:00000447; feature: ENVO:00000209|ENVO:00000569|ENVO:01000036; material: ENVO:00002151; isolation source: viral sequences binned using virsorter ... | reverse complement strand
GGAAATAAATTAGGACAAATAGATTTTCAGGCTCCTTTAGAGTCTGATGGTACAGATGCTGTTGCAATAGCAGCTTCAATATGGGCAGAAGCAGATGATACTTTTAGTACTTCTGTTAATAATACTGATATTGTATTTGCAACAGGTAAATCAGCAGCAGCTACTGAAAAATTTAGATTTACAGCAGATAATGAAATAGGAATTGCAGGTGCTAATTATGGTACCGATGGTCAAGTACTAACATCTGGTGGTGCAGGTGCAGCTGTAGCATGGGAAGATGCTAGTGGCGGTGCAGCTTTAACAGGTTCAACTAATAATACAGTTGTTACAGTTACAGGATCTAATACTATACAAGGTGAAGCAAATTTTACTTATGATAGTACAGATGCAGCTTTAGCTAGTAGTACATCAAATAAACCTGTCTTCAGTTTCACAAATACTAATACAGATGCCAACGGATCAATTATTAAATTTATAAAAGATGCAGGCGAAGCTGGAGCTGCAAATGATATATCAGGACTTATTTCATTTTATGCTGATGATGCTGATCAAAATAATCAAGAATTTGGAAGAATTACAGGTAGAGTTGTTGATGCCACATCTGGTGGTGAAGAAGGAGCCTTAGACTTTTATGTAGCTGAATATGATGGAACAGTTACAAAAGGTATGGAGATTAAGGGGCTAGCTTCTGATGGCAACATCACAGTTGATATTTCAACTCATGATGGTGCAGCTGGTGGTTTGATGTTAGGTGGAACTTTAGTAACTTCTACTGCAACAGAATTAAATTTATTAGATGGAAAAGCTGCAGCTAATCTTACTTTAACAAGCAAAGTTGAAGGAACAGATTTTACAGGAGGTTTATTAGTAGGTCATTCAACAACAGGAACTTTAAGTGGTGCTTCTAATAATACTGGAGTTGGTATTGCTGCTTTAGATGCTTTGACTTCTGGAGATGGAAATACTTGTGTGGGGGGAAGTGCTGGAACTGTTATTAGTTCTGGCTCTGGAAATAGCATTTTCGGATATTTAGCTGGATTAACTGTAACTGGAATTAATAATGTATTTATTGGAAAAAAAGCTGGTGAGATAGTAGCTAATGCACATGGTAATATTTGTATAGGAGAAGATTCTGGAAATAATATAACATCTGGAGATGGTAATTTAGTTATTGGATATGCTGATGTTCCAAGTGCAACTGCCGATCATCAACTTTCAATATCTTCTGGTCAATCTAGTGGTCCAACTTGGATGACTGGAGATAGCTCAGGAAATATTATTCATGCTGGAACAACACACTCAGCAGGTGGACAATTATCAACAACAGGAAAATCCTTAGTTATGGGATTTTAATAATAAATAATAAATAGAGGAAAATAATATGGCAAGCGAAGTTTTAAAAGTATCACATACAGCTGGAGTAACAAATTCAGAAAGTGTTTTGCTTAATGGTGTAAATGGACACACATACACTATTTTAAGTATTACACTTTGTGAAACTGCAGGTGCAGCTGAAACTTTTGATCTGTATATTGATGATGGCGGTGGTGGAACAGATTATGAAATTTATTCTGATCAAGCTATTGGAGCTAATGAAACTTTTGAACATACAGGTCGAATAGTTTTAGAAGACGAAGATCATCTATGTGCTGCAACAGCATCATCAGCAAATGTTGATATAGTTGTAAGCTATTTAGATCAAACGAGATAATAGGAGAATAAAATTAATGAGTGGAATAGTAGGGAGTAAATTCAACCATAGAGGTTCTGGACTTGTGGGAAGTTTAGGAACAGATGGGCAGCATATGTTAAGTTCTGGTGCTGGTAAAACAAATGTTTTTGAAGATGCTAGTGGTGGAATATCTTGGCAAGCAGTAGTAACAGGATCAACTCAAACTGCTGTTGCTGGAAATGGATATTTTATTAATACAACTTCAAATGCTTGTACTCTTACACTTCCAGCTGGAACTATTGGAGATGAAGTTGCTGTTATAGATTATGCAGCAACATTTGATTCAAATGCTTTAACAGTTGCAGCGAATGGTTCAGAAAAAATTCATGCTTCTACTGGTGACTTAACAGTAACAGTTGAAAGAGCAGCATTCACCTTAGTGTTTACTGATAGTACACAAGGTTGGTTATTAAAAGATAAATAGGAGATATAATATATGAGTACATATAGAGGCGAAAATGGAATACCAGTTTTAGTAATTGCTGGTGATCCAGCTAACCCTGTCGCTGGACAAATCTGGTTTAATACATCTACAAATACATTTAAAGTTTATAATGGTTCAGCAACAACAACAATTACACAATCATAGAATAATATGACTGATTACAAAGGAATAAAAGGTTGGAAAATAAGAACGATAGCGGGTAATCCAGCTAATCCAAAAGCTGGTGAAGTTTGGTTTAATTCCTCTACCAATACTTTTAAAACACACGGAGTTTTGAGTGCAGCAACTAAAGCATGGGGAAGTGGTGGAAATTTAACGACTGGAAGAAATGGTAACAAAGGTTGTTCTAATGGTTCTCATCTTGATGCAAATACTTTTGGAGGTAGTGCTGGAGTTAATACAGAAGAATATAATGGAACTTCATGGGGTAGTGGAGGAAATTTAAATACATCAATGACACAAAATACAGGATCAGGTGGGGCAAGTGATACTAGAGCGTGTGCTGGAGATAGTAGTGGAAATTCTAATGTTTGCGAAACATATAATGGTTCAACTTGGACAACTTCTGTTGCTTGTTTAACTGCTAGAGGTGCTCCATTTGCTGATGGTACTCAAAATAGTATTACTTTATCTGGAGGAAGTGGTGCTCAAACTAGCACAGAAGAATGGGATGGAACAAGTTGGACAGCAGCTCAAGTTATGAATACAGGAAAAACTCATGGAGCTTGTTGTGGAACAGATAGAAATTCTTTTATGGTAGTTTCAGGTGTTGAACCTGGTCCATCATACAATACTACAACGTGTCAAAAATATGATGGTACAAGTTGGGTAACTACAAATCCTACTATAAAAAGCACAGATAATTATTATGGTAAAGCATGTGGAACAACTGCTGACGCAATTCATTTTGGTAATGAAGAAAATCTTGTTGCTGGTGGTTATGCAAGTAACACAACCGAAGAATGGGATGGAACTAGCTGGGCAACCAATTCTGCTACTTTGTCTGCTTCAGGTGGGACTTCAAATGGTGGGGCATCGGGTGATGCAGGCAATGGTTTAAGTATTGGTGGATATTCTGGAATTGATACTGCACAACAAACTACCGAAGAATATACTCGTACACCTGCAGCAGCTTCAACAAAAACAATAACAACTTCATAGAAAATAATATGCAATATTGCACAGCAACAAATACAGGTACAGGATTTATTACTCATGAGGAAAAAGAAAACTTTTCTATTAGTGGGTATGGTGGTGATGTGTGGGTAGTAGATAATAGTTCTGAAGCCACAGCATGGATAAGTAAAGTAAGTGGAGTATCTAAAACAAAATCACAAGCACAAACAATAGTAGATGCTCAAATAGCAACTGCCCAAACAGATTGGGATAGTAGAAGTGATGAATATAAAACTATTCATTTAAGACCCATTGGTATAACATTACCTTAATATGAAAGACTTAATTAGTCCCCAAAACCATAAAACCTTACAATCTATTTTAACAGATAGAGACTATAAAAATTTTATATCTTTAAAAGAAGAACTCCTAGATAATTTTAAAAAAAAACAAATTTGGAGAACTGAACATGAAATGCGTATTTCTGTTCTTAATGATGGTAGACACCCAACTAGAGCTGCAAAGTATTGGCAGTGTGTAAGAGAACAAGATGTATTTTTTACCAATCTTATGAATTTATCTTTTAAAGCAAGAAGAAATGATGTTAAAATTAAAAAAATTAAAAAACAAATGGAAGAAACAGACGATCCATTTATATTGGAAGGACTACAAATTTCATTAGATGAAAAATTTTTTAATAAAGCAACTATGGAACTAGAAGCTAAAGACCGAATGAGAGAACTATCTAAATGGTCTAAACTTAAAAAGGAATTTAATGATGGGAGTTTTGATACAAAAAATATTGAAGTATCTCAAGAAGAAGGTTTAAGAAAATTTTTAAATAATAGAGCCAAAACATTAAGTACATCAAGTAATTCTGATGATGTTTTTAATGTTTTTACACAGTTAGCAACACACGACAGACTTTTAGAAGAACGATTAGATAAAATTGAACAAGCAAAAAAGGTAGAAGAAAATAAAAAATTAAACGGATCCTAGTGTGATTTTTTTTGAACCATACTGGAAGTCATATATTGTTTTAAGTAATGGACCAATATTTACTCCTGAACAATGCGATGATATTATTAGAGTAGGAAAAAGTCTACCACAAGAGGATGCTAAGACTGGTACTACAAAAGATAAAAGGGGAATAAAGAATTTTAAAATAAGAAAAACTATTATTAGCTGGATTCCTTTTAACAAGATGACAGAAATGTACGCATCTTTAAATCGTGTAGGTAATAAAGTTAATCGTAATTATTTTGGTTTTGATGAAATCCAAATTGGAGAAGAGGCACAATTTACACAATATTTTAAAGACGGATATTATGATTGGCATACAGATAGTTCTCATGAAATGAAAAATGAACCTGTTGTCAGAAAAATATCAATGATAGTAATGTTAAGTGATCCTAAAGATTTTGAAGGTGGTGAACTACAAATTGTTGATACAACAAGAACAATCTCTTTAAAAAGAGGTCAGGCTATTTCCTTTGCTAGTTTTATTACTCATAGAGTTTTACCTGTTAAAAAAGGAAATAGACTATCAATGGTAGTATGGTTTACTGGACCACCATTCAGATAAATGAAAGTTCCAATAAAGGATTTAATCTTAAGAAATCCAGATTTAGCTGATGCAAAACAAAAAACTATACATTATTTTAAAGTATTAAATAGTTTAAAGAAAAATGGTCAAATTAATCCTTTAATCTGTATTAAAGAAAAAGATAAATACAGAGTCTGGGTAGGCAATAATCGTTTATTAGCTGGTCGTACATTAGGTATTAAAGAACTTGATATTATAGTTGTTCCTAATGAAAATAATAAAAGACGTAGAGAGCTTATGTCAAGCTATCAAGAAACTGATGTTGATGTTGAACTTAATGAACCAATAAGATTAAGAGTACCTGCTGATAAAGTTTATTTAAGAAATACTCAGTTAGAAGCTAATCCTTATAATCATAAACAAACAACTATATACAAAACAGTTTTAAATAGTTTATCTAAAACACCACAAGTTAATCCTATATTGGTAGTAAAAGATGGAGATAAGTATAAAGTAGTTTTTGGAAATAATCGCTATCTTGCTGGTAAAGAGTTAGGATTTAAGGAATTTTATATTGAAGTTATATCTGATGAAGAAGTATCAACAATACTCGATGCTGCTCAAGAATATAAATTAATTAATATGGAAGAAGAAGAAAAAATTATAGAAAATAAAACTATGATTGTTCTTCTTGATAATTTTATTACTTTAAATGAATGTAAGCAATTGGTAGAACTATACGACAAACATAAGCATTTAGCCTCTCATTGGTTAGGTTCTTATCCAATTAATACTTCGGATATTTCACATTCCTTAATTAAAAAAGTATTAAAACAATCCGAAAATGTTGTTCAAAAATACTTTAATTCTAAATTTGTGATAGAGTGGTCAGAAATAAAATGGCATACACAAGGCTCTAACCATCCTTTTCATTATGATTCAGCTAGGACTACCACTACTCTAGCTTCTGTAACATATCTTAATGACACCTCTTCAGGTCAGACAATTTTTAAAGATGGTTTGCAAGTTATGCCAAAGATAGGTCGCATGATTATATTTAATGGAAAAGAATATTTACATGGTGTTAATAAATGTTTAGAAGATCGGTACACCATGCCAATTTGGTATAAACACTCATGAGATACAAATATATAATTATTTAAACTATGAGTAATTTACCAAAATATAAAGGGACAATACAGTATACTAAAACTTTAAAAGGAACAAGCATTGGTAGAAGACCAATAACAAGTACAATGAATAAACATAAACGAAGACAATTTAAAAAATATAGAGGGCAGGGAAGATAATGGCAACACCTAAAACACCAGATACGACAGCACTTCAAAAAGGTGCTCTTACATACGCTCAACCAGAGCAAACAAATACTAAGAAAGCTGTTGATTTAATGTCGACTTTATTGTCGACTCCAACATTACCCACAGGTACAACTCTTACACCTCAAGCACAACAAATAGCTAGTACTGAATTAATGGGAACTTCTGGATTAACAGGTGCCTTAGCAGCAGCTACTCCAACAGCACCTGGTGCACCCACAGCTGCAGCTGGAACAGCTCCTACTTCAACAGCAGGGGCATTACCTACAGCAGCAACTGCAGGACAAATGACAGGAGCACAAGTAGGTGGTGCAATTCCTACAGCTACAGCAGCTACAGGTACTTTAACAGCTCCTATGACAGCTCAAGTAGGTACTATTACAGATCCTGCAACTGTTAGGGGTCAATTAGAAGATTTACAACAAGATGTATCTACATCATTAGCACAAGGAACTGCAATGCCTGTATGGGCTAGAGGTGCAGCTGAAGCAACTAAAGCAGCTATGCAAGAAAGAGGTATGGGTGCTAGTTCAATGATGGCTGAAGCTTTAGCTGAAGGTATTATGAAATCTGCTATACCGATTGCAGCAGCAGATGCTGAAACTTATAAGCAGATGATATTTCAGAATTTAAATAATAGACAACAGGCAGCTGTAACAAATGCAAATAGTTATTTACAAATGGATGTGGCTAATTTGTCTAACAGTCAACAAACAGCATTAGCAAATTTAACAACTAGACAGGCATTCTTATTATCAGATCAAGCATCAACAAATGCTGCAGCACAGTTTAATGCTACTAGTACAAATCAAGTTAATCAGTTTTATGATGGTTTAATTACACAAATGAATCAACAGAATGCATCAAGAACAGATGGTATGAAACAATTTTCTTCTGCTGAATCAAATAAAATTGCAGCATTAAATGCTAATAATGATGTTGCTGTAGAAAAAGCTAATTCAGATAGGGCTGCTGCTCTTAATCAATTTAATGCAACATTAGATAACGAAAGACAAAAGTTTAATTCAGATAATCAAAGAACTATTGATCAATCAAATGTAACATGGAGACGGGCTGTTAATACAGCAAATACAACAGCAGTTAATGCAACGAATCAATTGAATGCACAGAATATGCTGGAACTATCTAATTATTCTTTGTCAAATTTATGGCAACAATGGAGAGACGAAGCTTCATGGGTAAATAATGCATCCGAAACTGCATCTAATAGAGCACATAATGCAGCTATAGCAGCTTTAGAAAGATCAACAGAATTAGATGTTAAAGATGCAGATCAAAAAACAAAAATGTATGAGATGCTAGGGAGATTTGGCATAGCATTAATTAAATAGGGGGAATAGATGAGTATTTGGAGTGGGGTAGTAAGTGTAGCACAGGCAGTTAATAGTGTAATGAATTTTGGAGGTGGAACACGTGGGACACCAGGTGCAGCACCAGCACCATCATTAGTAGGTCAAAAACCTAATCTTAGTTTTGAAAGAGGATCAATAGGCTTAGGAACAGGAGCTGGACTTATGGCTGGTAAAGGTGATCTATGGTTAGACAAACCCACAGGTAAATCAGGAAATGAATGGATTAATACTCAAGCAAGATATTTATCATATTTAAATATGGCTGAAGCATTTGAAGAACCTGGTAAAGTAAGACGAGCAATTAAATTAACAGTATAATAATATGACAAAAGAACTAGATAAATTAATTCAAGATGTACAAATATCAGGTACAGGTTATAAAGAACCTCAATACAACTCTTTTGATGCACCAGTACCAGGGGAGTCTTTAACAAATGCCCCAGGTAATGCAGCATGGGAACATCCCCCAACTCATGCTAAAGTGGAAGATGCACTTGAATTTATTACTGATAGAATGGCGGACAAAGAAAGTGGCATGCGTGCTTTAACTTTAATGGATATAGGAATTCCAATAGAAGCACTGGTAAAAATAATTACTTTCTCTGGATTCATTGAAGGCAAATGGACAGTAGATGTTGCTAAAGTACTTGAACCACTGGTTGCTATGCTATTAGCAAAGATGGTCAAGGATGCAAAATTAACTAATGTTAGAGTTAATTTAAGTGATCCAAAGGATACACAGTTTTTTGAAGACGCAACATTCCATGAAATGGCAATGAGAAAAGATGAAATGGGTGATCAAGAGCCAATACCTGAATTACCAGAACAGGAAGGTCTAATGGCAAGACCAGAAATAGGAGTATAGTATGGGAATATTAAGTGATTTTTTAAGTGTTAAAGGACCAGTTGTAGGAATAGGTTATGGTGCAATGAAGGAAATGTATGATCAAGCAAATATAAAAGCTGGGGATCAGCAACGTTTATTTCAAGGACTAGGTCAGGATTTAAGAGTAGAAAGATCTGCTAATAATAAAATGTTAAATGAAAAATTAAGTAATTTTAGATCAACTGAATTAGATTTTATTCAAAATGCAGAAAAATATAATCCAGCTTATGCAGGATTCTCAGATGATAAACTAAAATCAATCTTTGCACCAATGTCAGAATATCTTAAAGGCGATACCTTTCTTGGTAAACAAGAAGATATACAAAAGAAAATTACAATGGCACTTGAATTAAGTGGCGGAATTAAAGTAGATGATCCATATACACCTTTTAAAGAATTTGAAACAAAAACTAAACAAGCAATTAATAAACCTTTAGAAATGTATTCAGGACTTGCGTATAATACTTGGCAAAATCAGGTAGGTGATTTGTCTTATGAAACCCCTGAGTATGACCAGACAGCAAAAGCTATGGATGGACTTAGAATAACTGCTTATAACTTCCCACAATTTTATCCAACACAAGGTCAATTAGAAAGTCCAGCAATGACTGTGGCAAGAATGTCTGTATTAAATTATAATGCAAGACAAGATGCTACAGATGCTAATGGAGTTTTTGATCCATGGAAATTTGATGAATTAAGAAAAGACAGATTTGAAGCAATAAAAGATTCAGTTGATATTACAAATGCTGCTGCGTTATTTGGTATTAAAGAAGATGATTTTATGAGATTAGTAACAGCTGAATCTCCTTTTTTAAAAAATATAACTAGTATGTCATCACAATTATCAAATCCAAATTTACCCATTGAAGAACGTAATGCTATTATACAAAATGTAGGTGGTGCAATACTTCAGCATATGGACTTCTTAACTAATGTAAAAGAGGGACTATTTGAAAAAGTAATAACTAAAGAATCTATAGATACTAAAGAAGGCGAAAAACTTGCAAAAACAATTTTAAAAGTTAATTTTGCTGATAATGCATATAAGATTCATGATGCACATGTTACAATACTTAATAAAGCTAATGTAAATGCAGTAGGTGGAACTACATCAAATCTTGGTATAATATTACCAGCAAATGCTGCATCAAATAAAATACCTGAAAATGATGGGAGAGTACAGGAACAATTTTCTTTTATATCAGTAATTCAAGGTATGAAAGACGAAGTGGCGTTACCTAAAAAATGGTTAATAACTTCTAGTACAGGTGTTGTATTTGAAATGCCTAATATGGCTGCAATAGAACAAGCAACTAGAAAAAAATATATGAATACTGTAGGTAATATTCCTGCAGAAGGTGTAGAATATCAAGGAATAACTTTATTTCCAAAAGTAACTAAGTATGGAAAAGCAGGTACATCAACTGTAGAAGACTTTAATATGCCAAATGCAGAACTTAAATTACATGCTATGACAGCTATTACACTTGCAATGGAAGGTTATCTCAAATTAACATTTGTATCAAAATCTGGTGATCAATATATTGAAGATTCAAGAGCTGTTAAAGCATTAGAAAGTGCAGGAGTTTTTGGTAAAAATTCTACAACGGGTATGCCAGTTAAATACTTCGGTCAATAATAAATGACAATAACTTCTTTTAATACTAGAGAAGATTTCGACAATCTAAATAAGCAACTTAAGTTCATGTTTGATCATGGGTTGCATAAAGTAGATGGTGCTTATGAATCCCTTGGGGGATTAAATGCAGAAAATATATTTAAATTTGATTTAGAAAATGATAATCCACTTGAGTTAGATTCTGAATATGTCACAAGAACAAGAGGTGACAAAGGTGAAGAGTTTGGTAATGCAGCTAAGTATGGATGGTATTCAAGTAAACAGGGTGTTTGGGAATTAATGTCAAGTATCCCTGGGGGTTACGATAGATTTAGAGACTGGATGGTAGAAAAAGTAGGACTAGAACCTAATCCAGATAATTACGCAGATCATCTTAGAGATTATTTTGGTGATCTTGCAAAGAAAAATAATCCAGAAACTTTAGGATTAGATGCACCATCAACTTATCCTACTAAAGTTGTAGCTGGAATTGCAGCATTACCTTTAGCTGTTGCACAGTTTTATCCAGCAGTTCGTGGATTAAAAGCTTTAAAAGGTTTAGGAAAAATAGGTAAGGGTTTAGCTGCTAGACAATTACCTGCAGGTATAGCAGCAACTGAATTCTTAAGAAATTGGGATGATGCTAATATGTATGAACTTGGTAAAGCAACTGCATATGGCTATGGTTTAGGTACAGTAATTAAAATAGCAAATGGCATGAGTGTATTGCCAAGAATGGCTACGTTAGGTGCAACAGGATTTGTAATGCCAGGATGGAAGGCACCTATGGAAGATAGGTTTGCTTCTGCTACTGTATTTGCATTAGCAGGAACATTATCTCCGTGGGCAGAAGGTAAGTCATTAAATCGTATTACAGCAGATACTCAATTAAGATATAAACAATTAACAGGTAAAATTCCTGGTCAAGAAGCATTACTGGAAAAAGCAGATAGTGCAAAAGCAACTATACTAACGAATAGAGCTTTACTTACTGCACATGGTAAAGCCCAAGCAAAACTTGAAAAAATAAAATCAGCTCAACAAGAAGGTAAGAGTTATAAATCATTAACTCGTGAAGAGAAAGCAGATCTTATTAAGGATCCAAATAAACGATATGAGTTAGAACAAAAACTAGAGAATTCTGAAGAATTTCTTGATGCACATTATAAAGCTTTATACACAACTAAAGAATATTCTCCAGCAGTTTTAGGTGCAGACTTAAGAGGTCCTAAAGAATTAAAATATGAATTAATTAATCCTGATGGTACTGCTAAATATGCAGATATGGGATCAGGTACACTAGATAAAATTGCCCTTTATGCAAAACCAGGCAAATTTATTGGTAAGGATTATCCATTATTTAAATGGGTTAATGATACAGTTACACGTTATCATAAAAAAGCTGAGATACATGCTGAAACTATGCTGTATGATTTACAATATGTTCCTAAAGAACATGGTAAACTTCTTAGAGGAATGAAAGAAAACGAATCATTCAAAGATTATATAGCTAGAAATGAAAGTATTTTAGATGCTATGGGTATGACGGCTACAGCTAGAAGAGCTTATATTACACAAAAGAGTCCTGATGCAGGTTTAACATCATACGAACTTCTTACAAATAAAAGTCCAGAGCAGGCTAAACAAGTTGCTGATACTTATATTAAAGTTGAGTATGATTTAATGCGTGAGGCTAAAGAAAATAAAGAGAATTCAATTACTGAAAATTCAGATGGAACTTATAAATATCAAGTTAGTGATTCAGATCTTGCAATAAAATATGATTTAAATCCTGAACAAATAACAGCATACAAAAATATTCGTGGCACCTTAGAGGGAGGGATTGATTTTTATAATAAACAAGTATTAAAATTTGGTAAAGTAAATAAAGAATTAAAAGCAGTAAAAAAAATACCAAATTATTTTCCCCATATCTTTGCAGATAAATTTAGTACATGGATAAAGAGAACAGACCCTGATGGAACTAGTCAAATTGTTGCAAATATTGGTACAAGTACAAGAATGGCTAGTCGATCATTAGAAAGAGATCTTAAAAAACATTCATTATTTGGATTAGAACAATATTCATATAGTACTGCTATGCGTAAAAGATATCCTTATGGAAATTTAGATGAGGCTTCAATATATGACACACTAAGACAGTTTGATATTAGAGGTAGAGAAAAAGAAGCGGAAGCACTTACAGCACTTTTGTCACAAACTAAGCGTCCCAAGTTTACAATTAAAAGAGCTGAACCATGGAAAATAGGATTTAAGGGTAGTGAATTATATTTAGAAGGCAGACCTTTAACTAAAAAATTAGCCCCAAATCTTGCACAGGCTAATGATTTTACTGATGTTATTAAAAGTTATATCAGGGGAGTCACTAGTATGGGATATAAAATGGAAGCAGATGCTATAATTAAAGATGCTCTTGAGAATGCCCCTGCAATGGATGTTGCAAATTCTAAAATAATTAAATCATTAAATTTACTATATCCTAATACAGCTAAAGCTGCACGAATTTGGGCAGACAATGCTATGGGTAGAGCACAGCCAGCAGATGTATTTAAAATAGTAGATAATATTGGGTCTAGATGGATTGGTGAATCTGGACTATCAGATATATTAGGTGCAGCAAATCAAATAACTTTAACATGGAAACTATTATTTGGTAATGCTAGGTTTATTGCAGCACAGGCAATTCAACCTTATCATATGATATTTCCTAAATTAGTTGAGTTAAAGTATCAAGGAATGGATGAAGGCTCTATTGCTATGGCTCAAATTAAATCATTTAAAGATTTATTTTTTCCAGACGCTGAAGTAAGAGCAGCTGTTAAATTTTTTAAACAAGAAGGATTAATTGAACCTAAATTTTTAAAAGAACTTGCAGGAAGTTCTGATATATTATCAACTCCAAAAATAGAAGGACTTGGAAATTATCTTGGAGATTTTAATAAAATAGGAAGAGTTCTAACACTTAAAGATATGTCAGCAAAAGTTGAACAAGTTAGTAGATTAAATGCTGGTATTATGTTTTATAATTTTTTAAGAAGTGCTGGACATAATATAGAAACATCTAAAACTACAGCAAGATATTTAGCTGATCAATATATGGTTGAATATAATCATCTTGAGCGACCATTAATGTATGGAGATCAAGGGATGGGTACTATTGGTAAACCCTTTGGATTATTTAAAACATTTCAACATAACTATTTATCACAATTAGTTGAATACTTAAATGTATATAAACATACAGGACAATCTGCACCTTTAGTTGCTTTTTTTGCACAAATGATATTTGCTGCAGGACTATTCGGAGTTGTAGCTATTGAAACTGCAGATGATTTATTAGAAAAATTATCACCACTATTAGAAAGATTTAATGGTGGTAAAACAATTAAAGGATTAAAAGAATCTATTGTAACTAGTTCATATCCTGATGTTATTAAACATGGTATACCTTCAGGAATGACAGGTATAGATTTTACTACAACTTTAGCTGCACCTGGAACAGATGTTACTGATTTAGTTAGTGTACCTACTTTAGATATGTGGGGATTAAATCCATTTAAATTTTGGGATGAAAGAGGTATAGTTCCTTCTACTGTAGCTATGGTAAAAACTGTAACTGGCTCAAAAAGTGATCTAGAAAGAACACAATCCTATGTAAAGTGGGCAAAAACTATGGCACCTACCTCAATGCAATTTATGATTGAGCAATATTATAATGGTTTACCTATAGGTTATGATTTTTTAAATACAGAAATGTTACCATTTATTAATCCTGATGCTTTTGCAGCTTATAAAGGTGGTCCTACAAGAGATCCATTTAAAAAAGGCAGAGGAATTTATATTAGAAAAGCTAAAGACTGGATGGCTAGAAAAATGGCTGCACGTACAATAGAAGAAAAAGAACTTATTACTTTAATGTATGTAGCAACAAGAGTAAAATCAGATCTAAGAAAAAGTTTAGATACTATTATTACAACTTCAGCCCATCATTTAATGAGAGATGGCTTTATACCATCTGTTTATTTTAATGAAGCTTATAAATATGGTGAAGATCCTGATAGTTTTATTGAAAAAATTCTTAATAGACTAGATCTTCAACAATCTGATTTTATAACTAGAGCATTAGAACAAACTAAAAGTAAACGACATGTAGATAGAATAAGGGAGATACGAGAAATAATTATGTCTAAGTATATGTATAACAGATAAAATGAAACAGCCAAAGACAACTAATGAACACATTATAGCTCTTTACGGGCATGTGAAAGGGTTGAAGACGGCTATTACAAATATAAGAACAAACGATTTAAAACATATGCATCAAGATATAGATAAACTACATGGTAAAATAGATAGACTACTTTACTGGCTCCTGGGTGGACTAGGTGCTACAGTAGCTGCACTTGTGGGAGTATTTAAATAATGTCAAAGAGAGAAACAACAGATACAATAGTAATTCATTGTACACAAACACCCCCTGGTATGGATGTTGATGTAGACCAAGTAACACAGTGGCATAGGGACCGAGGATTTGACACAATCGGATATCACTATTTGATCAAACGAGATGGCACACTACAAGAAGGAAGACAACAAGATGAAGTAGGTGCTCATGCAGTAGCAGTTAATGGTACATCTGTAGGTGTTGCTATGGCTGGTGGAGGTACACCAAATATGGGTTGGGAAGATAATTTTGCACCGATTCAATTTGAAACATTAAAATCAATACTACTTAAATTAAAAAGTGAATACAAAATAGAAAAAATTATAGGTCACTATCAAGTTGATGATAAGAAAGAATGTCCATCATTTGATGTACCAAAATGGTTAGAAAAAAATAATGTATAGGAGAAACAATCATGGAAACAATTAAAAAATATATTAAAATGGCACAGGATAACAAGAAGATTGTTATGGCTGGTGTTATTGTACTTATTATAATTATCGCATTAATTAATTAGGAGATTTATGTGGTTAAGTGCAATTAAACTAGCATTAAATGCTGGCACGCATATATACAAAAAGCGTAAAGAAACTCAAATGCTTATGGCAGACGCACAAGCTACGCATGCTAGTCGTATGGCACGAGGTGAGTTAGAATACAAACAAGCTGTCATGACTAATAATCAGCAGGGCTGGAAAGACGAATTTGTGCTGATTTTGGTCTCTGCTCCCGTGATGTTGCTAATCTGGAGTATTTTTAGTGACGATCCTGAGATTATGGCAAAGGTAGAAATGTTTTTTGAGTATTTTAATAATATGCCTTTTTGGTATCAAGCTTTATTTATAGGAGTAGTTTCTAGTATCTATGGATTAAAAGGTGCAGAAATTATGAAGCGACCTAAATAATTAATGGAATTAGGTGAAGCAAGAAGCACTGAAGAAATTGTAAAAGATATTGAAAGTATTTTAAAAGATAAAGTTGCACCTTCTGTTGCAGCACACAATGGTGAAATTAAGTTTCTTTCCTATGAAAAAGGTGTTGTAAAACTTTTATTATCTGGAAGTTGTAGTGGTTGTGCTATGTCTAAGATTACTTTGGAACGAGGGGTAGAACAAATGCTTAAGCATTATGTGCCAGAAGTTCAGGCGATTGTTGGTGAGGATGATGAGAAGGCTGAAGAACAAGGCTATACTCCTTATCTACCTAAGAACGAAGAGCCTGATTGGAAAAAATTAGTAAGAGAATAATATGGCACTCAAAATTTCAGAAGAAGCAGCAGTTCAAATGCCGATGAAAACGGTAGCCAGTCTGATTTGCCTTGTCGCAATCGGAACGTGGGCTTACTTCGGCATAATTGAGACTCAAAACAAAGCATTAAATCGCTTAGAACTAATGGAGAAGGATCTCATAGAGAACACAGCTTTCCGTATCGGATGGCCCCGTGGTACTCTTGGATCCTTACCCCGCTGATTCAGAACAATTTATGCTTATCGAAGAATTATATAAGCAGGTAGAAAAATTGCAATTACAACAAGAGGCTGGAATCCATAATGAAGTTATGATAAAATTTTTAGACCAACAAGTAAAGAAACTACAAGACGATGTAGAAAAACTTAAAGACAGACAAAGAGATTTTACTAACGGGAATACCCAATAATGACTGAAATAGTAATAGCTTTACTCATGTACCTAAACGGAACGATGATCGAGCACACACCCAAGGAGACAATGAGTTCATGCCTTAAGTCGAAGCGTATAGCCATGAGGGAAATTAATCCTGAGTCGGTGGTTTTTTCCTGCAAAAAAGTAACTGCATTAACAGAAATATATATGGGAGAAAAGAAGATACTTAAAATAATAAATAAATAACTATGGTTAAACTTATGAATTATTACTTTACTGCAATTTTATTTGTAGGATTATTATTATTAGCCTTATGTGGGGGACCAAATATCTAATGACTGAACGATGGTGTAAAAAATGTAATAAAATGTGTCACTGCCCAAATGCAGAAGGTGAATGTACCAACTGTGATTGCAATGGTAGAGAAGAAGACTCAACCTACGAAGGTGGTGGTGTCGTCATTGACGATACAGGAGAATGTGAGTCATGCCAGTAAATGAAATTTATATTAGTAATGGCGTTATGTAGTCAGATTTATAGTAGTTGTATGAACCCAGTTACTGATGAAAGAAAATTTGACAGTTTTAGAGATTGTGCAATTTCTGGATATGAACAATCAACTACAGTATTAAAAGCATTACCAATAGAAGAAATAAATTCAAAACAATTATACATAAAATTTATATGCAAGGCAGAATTGGAAACTTAACTTATGAAAACCCCTCTAATAATTTTAATATTACTATTACTTACTACCTCAGTATTTGCAGACACTACACAAAGCAACGTAAGTGGTACCAACACAGCAATTGAAGGTGGGTATGAATCAACTTCAGAAACTACATATCAATCTGGATCTGAATCCACAACTACAACAAATAATACTACAAATTCCGATATAAGATCATCACCTCCACAAGCAACAGCTCCGTCATATAATAGTATGACACAGGATGTGTGTGCTGTTGGTATATCAGCAGGTATTCAAACATTTGGAATTGGTGTATCTGGTGGAAAACATGTAAGAGATAAAAATTGTGAAAGACTAAAGTTAGCTAGAATACTTAATGACTTTGGTATGAAGGTGGGAGCAGTAGCTTTATTATGTCAGGATGAAAGAGTATTTGAAGCTATGATTCAAGCTGGAACCCCATGTCCAATTTCTGGAAAAATTGGTAAAGATGCTCTAGCTTTATGGAATAAGTATGATCATGAAAGACCTGATTATGATACATATGTTAAACGTATGAATGAACGAGAGAAGACAGAAAAAGAAATAGCTAAAAAAATAGCCCTTGAAGAAAAGAAAAAAATTGAAGAAGAAACTAAAATGACAAAAGAATTAGAAAAAATAGATAAAGAATTAGAAAAAGAAGAACTTAAAAATTTAAAGAATGTTAGATAAATAATTATGAAAAATATAATACTATTACTTTTAGTATCTGTGCTATTATCTGGATGTTTTGTATCTTTAGGTAAAAAATGTACATACACACAAGATGGAACTAAAATTTCATCTTCAATCTGGTTTTATAAAGATAAACCTATAGATTTAGATAAAACAAATTGTAATTAATATGCTTTGGTTAATGATATTTATAGGAGTTATGGCTTATGCGGTTTATCGTATTAACACTTTTGCTGATGACGTTAATCCATACGACTTCAGCAGAAGAGACAACGACAAATAATTTAATTAGCCAAGACTTCTCTACAGGTTGGTCTGGTACTGCTACTCAAAGACATGGTAATAGTACGGTTGCTGCTGTTGATGATACATACATTAAATCTGATGATGTAAGTTTAAAAGATGATGCAAATTTAACTGAAGCACAATTACAAGATGGCTTTACATCAAATCATTCTTTTAAATATTGGCATTGGAATAATTATAATTCAACAGTTACTTCAACAGTAACAGTAACTAAAGCAGATGGTGAAGCAACAACACAAATTAGAACATATAATTCTACTGGTTGTGGTTATATTAACTGTGGTAGTTATCAATCTGGATCTGATACTTTGTCTATATCTAGAAGCACCCAAACAGACTTTGACATTAATGTAAGATATGATTTTACAGATACTTCTAATAGTTCAAGCCATTATTCAATAGACTTAAAAGAACCATCTCTTACAGTTACATACGAATCAGAACCTATAGATCAATCTATTCAAGATGAAATAAATGATATACTTGAAGATTTACAAGAAGAAGTTTTTGAAGATATAGAAGAGTTTTTCTTTGAAGAAGAAACTTTTACTTTTAATGAAGAACCTCAGTTTG
>VTLG01008938.1_pt1 | contig 18434 bp, 14 predicted proteins | sample 4694571 | NCBI WGS metagenome assembly VTLG01 (sample SAMN12604809, study PRJNA352737) | marine metagenome | biome: ENVO:00000447; feature: ENVO:00000209|ENVO:00000569|ENVO:01000036; material: ENVO:00002151; isolation source: viral sequences binned using virsorter ... | reverse complement strand
GGCGAATGAAAAGATTATCAACATAGATGATCTTCTAATTGCACAGAGTTTCATTGCAAATATAGATGAACTCAAGAATCATTATGACGTAAGGGCTACTTACGCTGATGAACTAGGTAAGGCACTTGCCCGTACATACGATCAAAACGTAGCGAAGCAAATAGCTAATGCGAGTCGTGCATCTACTACTCTTACAGGTGGTAATGGTGGTCTTGTATTAACACTTGCTAATGGTAATACAGCTTCTTCTGATGTTACTGGTGATGAAATAGCAGCAGCTATTTATGACATTGCACAGACATTTGATGAGCGTGATATCCCACCTACAGATCGCTACTGCGTATTGCCCCCTGCGGAATTCTATAAATTGGCCGAAAGTGCAACTCGGACAATAGATACGGACTTTAACCCACAGGGTAATGGTTCGTTTGCTTCTGGTAAGGTACAACAAGTTGCTGGCATACCCATCATGATGTCAAACAACGTACCTCAGAGTAACGTAGGATCAAACCCAAGTGGTGCGAACAACACCTACTCAGGTGACGATAGTAAAACTATTGGTCTTGTCTTCCACAAGTCTGCTGTTGGTACAGTAAAACTTATGGATATGACAACTGAGATCTCTGGTTCTGACTACGGAATTATGTATCAAGGTACATTAATGGTTGCTAAGTATGCTCTTGGTCATGGAATCCTAAGACCAGAATGTGCAGCTACTATTAAGCTATCTGCTTCTTAATTTCAATTTATAGGGTATCTTATTATTAGATACCCTTTTTTTATACCCATGTATCATTCAAAGAAGAAAAAAAAGAAAGGTGGGAGAGACTCACTTAAGATTAAAAAGAAAGGGTATTAACTATGTTTGGCAAGAATAAAAAGAAAAAAGGTATTCTTGGTCTAGAAGGTCAAGCTTATGTTGATGCCTACAATCAAAAAATGAACGATACAGGTAAAACAACGCTTGCTGAAAAAGCTAGATTTGTAAAAGAAACAGCTAAGATTAGAAACAAAAAGATTCAATCAGGAGGTATGTAATGGCTGTAGCTGCAACAACAGAACTTGAATGTATCAACATAATGTTGGCTGCTATAGGAGAAGCACCTATTAACAGCCTTATAGGTTTGCTTCCAGTAGATGCTGTTACAGCACAATCAACTCTTACTGAAGTTAATAAAAGTGTTCAATCAGAAGGTTGGTCTTTTAATACAGAAATAGATGTAACTCTTACAAGAGATGGATCTAATCAAATTAACTTACCTACAGATATTCTTAGAGTTGATGCCAATATTCATCAACACCCAACAATAGATCCTATACAACGTGGTACAAAATTATATGATAGACAAAATAATAAATATGAATTTGATGAAGACTTAATTTGTACTGTTGTTTATTTTAGAGATTTTAATGAGATACCAGAACCAGCTAGACATTATATAAATATACAGGCTGCAAGAAAGTTTGTTGACAGACTTGTAAGTGACCAAGCATTAAGAACTTACACACAACAAGACGAAGCAAGAGCTAGAGCAATATTAATGGAAACAGATTTAGCAAATGCAGATCACAATATATTGAGAGGAGATCCTTCTCTTACCAGTATCTTTGATACTTACAATCCTTCTAGTGCTTTAATTAGATAACTATGGCTGTTATATCAAGAGCTATACCTACATTATTAAGGGGTATATCGCAATCTTCTGATGCTTTAAAGCAAGCAGATCACGCTGATATACAAGATAATGCTGATAGCAACCCTGTTCTTGGTTTAACAAAAAGATCTGGCTCTCAATTTTTATCGTCAGTTGGTAATTCTACTCTTGGTAATGTTCATATACAAACTATAAATAGAGATGCAAATGAACAATATGTAGCAATATTTAGTAATGGTAATGTAAAAGTTTTTGAATTAGATGGCACAGAAAAAACAGTAAACAAACCAGATGGCACTAATTATTTAAATACTTCAGACCCTAGAAGTGTAATGAAAACAGTAACTATTGCTGATTTTACTTTTGTTGTTAATACAAGTATTACAACAGCAATGGATACAGCAGTATCAAATAGTGCTAGTAATATTACTCAAGCAATTATATTTATAAAACAAGCAACAGCTAAAACAACTTATTCGGTAACTGTAGATGGTGTAACAGTTACAGATGACACTACTGGTAATGATCCCTTGTCAACTGATACTGTAGCTTCTGACCTTGCAGGTGGACTAACTTCTGGTCTTACAGGTTTTACGATTGCTAGAAATGGTCCTGTAATACATATCAAGAAAAATGATGGCAGTAATTTTTCAATAGACGGTAACGACTCTCAAGGTAATACAAAGATGACTATTATCAAAGATACAGTACAGCAGTTTACTGATCTTCCTAATGTATCTCCTAATGGATATGTAGTAGAAATTGTTGGTGATGAAGGTACAGACTTTGATAATTACTATGTTAAATTCACAACTAATAATGGTAATGCTTTAGAAGAAGGGCAATGGTCAGAAACAGTAGAAGCTGGCATACCTTTTAAATTTAATTACGACACAATGCCACACGTTCTTATACGTCAGGCTGATGGTAATTTTAGATTTGCAAGAGTTGATGGAGATACATATACAATATCTGGAGTTAATTTTACACTACCTCAATGGGGTGAACGTGTTGTAGGTGATTTAGTATCATCACCAGATCCTTCTTTTATTGGTAGTAAAATTAATAATGTATTTTTCTTTAGAAATAGACTTGGGTTTCTTGCAGCAGATAATGTAATACTTTCAACAGTATCAGATTTTTTTAATTTTTTTCCAGAAACAGTTTTATCAGTTTTAGATACTGAACCTATAGATGTAGCTGCATCACATACAAAGGTTGCAATATTAAAACACGCAGTAACTATGGGAGAAAAACTTATATTATTTTCTGAACAAACGCAATTTGTATTATCAAGTTCAGCAGATAACCTTACACCTTCAACAGCTAACGTACTTGTACAAACTGAATTTGAAAGTAACGCAGCAGCACAGCCTGTAGGTTCTGGCTCTTCTATCTATTTCTTAACTAAGAAAGGTTCTTTTGCAGGTATTAGAGAATATATTATTACAGGTGGTCAGCAAATCCAAGATGCTGCAAATACAACTATCCATGTACCAAGACTAATACCAAGTGGAATTTTTAAAATGGCAGTATCAAACAACCAAGATATTCTTGTTTTGCTTGGTACAGAAAATCCAAACAAGTTATATGTAAACAGATGGTTATATGGTGAAGGTTTTACTAAAGCTTTAAATGCTTGGTTTACTTATACATTTAACAGTAATAGGTCTATCTTAAATATTGATTTTATTGGTACTGATTTAATAATGGTTATACAAGAAGCTAATGGTGTAACCCTAGAAAAAATACCATTTGAAACTAACTTTAGAGAACCTAATGCAGAATTTGAATATCACCTTGACCACAAAGTAACTGAAGCTACTAGCGGTGTATCTGTTGCTTACAATTCTGCTACTGGTCTTTCTACATTTACAGTTCCTTATAGGTTGCGAGCCAACATGAATGTTGTTGGTCGTTATCTTGCTAGTAATGAAACAAGTACGTTTGTAGATGCTGAAGGTAATACAAAAACTCTTGTATCAGGACAAGCACTTACGACTACTAATGCAGTTGATGGTTCTACTTCTACCATTACAGCAACAGGAGATTATAGAAATAGTAAATTTATTATTGGTGAACCCTATGAAATGCACTATAGGTTTAGTCAGCAAAGATTAACTCAAGGTGGTGGAGGTGCTACTGAACTTATAAGTGGTCGATTACAAATACATCATTTTTATATTAAGTATGAAGATTCTGGTTTCTTTCAAGTAGAAGTAACACCTGAGAATAGAGACACATCTCTACATAAATTTACTGGTCGTTTGCTTGGTGCTGCTTCTGCTTCTATTGGTCAGATTAATTTAGATACAGGTACATTTAAAGTGCCTATTATGAGCAAGTCAGATAGAGTAAGTATAGATGTAAAGAACAATACATTCTTGCCTACGTTGTTAGCTAGTGCAGAATATGAAGGAGTATTTCACATGAGGAGTAGAAGAACTTAATGGGATATTTAAGAAAATCAAAACTATCAGATCTTAATTATGTATGTCAAAACATGAGACAGATGGATAGGTTGGAAGGTCTATATCAAACAGGGCAAGATCCAGAAGATGCTTTGCGTTTGTCTTATTTATTTGGTGAAAAAGTTTTAACAATAGCTGGTGACGAAGATCAACCTATGGGATTATGTGGAGTAATAAAAGGTGGTTGTATATTTATGATTTGTACTGATGAATTATTTTCTAATAAAAAATACAAAATACAACTAATAAGAAAAGGTAGAAAATGGGTAGATAGTTTGTTGAAATCTTATAAACTACTATATAATTTTGTATATGCAGAGAATCATACTGCTATAAAGTGGTTAGAAGCTCTCGGTTTTGTTTTTATAAAGTATCACGAAAAGTATGGACAACATGAAAAACCATTTTATGAATTTCTGAGGATTGCCTAAATGTGTTCTATTGCTGCTGCTGTTGGTGGAGGTATAAGTTTATTTCAAGGGCTTGCTATGCGTGGTGCTGCAAAAGATAAAGCCGAACAAGTTGCTCAACAAGAAGTAGAAGGCACACAATCAGCAGAAGACAACAAAAGAAACAAACAATTAGGTTTATCTGAAGGTTTAGAAGAAAAAAAAGTATCTGCTAGACAAGATAAATTTGCTAAAGCTATTGATACATTAGTAGCAACTAAAGCTTTATTAGCAAAAGGACAAGTTGGTAATACCACAAATTTATTAGTAATGGATCAAGCAAGACAGGGTGCAAACTACAATGAAAAAATAAGACAAAGCATTGAATCTATGGACAGACAATATTTATTTAATGTAAAAGAAACTGAAGCAGAATATCAAGGCATTAGAAATAGATTAAGAAGTAATACTATTGACGCTTATAACCAAATACCTACAACAGGTTCAATTCTTTTAGGTGCTGCTTCAAGTGCTTTTAATACCGAACTTGGTATGGGTGAACAAAGTTTTTTTAGACGTAGTTAAATTATGACTTCAAGTTTTCAAAGCACAGCAGGGGAAAGTTTTAGAAGGCCAGTTAATACTTTTGTGCAACCTGTTACTGCTACACAAAGAAGTAGCATGGCAGATTTAGCAGACATTTTAAAAGTTGTTAATCCTACATTGCAAAATTTTATACAAATAAAAGGAAAAGAAAATAGACAAAGAGATATAGAAGAAGGAATGTTAAAAGTGGCAGGTGCATCACCTAAAGAACTTATAGAAATAAGAAAAGAAGTAGAAGCAAATACTGATAAAAAAACTTTTAGACATTTTCTTGGAACAAATAGATTTATGCAATATGGAATAGAAAAACAATTAGCAATTAATATAGCCAATGGACAAGAAGCAAAAACAAAAAAGTTTTTTGATGAATATGTTGTAAATGTTGATTTACCAAATGGTACAACCATACAACAACCTTTATCTCAATTTGATGTAAACTCTGAAGCTTTTGATAAAGCACTTACTGAATTTCAAAGCTCACAACTAGCTAATACAAGAGGTATAAGAGCTAGTTTAATAAGAGAACATATATTACCAAAACAAAATCTTGCAATACAAAAAGTATTTAGCGATCAAGAAACAAAATTAGCAGAGTCAAAAATTAAACAAGCTAGTGTATTGTTTAACGATTCAGTTTTAAATTCTTGGTTTAGTATAGATAACTATAACGACAATATAGAATTAAATTTAATAGATGATAATTATACAGAAAAAGACAGAATAAAAAATAATGGTCTTTCGCAGGGAGAATTTTTAGCTTTAGAAGAATTACAAGATAATGTAGATTCTATGGTTAATAGAGGTCTTGCTACCGCAGTATCGCCTTCAAAAATGATAGGACAAGTAAAAACAAATGTATTAAAAATTCTTGATTATTATGAAAGCAATAATCTTGATATGGATATTGCTTATGAAGAAGTAGAAGAATATATTAACTGGATAGGTAATTTAAAAGTAGGACCAAAAACAATATTAAAAAATGGAAATGTAATACAACAGCCTTTAAGTAGCTTTTATATAGCAGATGGTGAAAATAAAATTGAAACTCTACTAACAGATATATATGACAAGAAAGAAGATATAAAGAAAAAACAAAATGATTACAATAAGATAAGCGATCAAAATACTATATCTGATACTTTAAATAATCTGGATTTTTCTCGCACTCAATTTACAGATGGTAAAGAAGCATTAAATTATTTTAAAAATATAGGGAATACATTAGATGCACTAGCTGAGAGATACCCAGAGCAAATTGAATTTTTATATAAACAATATGATCTTAGAAACTTTAGTGTTGATGATTTCTTTTTTGAATTAGAAACGGAATATGATGCAGGTACAGTAACGCAGAATCAAGCCTTAATACAACTAACAGATGTCATGCAAGCTTTAGGACCAAATGCTTCTAAAGCAGACAGAGAAAAATATACTAAATTAAAAACTTATTTAAGTAAAACAGAAGGTAAAAATTTAGAACAAAGATTTCCAGCAATGAAAGAGTTAATAAAGTATGGTCAAAGAACTATTGGAAAAGTAAATTTAGCGTCAGGTGTAGTTAGTTATAAAGATGCTGATGACGTAGATAAAATGCAAGATTTAAATACAGAATTAAAAAAATTAGTAAAAGAAAATGGAGGACTTGATGCTCAGATAGATAAAGATGGTCAGAGAACAACAGTTAGAAATTGGTATTTAAGTCAGTTAAGAAAAATAAAAAATTCAAAAAGGTTTGGTAACTATGAGTTTTATGATCCAGCTTTAGATTTATCACAACCTATACAAGTTGAAGAAGTTGAAGAAGTTGAAGAAGATGGTCAAGATGATGGCAAGACAGTAAATATACAAGAACAAAAAGTTTTAACTTACGATACAAATACAAAGTTATTTAGTGAAGTTAATACTAATGAATTACAAGTAGGACCAACTACTACAGTTGTATCTATTAATGGTTCAGTTACACCTGCTGGTGAATCGTTACGTCAAAATTTAAAAATAAAATCATTTGAAAATTTTAATGTTGATTTTTATAATGCAACTTTTGAAGACAATCAAACAGAAACAAGAAATGAAAAATTACTAAGTGATGATTTAGAAGCTAGTGCTTTTAGCGGTGACTCGCCCACTACAGTTGAAGTTGAACAGGGAGATACTTTAAGTCAGTTAGCAGAAGAATTTAATGTGCCTTTAAAAGCGTTTATGGAAGCAAACAATATAACTAACGCAGATTTAATAAAAGTAGGTGACGAATTAATTGTACCAATGGTTGAAAGGATAAATATGAAAGAAGTAAAAAATAATCAGATAAAAGCATTAGACGTTATTTTAAAAGATACAGACAAGACAAAAGTAATACCTCAACCTAAGATAGAAGAAATGTTATTAGCTGTAGGTTTTGAACCAAGCATTGCAAAAATTATGGCTGCTGTGGCAATGGCAGAGTCAGCAGGTGATCCTATGATTGATACTGTAAAATCTGGAACTGATCCAAAAAAAGAAAGTGAATTTTCTATAGGCTTGTTACAACTAAATATGAAAGATGATAGAGACAGATTATTAAATGTATTTGATATTGAATCTGAAGAAGAGTTATACGACCCTATTATTAATGTAATTGCAGCCAAGCGACTATATGACGAGCAAGGACTTAATGCTTGGAGTGCATACAAAAATAATTCTTATAAACAGTTTTTAAAGAACTAACATGACAGACTCAAATATTGTTAAAAGCCTTCTTGATAACAAAGAAGAAGAAAAAACAGATTCAAATATTGTTGATAAACTTAATCAGCAACCATCTGATACGCAATTAAAAGACTTTGAAAATCAAGTAATTAATTCTTCTTTTACTAATGTTTTTAAAACGGAATCTAAGTTTGATGATTATGTAAATAACACTTTATTTGATGAAGAAACTTTTGATTTTGCTTCACAGGATTTTGATTTTACTAATAATGTATTTAATGATTTAACAGAAGAGAAGCCACAACAAAACCTGTCAGGGTTAGCAAAAGGTTTAGGTATAGAAATAGGTGCTGGTATAGGTGCTGATTTAACTTTTGCACCTTTATTAGCTCTTGGTCCTTTAGGTATTGCAGCTTATGGTGGAGGTCAGTTTGCTGTTGGTTACTATGCAAATATCGCAGCACAAAAAGCTAGAGGTGTAAAAAAAATAAGTCAAGCTGAAGCTGTAGCTGCTGGTCTTATACAAATAATACCTGCTGGCACAACAACAAAAGGTCTTAAAGGTGTTGCAAAGAGTGGTGCTTTTGGTGCTGGCTTTGGTGTGGGTGAAACTTTCCTTAGAGATTTATTAGGAGATGATGTAACTCGTGATGAATATTTATTAAGTCTAGGTTTTGGTGGTGCTTTTGGTGCTAGTTTTAAAACTTCTATAGATGGATTAGATAGTATATTTAAAAAAATTAAAGGTAAAACACCAGCAGAAGCAGATGCAATATTAACTAAACAAGATAACAAAACTATTAATGATGCAGTAAAAAATATAGATACAGTATCAAAAAAACAAAAACAAAAATTAAAACAAGAAGGTGTAGATACTGATAAATTAGATCAAGAAATCAGCAGCCAAAAACAACAAACAACAAATATAAATGAAGATAGTATTCCTTTAGGCAGCAAAGTAAAAGCAGCAGATAGAGGAAACATAGGAACTGTTGTTGGTTTTGATGAGTCTACTGGTAAATTTACTGTTTCTTTTAAAAGTAAAAAAGGTGCATTTCAATCAGTAAAATTTGATCCTAGTCAGTTAACAGTAACTAAAAAAGGAAAAGTTTTACAATCAGATATAGATTTTGGAGAACAAAAAAAACCAACAGTTCAAACAGAAGTTACACAAGATCTTACTTTTATAGCACCAGAAGCTTACAAAAGAACTAAACCTCGTTATGGGTCTGCCAATATACAATTCCAATCTGACTTCGATAAGATGTCTTGGTCTTTAAGAAATGGAAGAAAAGTAAAAGCACAGAATGATGGAAAGATGCTAAAAGTATTTTTAGATCAAGGCTTTACAGAAAAAGAAGTTAGATTGCATGGAGACAAAGTACACGCAAAAATAAAATCATTAGTAAAAGAACAGACAGGTAGTGCTAGTGCTTCGGTTTCAAATACAAGTGGTTTAAATTTAGAAGTAAAAATACTACAAGACTTTGCAAATAAAGTACAAACACCATTAAACAAACTAGATAGTCAACCTGACTTGGATTTAGGTAATACACAATTAAATCCACAAAAGATGAATCGCATTAAAGATATGCAGAAAGGTAAAAAAGATTTAGTAACTGCCAAAGTAAGAAAGAAGAAAGATGAAGGAGGATTCAAAGGTGCTGAAAGAAAAAGTCAGTTTGATACGCAAGAAGGTGGATTAGGTAAAATGGTGGACAGTAAAGGCAAGATAGGTATAGATAAAAAGAATTTAAAATTTTTTCAAGAGTACACAAGAAAAAAAGCATTACTACAAAATAGATTACCTGATGATGAAGAAGTTGTTATTAACCAACAAGGTTTGCAAATAGCTACAGATAGAGTTGGAAACGCCACTCAAAATTTTATAGATATAATTAAAAAAAATGCTGGTAAGAAAACTAAAAAAAGTCAAGCTGCTATAGATAAAGCAGGTGCAGAAATTATTAATTCTGAAAAATTAGTAGATGATTGGTTAGGTTATGGTATTCCTTTAGGCACAAGATTAGGTAGAGCTTTGCAAGCTTTTAAAATTAAACCAGTAGAAGGCATAGAAGGTATGACACCTGCTGAAGTAATGAAACTAAGTCCTTTAGAAAAGAAAAACTTAACAGCACAAAATCGTGACGTATCCCCTGCTCTTACAAAGTTAATAGAACAAAGTCAAGACTTTCAAGAAAATTTGCTTGCAAAAATAAAAGAAGGACATGAAACAGGAGATTACTCGCAAGTTATAAAAGTTGCACAAGATATGAAAGAAGCAGGTGGAAGTATAGAAAACATGGTAAAACTTTATAACGCAGATGCTTTTGGTAAGACTTTAAAACTTGCTAACCAAACCTCAAGAATAATTAACGAGGTAGGAATCAATGGAGTTTTATCTGGTCTACCTTCTCAAAGAGTCAATTTATATTCTGGTATTGTGCAAACATTTTTGGGTAACATGAAAAACTTTAGTGGTACTTTAGATGTTGCAAATGGCAAGGGGTTAATAAGAAAAGAAGGAGTAGAAGCAGCTACTAGACACTTATTTGCCATGATGTATAACTTTGATTTTGGGTTAAAGGTATGGAAAAGATCATGGGATATGGAAGATAACTTTATAAATGTAGGTAATTCTAAAATTGAAACTGGTCAAAGATTTGTTATCTCATCTGAAAGTCCTTACTTCCCACTAAGAACAGCTATAAACTCAACAGGTAAAATTATAAGATTGCCTAGCAGGTTAATGACATCTAATGATGCTCTTATACAGACACCAAATATTCTTGGTTCTACTGCTTATCATGCAACTATGGAAGCTTTGAAGAAAGGTTTGAAAGGACAAGACTTAGATGATTATGTGAAAGGTAGTCTTGATGGGGTTATAGCTTATATTTTAAAAGGACAGGAAGGTGAGCTAGGCAGATTAAAACCACTAGAAGGAGATACATTTTTTAAAAAAGGTATAGGTCCAAGAGAGTTTATTGCTGATCCTGTTCTTGCAAAAATATTTCAAAGAGCTAAAAACTTTGGTAAAGAGATTACATATACACAACAAATAAGAGGTGGTCGTAGTGATGATGTTACAGATCCACTTGGTTTGTTTGCAGAAGAAATAAATAATTTAGCAATACAATACCCACCAATGAGAACATTCTTTAAATTTACAAGAACACCTACAAATATGATTAAAGACATAATGAGGTATATTCCTGTAATAAATACACCTGCAAGATTTGGTGGTAAAAAGAATTATAATTTTTTAAATGCTTTTCTTTTACCAGAACTAGCAGCAGACCTTAGAAGTCCTGATCCTCAAGTGAGAACTAATGCAAGAGGTCAAATTTATATGGGTAATGCTTTTGCTACTATTTTAGGATTTCTTGCTTACAAAGACATTTATCAACCAGCAAATGAATTTATAAGTTCAAGTGAATATGATAGTGAAGATAAGATACCAAAAACATTTTTAACTGGTGGTGGTCCTAGTTGGAAAACAAAAGAAGGTGCTGCTAAACATCTTTCATTATTAAGAAGTGGTTGGCTGCCATACGCTAGAGCTTATTTAATGTATGACGAAGATGGTGAAATATTATTTGATGAAGATGGAAGACCAAAATATAACTATGTTTCTTATGAAGATTTGCCAGATCCAGTTTTATCTTTTGTTAAAGCTTGGGTTGATTTTCAAGAGATGTCTCCATTCTTTACTAAAAAATTAGACAGAATATATGATGAATATACTATTGGTTGGGCAGGTTTTATAGGTCGTGTCATTACAAATAAAAGTTATGTTCAACAATTCAATGAAACAATGGATATGTTTACTGCCTTACCAGAAGTAGGTGCAGGTGGAGTTGATCCAGACGATACTATAAGTTATGAAAGACAAAGAAATATAGCCTATCTAGGTAGGTTATTTGAATCTTCTGTAACTCCTTATAGTAGTTTATGGGAAGATATACTTCGTTTGCCAGCAGATGTTACTGCACAAGTACTAGGTATAGATGAGCAGAAAGCACAACAACTCAGAAAAGAAGGATCAGAAGGTTTAACAAAATATGCAATAGAAGTTCTTGGTAAAGAAATAAAATTAGGAACTATTAAAAATAAAAGACTTATAAGATTATTTGCCAAGATGGATACTAAAACATACTCAGGGGATTTTTCTGATTTAACAAGGAATATAAAAAATTTAAGATACCTTACAAGTGAAGATAGGTTAGGTTTATCAGATCAAGACTATAACGAAGTTAATGGTGCTTTGCAATATTTACATGGACTACTACAACAAATGAAAGCAAACGTGCCTTCTAATGTAGGTGGAGACTTACCATTTCAAGTAGAACATATTACTAATGATGTGGTTACATATCCTAGTAGAAGAGGGTTGAATGTATTTACAAATGCAAAACATTCAAAAAGTAATAATAATTTATTACATGAAGCTAGTTATACGATAGGTAGATTATTACCAGAGCCACCTAATATTATTAGGGGTAGTAAAGTAAAAAACTTTGTTAGAAATTCTAACTTTAGTAGTAAGTTATTTAAGCCAATAAAATTAGACACAACACAATATAACAACTTAAAAAAATATGTTAATACAACTGTTTTAAGTCTTAGCGGTAAAAGTTATAACAATGCAGATGCCTTAAAAGCATACATTAAAGGTGAACTTGAATATGTCAAAGATGGATTTAGAGCAAAAGGCCAATATGGTTATGAAGCAAATAAACAACAAATAGAAAAATATGGATTAAGTTCAGAAGAAGGACAGATTGCAGCAAATAGAATATTTAAAGTTATGAATGGAATAAATCAAGAATTTATAAACGCAGGTATTGAAAAATATGTCAAAGCAAACTTTTCAGAAGAAGAATTAGAAGCTAGGATAAACGTAAAACTAGATCAACAAAACAAGTATAATGAAGAAATGGAAGATCTTTTAGATACACTTAACCTAAAGAGGTTTTAAATTATGGCTACTAATACGACATCTACTTTCCAAACCCATAACGGAAATAATAGTACAGCCACTTTTGCTATATCTTTTTCTTTCCTAGAAAATACTGAAGTTGATGTTAGAGTTGGTGGAGTTCTTAAAACACTAGGCACTCACTACAATATTAGTGGTTCATCGGTTACTTTTACTTCTGGTAATATACCTCCTAGTGGTAATGGTAATATAAGATTTACTAGAGATACAGATATAAGTGCAAAGAAAGTAGATTTTGCAGATGGTAGTGTTTTAACAGAAACAGATTTAGATAATAATAGTGACCAGATATTATTTGCTCAACAAGAAGTAATTAATGATTATGTAAAAAGAGATGGCTCACAAACAATTACAGGCAACTTAGTTTTTGAAGGTGCTACTGATGATGATAATGAAACAACACTAGCAATAACAGACCCTACTGCTGATAGAACAATTACTGTACCTGACATCACAGGTACACTTATAACTACAGCAGATACAGGCACAGTATCAAATCAAATGATTGCTAATGATGCTGTTACAAATGCAAAAATAGCAGATAATCAAATAGATTCTGAACATTATGTAGATGGGTCAATTGACAATGTACACTTAGCTAATGATGCAGTAAACGGAAATAAGATAGCTGATGATTCTATTAATTCAGAACATTATGTAGATGGGTCTATTGATACACAACATATAGCTGCCGATCAAATAACAAGTTCTTTAATAGCAGATAATCAAATAAACTCTGAGCATTATGTAGATGGATCTATAGACAGAGTACATTTAGAAGCTGACATTATAGATGGTACAAAACTTGCTGATAATGCTGTAAATACTGAACATATACAAGCTGGTGCAGTTAGAGTTGATGAGATTAATAATGGAGAAATTACAGCAGCTAAATTAAATCCTTCTGCTGTTATTACTTCTGCTGAACAAGCTACAGCCACAGCAAACGATACATCTTTTTTAACTTCTGCTGCTGCTGAAGCTGCATTTCTTAGACAAGATTCTAGCGAAACTATAGCTAGTGGAGTTACATGGTCAGCTAGTGATACTAAAGTAGCTACTACTGCTGCTATAGATTTGCGTGTTATAGAACTTGTAGATAATGTAGGTGGTTTTGTACCTATTGCAAATGAAACAAGTTTTCCTACAGAAAACCCTGATATTAATACTAGCGGTACTGATAAAAGTGGAACTATAGTTTCGGTTCAAGCAGCTTCAACAAACTTAACTGCACAATCAGGAACAACTTTAACTATTGCAAATGGTAGAGGAACAGGTAACGCAGTTATCATCACAGGTGTATCTGCAACTATACCTCAAGGTTTTGGATTTTTAGTAGAAACTACGCAAACAGATCATACATACGCATTTCATAGACTTGTACCAAAAGCATCAGAGGTATCTACTGTAGCTGCAAATGCTGTAAACATAGCAGCAGCAGGGGCTAATGTAGTAGATATAAATAACTTTGTTGATCTTTACCAAATAAGCACTTCTGCACCAACACAAAGAGCCGACTCTTCTAGCTTACAAATTGGTGACTTATGGTTCGACAGTTCATCTAATAAAGTTTTAATGATTTATGATGGCAGTTCTGGTGATGGATTTACAGCAGCTACACCTAACGCATCTGACTTAATTAATATTAATATTGTTGCTGGTCAACTAACATTCCAAGAAGATTTAGGTTTAATTACTAATGCAGTAAGCACAGGTACAGGTAATCAGACTTTAAACACAGTTGCAGGTATAGCATCTAATGTAACTACAGTTGCAGGTATAGCATCGGCTGTAAGTACGGTTGCTGCTGATGGTACAGATATAGGAATAGTAGCTGGTAAAGAAGCAGAAATAGGAAGATTAGGTACTGCTGATGCTGTAGCAGACTTAGCAATACTTGGAACTACAGATGTTGTAGCTGATATGAATACGTTAGCTACTACAGCAATCGTATCCGATATGGACACATTAGCTGACATATCTAGCAATATAACAACTGTTGCAGGTATAGCATCTAATGTCACAGCCGTAGCTAATGACGCTACTGACATAGGGACTGTAGCAGCTAAAGCAACAGAGATAGGCAGATTAGGTACTGCTGATGCTGTGGCTGATATGGCTATTCTCGGTACTACTGACGTAGTTGCTGATATGAATTTATTAGCTACATCAGATGTTGTGGCTGATATGAATTTATTAGCTACATCAGATGTAATAGCAGACATGGCTTTACTAGCTACAACTGACGTAATTGCTGATATGGCTTTACTAGCTACAACTGATGTGATAGCAGATATGGCTATTCTTGCTACGAATGATGTAGTTGCTGACTTAGCTATTCTTGCTACGAATGATGTGGTTGCTGACTTAGCTATTCTCGGTACTACTGATGTTGTAGCCGACATGAATATCTTAGGTACTTCAGCCAACGTAACAGCTATGTCTACTTGTGCTACAAATATTAGTAATGTAAACAGTTTTGCTGCTACATATCAAATAGCATCTTCGGCTCCTTCAACAGATGGTGCTGGCAACTCTCTATCTGCTGGTGACTTATACTTTGACACAACTGCTAATGAGTTAAGAGTACACAACGGATCTTCATTCCAAGGTGGTGTTACAGCAACAGGTAACTTAGCTGGTCTAGGTGCTAACACATTTACTGGTAACCAAACAATTAATGCAAATATTATTGTATCTGGAACGGTTGACGGTAGAGATGTAGCTGCTGATGGTACTAAATTAGATGGTATTGAAGCAAATGCAACTGCTGACCAATCTAACTCAGAAATAAAAACAGCTTATGAAGCAAACAGTAATACAAATGCTTTTACTGATGCTTTGCTTTCTAAACTAAATGCCATTGAAGCGTCAGCTACAGCAGATCAAACAGCAAGTGAAATAGTGTCTCTTATAAGTGGACAAACCATTGCACCTAATGTTATAACTACAACAAGTCTTACTATAGATTTTGGCTCAATAGCATAATGGCAAAATTATTAAAACTAAGAAGAGGCACAACTTCACAACATAGTAGTTTTACTGGTGCTGAAGGCGAAGTAACTGTAGATACAGACAAAGAAACCCTTGTAGTACATGACGGTTCAACTGCTGGTGGTCATGCACTAGCAGCAGAAGATATGGCAAACGTATCTTCATCAGCTATAGCTGGTAGACTAGGTACAGACTCTATAGCAGTTGGTAAAATTGCTGCTGGTACTTTACCTTCAGACGTAAAAGTTACAGATTCAAACGTTTCTGGTAATTTAACAATTGAATCAGCAGACATAGTAAACGGAACGATTGTAAACGCAGACATTAACGCATCTGCTCAAATATCTTTATCAAAGCTAGAAACAATTACAAGTAATAGGATTGTAGGTAATGATAGTGGAAACGCTGTACCAAAAGAACTAACAGCAGCAGAAGTAAGATCAATAATAAACGTAGAAGATGGAGCTACAGCAGATCAAACTAAATCAGATATTGATGCACTAAACATTAATGCAGATCAATTAGATGGGCAAGATGGCTCTTATTATCGGAATGCAAGTAATCTAAATGCTGGTACTATTCCAGATGCTAGATTCCCTGCTACACTTCCAGCAATAAGTGGAGCAAACTTAACTGGTATTACATCATTTGTTAGTGGAATGATAATTATGTACAATAGTGCATCTGCCCCATCTGGTTGGTACTTGTGTGATGGTAATAATGGCACTCCTGATCTAAGAGATAGATTTATTGTTGGTGCTGGTAATAGTTACTCGCTAAATGCTACAGGTGGTTCTAACACAGCAACCGATACAGTTAGCATTTCTGGTTCTGATACTGTTAATATTTCTATCTCAGGCAATACTTCAACTTTTGATGCTACTAAAACGTTTGGATTTCAGCAAGCTGGAAGTAATGCAACCGTAGGTCATAACCACTCATTTAGTGGTTCTGGTTCAGATACAGTAAATATATCTGGTTCAGATACCGTTAGTGTTGATACTAGATCACCTTACTATGCACTAACATTTATCATGAAAGCTTAATTTCTAAAAATTATGAATTACAAACAAGCAAGATCTTATCTTTATCCAGATCAATACACATTTTTTGAATCACTATATCCATTCGCTAGTAATGGTGATTCTACTAGAAAAGCAGCTTTAGATGCACATATTGATCTTGTAAATAACACGATTCCAGCAAATTCTACAACATACACAGAAGAAGAATTGGAAGCAAAAAAAACAGAATTAAAAAAAGATTCTGCTTATTTATCCGCAGATTAATTAAATGTCAAAACCAACTCTTGGAGAACTTCAAGCAGAACTACAAGAGTTAGTTAAAAAACATAATCAAGCACAAACAATAGTAAAAAATTGTGAAAAAAGATTTATTGAATTAACAGCTATAATTAAAGATAGAACTACCCCTGAGTCTAATGCTTAAAGGAAATCAAAAAAAAATTGATGCCAATAAAGATGGCAAGATTAGTAAAAAAGATTTTTTATTACTCCAAATAGCAAGAGCAAAAAAGAAAAAGAATGGAAATAAATCTGCCTGATTTACCAGATACAGATTATATTCTCGTACCTCCTAATACAATATTCTATCCACCTGTGGCAGAGATTCCATATCTAGATCCAGTTCTTCTTCCAAGTCTGGAACAGGTAGAGTCGGGGTTGGGAGGTCAGGAATCTTCTTCTGAAGAAGATAAAGCATCTTCAAAGGAGGAAGAGTTACAGCTAAAACAAGAAACAATACCGCAGAACCAGCTAGTACCCAAAGAAACTTTATCAAATGAAGAACCTGTAGCTACATTTAATATACCTTTTTTTGGGGAAATGCCTATACCTGCACCAGAGGTTATAGCATCAAGTGTAATAGCAGCAGGTACAGCAAGCGTAGTAAGCGTGGCAGGTGGCATTGCTATGCAATCTGTTTTAGCTTTTATTAAGAAAACATTTAAGAAAATATTTACTAAAATTCTTAAAAAAGAAGTCGCAAATGTAAAAGAAAAGATGGATAATAATAAAGGTAGCTAGAGTTCACATACCTGTATATGTGGTGTCTAAACTAGCTACTTAAATTTTTCGGAATTGGCTTTAACATAACTTCGTATATTAATGACATCACTACAGATGTATGCGTATTTAGAAGCAGGGTTTATCATATATCCTGATGCGTGAAGCTGTCCGCACTTCAAAATACGAACTAGCTGCTTATCATGGACTTGCTTGTCTAGTTCTTCTTTGGCTAAGTCTAGCTTTACTTTTGCTAATTCAGAACACGTTTCATTATTAGATCCAAGTGGAAACATAAATGACATCTGAATTCCCCAACCTTCATTAATGCTATATGTCTCTTCTCCTTGTGCATCATTACCTGTATAAAAAGGAGTTACAGCCATAGTAGGTTGACTACAAATTAGGTTTCCAAACTGTAACTTACCTGTCATTCCATTATTAACATTCATATTCTGATTGATAATACTAGAATTACCAACCGCATTAGGTTGAGCTTGGACATTGGTATCGCCTTCGGCTCTTGCTTTATTACTGACTAAAGACAGACAAAGAAGTGATAACGCTAGTAGTCGTAATCGTATCATTCTGTGTAATTTCTTCTATTT